>Ga0181585_10005214_pt1 | contig 11246 bp, 9 predicted proteins | sample 071ome_29_FD_132469 | JGI IMG/M metagenome (GOLD analysis project Ga0181585, IMG submission 132469) | Coastal salt marsh microbial communities from the Groves Creek Marsh, Skidaway Island, Georgia - 071407BT metaG (megahit assembly) | ecosystem: Environmental > Aquatic > Marine > Intertidal zone... | reverse complement strand
TTCTTCCATTATTTATAATTATAAAATAGTCTTATTACTAGTCAATAACAATATTTTATTAAGTATATTTTGAATATTATATAATAATTGTAAATATTATATAGATATAAATAGTATGCAAAATGAAAGACACATTACCAATCAAGAATACCAATACATGCGATATTTGTTACGTGAATATACAGCTCATAGTAGAAGAACACATGACCTTATAAGTTCCAGTATTGAATTATTACGACAACAAGACTCACGTTATTATAACTTAATACAAGAGTTTATAACTGCAATACGTCAAAATAGTAGACAATTGCGTGAAGTAAATGAATATGTACATAATGATAGAAATGAAAGGCAAAGTCCCCCACCTCAAACCATGTCTAGGAGTGAAAGGATAAGAACTGCCAATGAAAATATAGTTAGAAGAAGAACTTATGGTTCAAATCTTACAAGAACGTTTTCCACACCTGTTCCTATACGAAGAAGTATACCTATGAATGCTTTTCGAAACTCAGAATATAGACCCATCCCTTTAAGATCAAGAGTGAATACAAATCCTAGTAGATTAAGTCGATTATTCGAGCGTCTTTATTCTGTTCCTGAGAATCAAACCATTGATTTACAAAATTTATCTCCTGTACATATTCGCCCTACGCCTGAACAAATAAGTAATGCAACAGAACGATTGGTTTTTAATACGATTGAAAATCCTACAAACAGTGTATGTCCAATAACTCAGCAGCGGTTTGAAGAAGAAGAACATGTTATACGAATTATTCACTGTGGACATATTTATACAAGTGCAAGTTTACAACAATGGTTTCAGCGAAATACGCGATGTCCGTTGTGTCGATATGATATTCGAAATTACAACCCTATGAGTGCTATTCGAAATCCGTATAGAAATTTTGACACGAGTTCAAATATACAAAATAGCGATTCGGGAGTTCCTGAAAACAACGAAAATGAGGATAATGGCGATGAGGATAATGGTGAAGATGACGAACACGATGATGAATATGAAACCGATTTTGATGATGAAACCGACAACATGTATGATGGACGTATTTTAAGCATAATTGACCCAAGTACAAATGAAGAAGTTCAATCTGAATTATCAGAAACAGTTATTGAAAACATTAGAAATTTAATTGGAAATGATGTTAACAACTATATTCGAGAAAATCCTACTGAAATAGATGCATCAGGTGCATTGTTATTTGAATATTCATTTTACTATCCAGTAAATGAAGATAATGAACTTACAGAAGAAGATATATCAAATAATTTATAAAAATCATCTTTTAAAAAAAATGAAATAAAGAAAATTGAAATAAAATAAAAATAAGTTTTATTATCCATATTATAATAATATTTTATCATAAAATGGATACAGAAAGAATATCATTGACTATGGCACCCGGTGGGGAAAATCATAGAGGTAATCAATTAATAGGGCGTATGCCTATTAAGGGAGAGGGGTTTACTTCTAACGATATTGAAATCATGGGTGAAAATATAAGTAAAGTAATGAATAAAGAAGATATCGAGGTATTGAACCTTAATAATTTGAGTGGTGAACAACGTATCATGGGATTAAAAGAGGAAGAGCAGGCCAGATTTATTATTTTAAGGAATTGGAGTGACAAAACAGAAACTATTTATAAGGAGTGTACAGAAGATAATTGGGATAGTAAGTATCTGGACCCTAATAAATATAGGACGGAAATAAAAGATGGTAAGGAAGTAAGAATAAGAGGTAAAGTAATGAATAAATTGGCTCGAACCAATCTATGCTATGTTGCTGGCATGAGTCAAGAACCAGAATATATCGAAGGCAAAGGTACGATTATAGACCTTAATACCAAAAAAACCTTAATTAATGAAGTGAATAGATTAAGGGAAATGTTGCAAAACAGTCTTATAGAAGGTGGTAGTAAAAGTAAAGTAGAAATTAACGTAGTGGAAGGTAATCGTTATTATAACCTTAAAAAAACCGGTATTGGATTTCATGGAGATACTGAGAGGGTAGTAGTAATATGTCTTACTATCGGTGGTGGTGGCAACTATCCTATGCGATTTCAATGGTTTAAGGATGGTATGCCAATAGGAAATCCGATTGATATTAGTCTTAATGATGGGGATGTATATGTAATGAGTGAGAAGACTGTTGGTGCTGATTGGAAATTAAGGAGTAAATATACTTTAAGACATGCCGCCGGTGCTGAAAAATATAGGACCTTAAAAAAATGGGAGAAAAGAGCATTGGCAAGGGCTTCTAATAAAAATAAAAAATAAATAACAAATATTACAAAATTAAAAATTAAAAATTAAAAATTAAAAATTAAAAATTAAAAAAATAAAATTAAAAATAAAAATAGGGTGGAGGTAGCATTTTTATTTTTTATTATTTTTATTATATTTTAATTGTCTTATATTGGTTGAAACATTGTGGTAATTTCACGCAATCCATTTTTTGCATTCAATGTTTTCTGTATATATTTATCAAACAATAAGGATTTAACTTCTCGATTTCGCATATCATCTCTTTTTTTCATGAATTTTTCTTTATCCATTTGCTGTTCCAATACTTCTAGCTTGTTTTCAAATCTTGTTCTTCTTCTATCAAATCCAGGTATTTGTTCTAATACCAATGCAAACAGCTGTTGAACAGGCTTCATGATCTGATTTGTTATATAGAACGAATAATCAATTTTAAGCTTATTTTCTTTTATAAAGTCAGGATGCTCTATCTTGTCACCTTGCAATTTTACTTTTTCTTTTTTTTGTATATAAACAAACGGTATTCTGTCACCTGAGGATGGTTTATTTCCCGGGTCTCTTTTACCCATTCTATCAGCCAACACCTTGTGTGCAATTTGCAATGGATTCTTATAATTTGAACGAAGCGATTTTGTAATAATTAATTTTTCCATTGGACATTTTCCGCCAACCAAATTTTGCAATGATGTTTTCAAAAATTCAATTGCCTTATTGATATCTTGCTCTTTCATTAATATATCAATGATTCCACCATATACATCTTTCACAATCGGTGCATTATCTCGTCGTTTTAATACAATACCCATAGATTTTCTATAACATTTTTCCGGATCGGTTTCATACAACATACCAACATAACGCTTTTTTGATAACAAACAGAATGGCATAAATGTTTTTTCATACTCCAAGTCATGTGGTTTCTTTAAAAACTTGGTTGCCATTTCACCTGCTTCTTGTGCCAACTCAATGGTTATTTCCAATGCTTTTTTACCCCGGATTGGATTACCGTCTAGGTCATGTAAATTGAAAGTGAAAAATACGCTGTCCGTATCACCATATATGTATTCGGCTTTCGACAATACCTTGCCATATTTTTTAGTATCACAAATCACATTTCCATACGCATCTTCAATGGTTCGTTTTGCATACATCAATAGTTTTCGTCCAGTAGCGGTCGTAGAAGCAGCTACATCAACCTCATAAAAGGAACTGGTTCGTGCACCTGTTTGTCCATAAAGCGAATTGGCTGTGACTTTAATACTCAATTGGCGTTTGTCCAATATATTTTTCATAAAGTCGTCCTTTTGTAAAGGTATTTGTTTCCGGGTTGCCTTACGTGCTGCCAATAATTCTTCCAAAATAGAAGGCATACATGCTTTTTCTTGATTTGGAAACTGTGCATAGCGACATATCTTTTTACCATTTAACACCTTTGTTGCCGCGGCACTTGGCGTTTTTCTTACGTATTTATATGTATCATAAAGAATATCGACATACTTGTATTGAGGAAGATTATCATATATAAAGTCACCTTTCTCATTAACTTCACCTGTTTGCCTAATTAATCTACCATTCAAATCAAACTCTTTTGTCCATACCTTGCTATCATGTGATATATTTTCACTAATCATGGACGATGGATACAATGAACTATAATCTACACATGCTACTGGATTGTCCAAATATAAATCTGTTTTTGGTGGAAGAACTATTGCACCTTCATACCCATCCGCATTGTCTGGTTTTTCAATAACTGGTAATAAAGTATTCTTCTCACGGCACTTTTTCGCAATATAACTGGTTAGCTTTATACCTTGACCACGCATTACTAAGAAATTCATAGGTACACTACATAATTTCGCCATTTCAATATATCCCGTAATGACGTCTATCTTATTCATTAAATAATGTACCAAATTACAATCCTGAATACAATATTTTGCAATAATAGCACGTTCATTCGGACCTTCATTTGTCATCCTGAAAATATCTTGCGGTGTGACATCATCTTTTGCCAAACACCATCTTACCTTTTTGTTCATGTTGGGTCGTTCTATACTATGTAGTTTAAACGTTCCTTCTTTTTCGTTCACATCATAGACCATAAACTTATACGTTTTTGTCTCTTTATTGTGATAAATGTCTACACTATGGCTGGATTCTTCAAATTGTATATATGCACCATTCTCTAATCCAGTTAAATTTTTAGAATAGATTTTTGTAGTCATTGATGCATCATCGTGCTCAATATTTTTAACTTTATCCCCTATAAAATGACCTGATACATAATCTAATTTATATGATGTTAAATTATAATCCCTGCGAAAATAATTGTATAAATCTATTTGTAATCGCCCTGTCATTTTAACATAATGTAATTCGTGTTCTCCACTTGCGATAACGATTTTACTTTCTGCGATAGATAGTTCATTGCTTACTCCATTGTCTTTGTCCCATTTTTTTTCACTACATATTTCATTCTTGATTCGCGATAATTCTAAAAATTGACGAGTGCAATTTAATTCTTTTGAACGCTCAAACATAAAATTGTAATCAAAACCAAAGATATTGTAACCAATAATAATGTCTGGGTCTTCGCGTAATATAAGGTCTTTCCATGCCAATAATACCTTTTTCTCATTGTTATAGGTTTCTATTTCCGTATTCTCTGCTCCTTTAATCTCTGAACACGAATTCAATACAATACAATGATTCAGATAAGGTTTTGGTGAACCATAGCTTAGAAATGTTGATCCGATGAATGTTACCTTGTCGCCTTCTAATTCTGGAAGGTACCTACAAAACAATTCGTCTATAATATTGATTTTCTCTTCGCGAGTTTTTTTTGATTTTAATGTCTCCAATATGAAGCATGGTTTTCCTTTTTCAATGTCAATCTTCTTTTTCCGACGCTTTACCACCATCTTTTTTTCATTGCTTTCTATTTTATTGCTATGATCCTCTTTTTTCATTTTAATATCTTGTCCTGCAAGTAACATCATGTATGGATCATTTGCTTTTTTCTCGTCTTTTATTTTTTTTGTTCTTTTTGATGTTTCGTGTTTTAAAAGTTGTATAATTTTTTTTATTATTTTTTCTTGATTGTATTTTTTTTTCGGATATACTATATCAATGTTGTAATATTCTTTATAACCAAATGCTGCCAACAACATCTTATATATCTCTTTTTTCTGTTCATCGGTGTTACGGTCAATCTCATTCCACTCCGGATGATTCCATATATCCAATATATTTGTAACTAGTTTTTTGTATGTCTTTTTTGCCAATGGAAAATCACCGTGACTACTACTAGCCTCAATATCAAAACTACATATTTTAAAAGGAACTCTTGTTTCTTTTTCAGGCAATGGTTTCAGCATATTGTGTTTTATTACATACTCGTAATCACAACGACTGACTTGTTTGGATGATTGAATTCTTTTAGACCCATTTGTTAATGGAATAGATATCCAACCAGATGGACTGATTTCTTGTATATGAAAGTATCTCAACAATGGTGGTATATTAGCTTCATATATTTGAAGTTTATATACGTCATAGTTCGATGTATAAACGTAGCCACCTTTAATCAGTTTCTTTCGTTTTTCATCATCGTCTTTGTTCTTTCTATACTCGTACCATAAATTTTTAACTTTATTCATACAACGCGTATTGGAAAACTCGATTTTAAGAAACTTGTGCAATTTACCTGCATCAAAACCATATAATTTTTTCTTTTCCACATAAGATGATGATAATATAGAATCTTCATAATATTCTCCTACCTCTTTTTTAATATGTGTAATAAAGCCCAATTTATCCTTGGATTTCCATTGGTTTGGCACTTTTACATAAAAGAAGGGTTTATAACCAGTCACATACAAGCAACAGGTTTCACGCTTTTCATTTATACCAAACATCTGTATGATAAAACTCTTTTCATCTTTTCGAGGTTTAAACTGAGGTTTCATATTTCCATCTTCATCACTATGATAAGTTGTATCATTGTCTTCATCTTTATTGTTTTCATCATCTTCATTTTCGTCTTCGTCATTGTTAAACACATCGTCATAAATATTAAATTCAAATAACCTGAAATCTTTATGCGTTTCCGTTTTACTCTTTTTCGCGACTTTTTTCTTCACCACCTTTTTTTTCGCGACTTTCTTTTTGACGACTTTCTTTTTGACGACTTTCTTTTTTACCACCTTTTTCTTTACGACTTTCTTTTCCACTGGGTTACTTGTACTCATCGTATAGTATTGTTGTATTAAAATGTTGATAACGATTTAATATATTTTTTAAGAATTGATTAATTTTGCGTATAGTATCATTATCAGCTAATTAATCAATTTTATATTTTATATATATACTATATACTCGTTTACATATGAATACACTAGAATATTTCACTAATATTATTTTACTCCTTTTGTTAGCATTTATAGGATTCTATTTAAATATTAGACAAAAAGTGATCCTTGAAAAATATCATTTTACATATGTATTATTTTCTATAATGATTGTTAATGTTATTGCTATATTTTTTTACTCTCTTTTTGTTACAAATGGAAATATAATCAAACTTGGCAAAGAAATGACTACTATGATTAAAAACAATTGGAAGAGGTTGTTAGAAATAGGGTTACTAGATACATTACTTATGATCATCGGATTCTATTTACTTAATACACTTGATATAAGCGAACTTGCGTTGTTTGAGATTGTCTTTAATATATTATTTGCTTTTATTGGTGGCTATTACATGTTAAATGAAAAAATAACTATACAAAAAATAATAGGGGCAATTATTATTATTACAGGAATTATTATAACCCAACACTAGTTGTAAATTCAATTCTATTATATAGATTTCAATCTTATAAACTATATAATAGTACGTTTTAGAATATTATGATGTAGTACCCCATCTACCCAGCATTTGAACTCGATGTCTGTTTTTATCGTCAATGTACCATTTTTTTCGTTTTGCATCCCATCTAGCACCCATTTTCTTTGCTTCGTCTTTTTCTGAATATGGAACATTCAAATATATGTTGTGTTTAGACTGGTGTGAATAAGGACAACTTTCTACACCGATTGCAAGATTTGCCAATCTATCTGCATTTTCATTACCTATCGAATGCTCATTTTGCAATCCTGTATGTGCTGCAATATGATGAAATTTAATATTATCATAATCCTTACAAAAATTGTATACTGTTTCTACTATATCACGGTTTGGGATATCCTTGCCCTTATTTTTCCATCCTTTTTTGCACATTTTTTCACCATACGTCGTACAACATTTTTTGGAATATTCAGAATCGGTGTATACATGTATGATTCTACCCTCTTCAATATCATCTTTCACGATGGTCAATGCTGTTACAATCGCCAATAATTCGGCTACATTATTTGTTTGTCTTCCATTGTATGTCTCACTTACATTTCTTTCATCGTTTTTTCCAAACCATACACCAAACCCGGCTTTGGCATTTGGCTTTCCATTGTTTGAACAAGCACCATCTGTATAAATGTTTAAAGGAGGTTTTTCAAGTTTTGTTCTTATATTTGAATCAAGCTCACCATGTTGACTTATTTTTTTTCTAATTACAAATTTATCCATTGCTATAATAGCTTTATGAGATATATTTATATTATTTCTATTGTTTTTTCGCAGATTTCATGTGTTTTTTGTTAGCATGTTTGGTTTTTATGGTTTTTCTGGTTTTTCTGGCAGATTTCATGTGTTTTTTGTTAGCATGTTTGGTTTTTCTGATTTTCTTGGTAGATTTCATGTGTTTTTTGTTAGCATGTTTGTTTTTTATGGTTTTTATGGTTTTTCTGGCAGATTTCATGTGTTTTTTGTTAGCATTTCCACCACGCTGTATTTTTGTATGATTTCTTAATTTATCCATTATCCATTTACTCATTTCATCACTTGTTCTAGGACCAACATATTGTTGACCTATACTACCATCTTCCTTTAATTCTATGATTGTTGGAAAACCATAAACGTGTTCTGTGATAGGATGATTTAATAAATGTAAAGCATCATTTCTAAGACTTATAAGTAATGGCTTATTATCCTGATTAATTTTTTTATTTTTTATCATCATCTCTTGTACCTTGTCCCATTCATTACTCATTGCGATACAATGAATACATGTTGGAGAATATGCTTTTATAATACTATGTCTATTTTTTACAAGGTCATTAAATATATTACTATTAGTAGAATCAATGTGAATAACTTCCATGTCTATCTATATATTAATAAAAATATATTATTCATTAGATTATTTTTTATTCGTTCTTTATTATATAAAAGTAGTTTTTAAATATGAAATTAATTCTATGTTCCATTATAATAAGTTTAATTATTCTTATATCATGTATGATTTTTTTTAATAAGAATGATGGACAACGATTACTTGAAAATTTTGGAATATCAAACACAAAGTGTCCTGATATACTTATTCAAAAAGGTAAATCGTTTTATTTATACAATTCAAAACAGGCAAAAGTTCCAGGTGTAAATCCAATTGAATTTGAAAATTTAGAAGACTATACGGAATATATTGATTGGAAACGTAGTCAAGGAATTCGATGCCCTATTCTTTACTTGCAACAATCTTATGACGCACAAGGAAATCGCGAATTCAAAATACGTCCATCACATGATAACCAAATGGGTGGATTACCGCCATCCACGACAAGCCAACAAAGCAAATTGTTTGATGCATCACACGATGATCCAACGTTCAATACAAATTTGTATCCGGGATTTGACCCACACAATCAATATGTTGGATTAGATACACCACTTGATAAAATGTTTCATAGTGATAAAGACGGTGTTAGCGATAATCCAATGGACGTGAATTGGGGCGGAGTTGCGTATACAAAAGCATCAGTAAAAAGCGGCAAATATAAAGAAGATGAAGTATCTATTTATATACCGTAAAATAAAACAGATATTACGTAATCATTCAATGATATAATTATTATAAATTGTCCATAATATAATCATTATAAATTATAATCATTATATATATGTGCTATAATGCTACTGCCTCCATAGGTTCTTTTCTCATATCATTATTGGGTTCGTCCTTCCTTTTCATGCGAAATAATCGAGATGACCGTGTTTTTTCTTGTATATTGTTTGGCGTCTCTATTATGCAATTGGGCGAATATCTTATTCATCATGATTTGGATTGCAAACATCCCAAACAACTTAATAAACTAGGGTCTAAATTAGGGTTTTATAGCCATATTTTCATTCAACCTTTGTTTGCCTTATTGGGAACAATACTCTTTGGTACTATCGGAATAAATGGGATTGGTGATAGTATATACGTCTTACCTTTGTTAGCATTATGGGTTTCTTTATGGTTTGTGTATGTGAAATATGCGTATGATAATTATCCTAGTAAAAAAGACTGGTGTTCGTATCGATATCCATGTGATAAAAAATTCGAAAAAATCGGATGCCAATTGTATTGGCCATGGTTTACATCAATACACGAACCGTTGTACATGATATTGGTTTTCTTATTACCTATATTGTTTAGTAAAGTTGTCACTCATAAAATATTTTGGATCATTTATGTTCTTTTGGGACCTGCTTTATTATTACAAGTATATCCGAAAACGGCTGGTTCGCTATGGTGTTTTTTAGGTCCGGGACTTACTATATTTACAAAAATGTTATTGTAAATAAATAAATATATTGTATAAAATATATTTCAGCTGTAAATTATAAATGTTATTATAAAATCTATGTATTAACATTTATATACTATACAATGTTTGGTTTGATTTATTTTCCATCCATGTATTTCATGGATGAATTCAAGGATTCTTTTAATTGATTTAATTCGTTTATTTTTTTAATGGTTTTCATTTGTTCGTCTACTGTTTTTCCTTGTTCAATATTGTTTCCATGTTGTTTGATAAGACGCATCATATCTAAATTCGTCGTTTCTTCTAAATGGATGATTAGGTCTTCGTAATCGCTTCGGTATTTCTCGATAAATAAGTGATCTTCGGATACTTTATTTATATTCTCTACCTTTCCAACAGTAACATTGATTGGTTGAGCTTGTGAATCCTTGTTGGATAGTGCCTCAACAATACCTGATTGAAACGAAAATATACGTGAAACTATAAAAATTAAAAATAATGTAATTGATATTAAACCAATATACATAATAATCGTATTCTCTTTCATATTTATTATAACTTTTGTATTTTTATATAATATACCTGTATTTTTAATTTTATCAATTAACAATCCCTCTTAATCTCTCTTTCTCTCTTTTTAATAAAAAATTTGTGGAGAAAATTCTTGTTCAACATGTGTGTTAAGAAGTTACATAAATTTTCCTGACAAATTTTTTATTAAAAAGAGAGAAAGAGAGATTAAGAGAGAATATTCGATTAAACAATAGTTATACTTTTTTCTTTATAATCATTATTATTTCCTAAATAATAAAAGAGGTTTTCTCGAATTGACTTGTTTAATTTACGTTTTTTTCCAGTCTTTGTTGTGCAATAAATATTATCTAAACAATTTTGATCTGTTTTTAGCTTTTCTATCAATTCACCTACATTTTCAAAATGCTCCATTATAGTATTTGCTGTTGTTGAACTAATTCCTGGTATTTGCATTATCATAATACTACCAATATTATCAATGGTAATATTATTTCTTTTTACTGCTTTCATAACATTTGTATATTTCAAATCTCTATGTTCATGATTGGAGTTTATTACATCACTCACTTTCATATCTAGTACCATTTTGTCAGTATTAGTATCATTGTCAGTATTAGTATCAACATTACTGTTCATATAAAAACTTTTTCGCTTGGTTTTCTCTTTTTCTAGTTTTAATGAAGAACGTACAATCCAACGAGCGGTTTCTTCCATGGAAATTGTTCGCATTACAGAAAACC
>Ga0181585_10005212_pt1 | contig 11248 bp, 10 predicted proteins | sample 071ome_29_FD_132469 | JGI IMG/M metagenome (GOLD analysis project Ga0181585, IMG submission 132469) | Coastal salt marsh microbial communities from the Groves Creek Marsh, Skidaway Island, Georgia - 071407BT metaG (megahit assembly) | ecosystem: Environmental > Aquatic > Marine > Intertidal... | reverse complement strand
TGCTGCCATACCGGCTCCTTGGCGACCGGGTCCCAGGCCAGCAGGTAGGAGCCCGCCCCTTCCAGTTCCGGCGCTGGATCCTGTGGGCGCTTGCCGACATTGATGGACAACAACTGGTTGCCCATCTTGGCGCCGGCCTCGGCCACCAGCGGGAAGCTGCCGTAGTTGGTGGGGATATACATGTAGCCCGTATTCGGGTTGAAGGCCATCGGGTGCCAGCTGTGCGCGCCGCCGGCTGACGGCACCACGTGGAAGCCGCGGTCACCGAAGGCGCCGTAGTTGGCGTCCGGGTTGATGACAGGACGGAAGTTCTCGTCGAAACCCAGCATCCAGTTGGCGGTCGGCACGTACAGATCGGCCGAAATGACTTCGCCGGTGGCCACCTCGATGACATAGAACACGCCGTTCTTCGGTGCCTGCATCACCACGTGACGCTCGACGCCGTCGATGACGATATCGGCGGTGGTCAGCTGCTGGGTGTTGTCGAAATCCCAGCTGTCCATTGGCGTGGCCTGGTAATGCCACCGGTATTCGCCGGTGGTGGCATCCAGCGCGACGATGGAGGCGGTGAACAGGTTGTCGCCGCCGCCCGGGGAGCGGATTTCGGCCGGCCAGGGCGCGCCGTTGCCGGTGCCGATGATGACCATGTCGGTTTCCGGATCATACAGAATGCCGTCCCAGGGCGTACCGCCACCGCCGGTTTCCCACCAGTCGCCGTTCCAGGTGTCGGCGGCCCAGGCCAGTTCCGGCTGCTCGAACCCGAGCTCCGGGTTGCCGGGCACCGCCCACCAGCGCCACAGCTCCTCGCCGGTGTAGGCATCATAGGAGGCCAGATAGCCGCGCATGTGAAATTCGGAACCGGCTTCACCGATGAAGATGCGGCCATTGGCGATGCGCGGCGCGCCGGTGATGGACAACTGCTTGCTGCGGTCGGTGGCCTGTTTTTCCCAGACCAGTGCACCGGTTTCCGCGTTGACGGCCACCAGGCGGCCGTCGAGCGTACCCCAGATGACCATGCCGTCCCAGGTGGCGACCCCGCGGTTGACGATGCCGCAGCACAGGTTCACGGCCCATTCGCCCGGCACTTCCGGATCGTATTTCCACAGTTGTTCACCGCTGGCGGCATCGAAGGCGTAGACCTTGCTCCAGGGCGCGGAAACATAGATGCGCCCGTCGTAGACCACCGGTGTGGTTTCGTAGGCGCCGCCCTTCTCCGCGAGATCGGCGTACCAGCCCAGGCTGAGTTGCTCGATATTGTCGGCATTCACCTGGTCGAGGGGGCTGTAGCGCTGCTCGGAGTAGTCGCGTCCGTAGGCCGGCCATTGGCCCGGATCCGCCATTGCTTCGACTGTGCCTGGAGATGTCGCGGCCAGGACAGGCGCCCCACCCTGCGCTGTGGTACTCGCTGATTCAGTGGCTGGCGCGCCGGAATCGCCGCAACCGGCAAGCGATGCAGCCAGGATGGACAGGATGGCAAAACGGGTAAAGTTCAGGTAACGCATGCGTGGACCCCCTTGAGCGTGCATAAGCGTGTGACAGCCGCCAATGTTACCTGCTGGCGAAGTGAGCGAAAAGGATTGTTGCAAGTTCCGTCAACAAATCGCGGCAGCGTCATCCAGCCGGGTGTTACTGGACGCCACCGGAGCAGCCGTTTATTCTCGCCTGACGTTCTGGAAGCAGTAAAAAAGCGAGTCATGGATATTGCCATCACCAAACTGTCCGACGCGGAGCATCGCGTCACCATCACGCGCCGGGACGGATCTACCGAATCTACGACAATGGTGACCCGTGAATTCCTGCGCCATGATTTTGCGCACTTCGCCGTGGAAACCGAGGTCCCCGTGGCACTCGGCTATTGGGGTTGCGTGGCGGCGGGTGCCACGCTGACCGGCGATGGCGCCGGCGGCCGGGATATTGCCCTTGCCGAAACGCTGGCGAGCCCGGTGCAGACATTGATGCGCCTCGAGGCACCGCCGGACAAGTATCTCGCCATGCTGGAACGCCTCCAGCCACAGATCGCGACACCGGACCTGGCCCAGCGCCTGTTTGAACGCGCGCGCCAATTGACCGGTCACTGGCGGGCGACACCTTTCGGCGAAACGATGCACATTAGTTGGGCTGAAAAGACATGACAACCAAATTTTCTGGAAGGTTAAACTGGCCATGAACGACGACATCAGTCACATACACAGGTACTACTCGCCGGGAGACCTGTACGGCAACATCCTTGCCGGCCTGAAAACCCTGGGCAAGGACCTGGCTTCACTCACCCCGGACGACCTGCAGCCCGTCGACGAATTCCATATCCGCGGCGACAAGGCGACCCGGGAGCTGATCGCGCTCGCTGCCTTTACACCCGACATGCATATCCTGGACGTCGGGTGCGGTATCGGCGGCTCCACGCGCCGTCTCTCCCATGAAACCGGCTGCAGGGTCACCGGCATCGACCTCAGTGACGAATACATCGACACCGCGAAGAAACTCACCGACCTGCTCGGCATGCAGGACAAGATGGATTTCCAGGCATGCAGCGCACTCGACCTGCCCTTTGCCGATGACAGCTTTGACGGCATCTGGTCGCTGCAGATGAACATGAACGTGAAAGACAAGCTGGGCTGGCTGAAGGAAACCTGCCGCGTGCTCAAACCGGGCGGTCGCGCCGTCATCTACGAAGTCTGTGGCGGCAGCAATACACCGCAGCATTTTCCGGTGCCCTGGGCGCAGGACCAGAGCATGAGTTTCCTGGTGCCCGCCGCTGCCTTTCGTACGCTGGTGGAACAGGCCGGGTTCAGCGTCGCCGGCTGGCAGGACAAGACGCCGCAGGCGCGGGAAGCCTTTGCCGGCGCCAAACTGCCTGAAGGCGAACCGGTATTACCGGCACTGGGTGTCTGGATGCTGGCCGGCCGTGACATCCAGACCAAAGCCTGGAATCTGCACCGCAACCTCGACGAGAACCGGGTCACCCTGATCGAGTGCCTGGCTGTCAAACAATAGGAGAAGCCCCATGAAAACCATGACCTGCCGCCAGCTGGGCGGCGCCTGCGACGAAACATTCACCGCCGAGACGTTTGAGCAGATTGCTGCCATGAGCCAGCAGCACGGCATGGACATGTTTGAAAAACAGGACGCCGATCACCTTGCCGCCATGCAGGCGATGCGCCAGCTCATGCATGCACCGGATGCCATGCAGAAGTGGTACAACGAAAGAAAAGCGGAATTCGAAAACCTGCCCGACGACGACTGATTACGACGTGATCAGTAACCCATGGACCGGTTGTAGATATACACGGACAGCGCCTTGATCTGCGCGGCACTGAGTGTATCGCTCCAGGCGGGGCAGCTTTCCGTCCTGCCGTTGGCAATCACATCGTATATCTGCTCCCGCGTATCGCCGAACAGCCAGATGTCATCGGTCAGGTCGGGGCCGCCGAACGGCTTGTAGCCGCTGCCGTCCTCGGCATGGCATTCAGCGCAGAGACTGCTCAGGCCGGCAACACTTTCCACCGCAGCGGCATCGTGATCCCTCCCCGCCAGGCTGTAAACATAATCCACGAGCCCGTTCAGTTGGGCGTCGGTCATGTCCAGTTCCAGGTAACCGGGCATCTGTGAATAGCGCGTATCGGGACAGCCGCCGTAGCGCTTGAGGTCATCCGCGCAATCGGTGTTGCGCACGCCGTACAGGATGGTCTGCATGATCTCGAACACCCCTTCCGCCTGCGTCATTTCAAAGCCGGTCATGCCCCAGTTCCAGTCGAAGTCCACCAGGTTGGGTACGCCGATCTTTCCGGTGAGATCGGCACCGTGGCAGGCCGCGCAATGGTCGGCGATGGCAGCCTGCGCCAGTGATTCCATGCGCGTCTTGAGTTCCGGCGTAGCGGCGATGACATCGGGCGATGCCAGCACCAGGCGATCATCGGGATCGGACTGCGCAAGTGACCCAGCCGAAACCGATATGGAAACGACAAGTAACAGTAAATTAATCAACCGGAACTTCATGGACGACTCCCTCTAGGCAGAATGATGCCAATCTACTCCTGAAATTTGCAGACAGAAAGCAACATTTTGGTATCAGTTGACCGGAATCAATGGGGGAGAGATGCAGCACGCAGGTAGCGTCGTGAACGATGTTCTGGCGCAGCAGCTGCTGTAATTCAGGCCTTCAAGCCTCTTAAAACGAAGTCGATATGCGCTTCGCAGTACTTGTCGAAATCGAGAGGTGAATGGGCATCAAACTGCAGGCGCCAGAGGGCGCTGATCATGGCCGGGGCAATGAGGATCTGCGTGAATTCCGTGGGAAAGGAAGCACGGAACTCACCGCTGGCTACACCCTTCTTGACGACATTCCTGAGCATTTCCTGGTTGCGGCTGACCATTTCCCGAAAAAAGAAATCCGCGAGCGTGGGAAAACGCGTGGCTTCACTCATGATGAGCGCGATCAGCTGTGGCATGTTGGCTTCGTTGAGCGAGTTGTACATGCGGCGGAAATGCATGGTGAGCAGCTCGGTGGCCGACCCCTGGAATTCGGCGGAGAAAAGTTCCGCCTCGTCGCGCACGGGAAACAGGTTCTTGCGGATGACTTCCTCGAACAGGCTTTCCTTGCTGTCGAAGTACAGGTAAATGGTGCCCTTGCCGATGCCGGCGCGAACGGCGACATCATCGAGTTTGGTGGCGGTAAAACCCTGCAGGATGAATTCCTGGAAGCCGGCATCGATAATGGCATTGCGACGGGCCTCCTTCTGGAGTTCGCGCTTGCTCGGTATTCGCTCTTTGACTGCTCCCACCAGGGTAAAAACCTGCTTTTATGCCAAAAAATCGGCCAAATTATAAAACTGACTGACTGGTCAGTCAATCAATCGCTTATCCGGGAGTCTGCCGTGTGTTCGCTACAGGCACCTGCTTTAGTGTCTGTCACTGCAGTATTTACTAGGAGAAGCCGAGGGGTTTTGGTAATATGACCCGCGAGTCATATTTCCCCGGTTTCGTCACATGCTCCCTTTCTCCAAGAATTCACGGATGTCCCATCCTGCCACGTCCCCTTTTGTCTTGACCATCTTTTTTTCGGCCTGCTGCCTGGCTGCCCTGCCGCTGTCCGCGCAGCCCCCTGCTCCCGGCGCGGCGAACAGTGACGCGGCCCTGACCATCAATGTCGCGAAAGTCGAATTGCAGGACTTCACCCGCTTCCTCAGTGTCAATGGCACCATCAACGCCTGGCAGGAAGTCATCATCGCCGCCGAAGTCGGCGGTTACCGGGTGGAGGAAGTGCTGGTCGATGTCGGCGATTACGTGAACAAGGGCCAGCAGCTTGTGCGCCTGTCCACCGCCTTGCTGGCAACCGACGTGGCTTCGCGGGAAGCCGCGCTGAAACAGCGCGAGGCGGAAGCCATTAACGCCAGGCTTGCCCTGGAACGCGGCCGGACCGTAGCCAGCCGCGACTTGCTGTCGCAATCAGAAATCGACCGCCTGGAAAGTGATTCCATCGGTGCCGATGGCCGCGTCGATGCCGCCCGGGCGGATCTCGAGGCCGCGCGTGTTCGCCTGCGCTTTGCCCACGTGGAAGCGCCGGATGACGGCGTCATCAGTGCGCGCAACGTGTCGGTGGGCCAGATCGCCCAGGCCGGTGTTGAACTGCTGCGTCTCGTGCGGCAGAACCGCGTTGAATGGCGTGGCGATGTGCCCGAAAGTGACTTGCCCAACCTGCACGTCGGCCAGGGCGTAACGATCACCAGCGTGGATGGCCGCCAGCACCCCGGCACCATCCGCATCGTGTCGCCTGTCGTGAACCCGAATACCCATAACGGTACCGTGTACGTGGATGTGCCTTCCGATGATGCCCTGCGTCCCGGCATGTTCGCGCGCGGCCGCATCGAATTGAGCCAGGGTAAATCCCTGATGGTGCCGCTAAACAGTCTCGTCTCCAGCGACGGCTACCACTACGTGTTCGTCGTCAATCCTGACATGACCGTCAGCCGGCAGATGATCGAAACCGGCACCATCCAGGGCGACAACATCGAAGTCCGCTCCGGCCTGGATGCGGGAATCAACATCGTGACAAGCGGCGCAGGCTTTCTGAAAAACGGCGACCGGGTGAACGTGGTAGGAGATTTTTAGTACTCCATGCATATGACAATATCCTCCACAAGGAGTACTCAATGAATTTCGTTACCTGGTCCATCCGCAACCCCGTCCCGGTGGTGATGCTGTTCATCGCACTGACCATCGGCGGCCTGCAAAGCTTTCCGAAGCTGCCGGTACTCGACAGACCCGACATTGAATTCCCCGCCATCGTCGTCACGGTCGGCTATGCCGGCGTGGCGCCGTCGCAGATGGAATCCGAGGTCACGCGCAAGGTGGAAGACGCGGTAGCCACCATCGCGGGCATCGACGAGATGCGCTCGACGGTCAACGAAGGCAACTCCACCACCATCATCCAGTTCCTGTTCGGTACCAACATACAGGAGGCCACCGACGAAGTGCGCGATGCCATGACCCGCATTCGTCCCGACCTGCCCCAGGATGCCGACGAACCCATCGTATCGCGCAACACGACGGCCGGCGGTGCGGTGGTGACCTGGACGGTCAGCTCCGAGCGCATGACCGATACCGAATTGTCCTGGTTCGTCGACCTGACCCTGGCGCGCGAACTCACCGCCATCCCGGGCGTTGGCCGCTTCTCCCGCGTCGGCGGCGTCGATCGCGAGATCCGGGTGGACCTCGACCCGAACCGGCTGGCGGCAATGCAGATTACGGCCACCGACGTATCCCGGCAATTGCGCCAGATCCAGGCAGAATTCCCCGGCGGCGAGGCGCGCCTCGGCGGGCTCGAACAGACGGTGAGAACCACCGGTCTGATCACCTCGGTCGAGGACCTGCGCTCCCTGCCGATTTCCCTGCCCGATGGCCGCAGTGTACGCCTCGACACCCTGGCTGAAGTACATGACCAGCCCAGCGAACAACGCCAGATGGCGCTGCTCGACGGCAAGCCGGTGGTCGGCTTCCAGATCGTCCGTGCCTTCGGTGCCAGTGCGCTCGGTGTCGCCAAGGATGCCCGCGCCAGGGTCGAGGAACTGAAACAGAAATACCCGGATGTCACCTTCGCGGAAGCGACCAACACGGTGGAATACATCCAGACCTCCTTCGACGCCTCCATTGAGATGCTGATCGAAGGTGCGATCCTCGCCGTCATCGTTGTCATGGTGTTCCTGAAAGACTGGCGCGCCACCCTCATTTCCGCAGCCGCCCTGCCGCTGTCCATCATCCCGACCTTCTGGCTGATCCACCTGTTCGGCTTCTCGCTGAACATCCTGACTTTGGTGGCGCTGACGCTCGTGGTGGGGATTCTCGTGGACGATGCCATCGTCGAGGTGGAGAACATCGTGCGGCACCTGCGGCAGGGCAAACCGCCGCGCCAGGCGGCCATGGATGCCGCCATCGAGATCGGCCTGGCCGTGGTGGCCACCACGTTCACCATCTGCGCCGTATTCATCCCGGTTGCCTTCATGGACGGCATCCCCGGCGAATTTTTCCGGCCCTTCGGCTTCACCGTGGCGATCGCCGTGCTGTTCTCCCTGCTGGTGGCACGTATGCTGACACCCATGATGGCGGCCTATTTCCTGAAACCGCACGCGGAAGTGGTAAGCCGCAGCAGGACCATCGACTGGTATATCAAAAAGGTGCGCTGGTGCCTGAGCCACCGTCTGGTCGTGGTCGTGGTTTCCAGCGTCACCATGCTGCTCATGCTGTCCCTGTTCCGTTTGCTGCCGACCGGGTTCGCGCCCGCCTCCGATAATGGCTTCACGCAACTGTCCGTGGAACTGCCGCCGGGGTCGAAGATCGAGGACACGCTCGCCGCCGCCGAACAGGCACGGCGGATGGTCATGGAGTTCCCCGAAGTAAGCTCGGTGTTCACCACTATCGGCGCCGGCTCGTCCGGCAACGGCTTCGGCCAGGGCGGCTCCGTTGGCGCCGTGCGCAACGCCACCCTGACCATCCAGCTCGACAATCCAAGCGGCGCCACCGGTGTGCAGCAGGCTTTCGAGCGCCAGGCTTCCACCATGCTGCGCAGCATTCCCGGCGCCCGCGTGCGCTTTCAGGGCGCCAATACCGACAGCGTGGAAATCACCCTGGTGGGCGACGATTCCGCCGCGCTCAACAGTGTCGCCGCCGCCATCGAACGGGAAATGCGCAGCATCGAGGCCTGGGCGCCGTCAACAGCAGTGCCGCGCTGCAGAAACCGGAGATTGTCATCGAGGTGGACCAGGACCGTGCCTCCCAACTCGGTGTGACCACACAGCAGATCAGTCTCGTGACACGTATCGCCACATCCGGCGACATCAGCAACAGCCTGGCCAAGTTCAACCTGGACAGCCGCCAGCTGCCGATCCGCGTGCGCCTGAACGATGATTCCCGTACCGATCTGGAACGCATCAGTGAACTCACGGTGATGGGCAAGAACGGCCCGGTGCCTCTGGTCAACGTCGCCGACATTCGCCTGGGCGCCGGCCCAGCCGAGATTTCCCGCGTCAACCGCAGTCGCAACATCACGCTCAGCGCCAACCTCAGCGGCCTGCCGCTGGGCAACGTGCTGCGAGACCTGGCGGCGTCACCGCCCATGCGCAACATGCCTGAGGGCGTCGAATGGCTGCGCACCGGCTCCTCCCGTTTCATCACGGAGATCTTCGGCCAGTTCGCGAACGCCATGATCATCGGCATCTTCGCCATCTATGCCGTGCTGGTGATCCTGTTCCACAAGTTCGTGCAGCCGCTGACCATCCTGTCCGCCCTGCCCCCGTCCGCGGCGGGCGCCATCGTGGCCCTGCTGATCTGGAATTACGCGCTGGCGATCAATTCACTGATCGGGCTGCTGATGCTGATGGGCATCGTGACGAAGAACTCCATCCTGCTGGTGGAGTACGCCATCATGGCGCAGCGTGACCACGGCATGGCACGACTCGATGCCATACTGGATTCCTGTGCCAAGCGCGCACGGCCGATCGTCATGACGTCCATCGCCATGAGTGCCGGCATGCTGCCGGTGGCCATGGGCTGGGCCGGCGATCCAAGCTTCCGCGCGCCGATGGGCGTGGCGGTGATGGGCGGCCTGATCGTGTCGACCGTGGTGAGCCTGTTCATCGTACCGGTGTTCTACACGCTGGTGGATGACATGCAGCTGGGGACGAGCAAATGGCTCGGCAGGTTGATGGGGTTGTTTTCAGGCGGGAAACGCGGCGAAACTGTGCCGGTCAAATAGGCTGCTTTCGGCCAGAAGCAGAAATTTTCATTTGTTATAGCCGGCTGCGCACTTCAACAAATTCAGGCTGATTCAAAATGTCGAGATTGTGGGGATTATCTCTTAAAATTATGAGTGGTTGAGTACTGAATCCATTATTGATATCAAAATCAGCTGTCATTTCTTCCATTAAGGAAAGGGTCATTTCATAATTGCCGGCTCCCAAATAGGCACGGGCTCGGGTAGGCAGGTCAGCCTGATTCTCAATTTCCTGGAATTGACTGAACAAGCGTTGGGCATCCTCCTCGCTGCCAGCAATGGCATAGCCGTAGATGAGGCCAGAAAGTGCATTCGCATTAACCGAATTAGAAAAAAATATGATTTGCTCAGCGACTTGTATTGAAGTTATCGCCTGCTCTGAACTACCAAGCCCGGCATAGGCAAATCCCATTTCCAGAAATGCTGTTGGGCTGTTTGGCTCATAGACCAGATCTCGCTCAAAGGCAGCAATAGCATTCAAATAATCACCTGATCTGGAATAATTAATTCCCACATTGTGGGCGGCATTAAATGAAGGCGCTAATTCGAGTACGCGTAATGCATATTCCCGACCTTCCTGGTATTTGCCTTGTGAATGATAAACATAACGCGCTAAATCCATCGTGCGCAAATCGTTGGGTCGGCGCTCAAGCAGCCCAATCAGCATATTCTCAGCCTCTTCATAACGCTTATCCCTCACGAGATTGCTGATCCGGTAGAGATCAAGATCAACAATATCAGGATCAATGGCTACGGCTTGCTCATAAAAAGAAATGGCCAGCTCCCTTTGCTCCCGACTCGAATAAATCCCACCTTTTGCAGAAAGCGCACGCGCAAACTGAGGATCTATTTTCAGCGCCGCATCAAGCAAACCATGTACCTGCTCCAATAATTCGTCATTTGCATAGGCGAGTCCAACATTACCAAGGATGTCATTTGCCTGCATATACAAGGCAAAAGCCTAGGGTGAATTTGTTGGCGCCTCAACCAGTTTGCTTTGCTCCGCGGGTGAAAACTGGATCAACATGGCATTGGCGACATTCAATGCAATATTCGACTCAATAGTGAATATATCTTCCAGTTCCCTTTCAAAAGTTTCAGACCAGATGGTTTCGTCAGTTTCTGCATCAACAAGATGTGTGGTTACGCGAATACGATCGTTCGCATAACGAACACTACCTTGCATGATGGCACTGACTTTCAATTCCCGCGCGATTTCAGGTAAAGACATATCGCTATCCGTGTAGCGTTGTACGGACTGGCGGGATATAACCTTTATATTACTGAGCTGTGATAATTGAGTGAGAATCTCGTCATGAAGACCGGTGGCAAAATAGGCATCATTGGCATCGGGGCTGACATTCTCGAAAGGCAGCACTGCAATCGAATTGGGTATGATGGTATCGGGTTGCAGTACAACAGGGATGCTACTGTCTAATGGTGATGACTGTTGCTCCGTAGTGACAGCAATTTCAGACTGCGAATCAGATTCGTTGGATGAAATTTCGACGCGATACATAATCCATCCCATAGCAACAAAAATCAGGCCTATCAAGACAAGTTCTATCTTTAGTGTATTCCGGGATGGAGAATCATCATCCCCCTGGTCTTTAACAACACCCTTTGGCGTCAGGTTAAATAACCAGCTAAAAATAAGAATAATCGGGAAGCCAATAACGAGAAGTACGATAATAAAGGTGTCAAACCAGGCGGGTAAGCTAAGCGGTTCTTCTATGGCAGTGGCTAATTGCACTAGCAGCCATGCTGTCACCGCATAAGTAGCCGAAACCTGAAACATTTTTCGGCGTTTGATTTCCTCAAAAAAGGACATTGGTTCCTCTCAGGGCGCTGGCTGGCGGTATTTTTATTGGTTGTTGAGTTCACTTTTACCGGTTTTGGACCGGATTGTCTAATACCCGCTTTGTATCGTTAGCGGAACCTGTTACTTGAGGTATTCATCCAGGAAATCGATGAGCTTCCCCC
>Ga0181585_10005191_pt1 | contig 11284 bp, 10 predicted proteins | sample 071ome_29_FD_132469 | JGI IMG/M metagenome (GOLD analysis project Ga0181585, IMG submission 132469) | Coastal salt marsh microbial communities from the Groves Creek Marsh, Skidaway Island, Georgia - 071407BT metaG (megahit assembly) | ecosystem: Environmental > Aquatic > Marine > Intertidal... | reverse complement strand
TATGGGATTGTTTTAAATGAAAATATTTCTAGATTAGACATTTGTAATTACTTATACAAAAATAAAATTGAGACCAGAGAATTTTTTTGGCCTCTCCATTTACAGAATGCATATATTAAAAACAAAAAGGATATTCCATCATTACCTATTTCTGAAAAACTTGGCCGACAGGGTTTTTACATACCAATGGGTCGCCATATTAATAAAAGTAAGCAAAAGTTTATAGTCCAAAAAATAAAAGAAGCAGTAAACATCACTGCATAAGTTTTATGTTACCTATCACTAGTCTATTATTAAATAATGAATGATAAAAATAGTCAATTAGATAAAATTGAAAATGAAATTCTTAAGCTCTCATCAGAGTATTTCAAGATAAGCAACTCTCAAAACTTTGTACCTTATATTTCACCTGTCCCTGTTTCGGGAAAGGTTCTTGATGAAAATGATTTAAATAATTTAATTAAAGCATCAATGGATCTTTGGTTAACCGCAGGTGATTTCACTGAAACTTTTGAAAAAAAACTATCTAAATACTTAGGAATAAGACATGCACTTTTTGTGAATAGTGGTTCATCCGCTAATTTATTAGCACTATCTGCATTAAAGATATTTTACAATTTAAACGATGGAGACGAAGTTATTACTTCTGCCGTTAATTTTCCTACAACAGTAAATCCAATAATACAAAATAATTTAAAACCCGTATTTGTCGATGCAGATAGTAAGACTTACAATATTGACTCATCAAAAATTGAAAAAGCAATTACACAAAAAACAAAAGGAATAGTTTTGGCGCATACCTTAGGTAATCCATTTGACATAGACAAGATAAAGAAAATTTGTGATGAAAAAAATCTTTTTTTGATGGAAGATATGTGTGATGCACTTGGGTCTAAGTATGATGATAAATTCGTCGGCACTTTTGGTGATGTATCAACATTATCTTTTTACCCAGCCCATCATATTACAACTGGAGAGGGGGGAGCAGTATTAACAAACAAGCCTAAGTTAAAAAAAATTATTGAGTCGTTGAGAGATTGGGGACGAGATTGCTATTGCCCTCCAGGACAAGACAATACATGCAAAAAAAGATTTGATTGGCAACTTGGGGGGCTTCCTCACGGATACGATCATAAATATATTTATTCTCATATTGGATATAACCTTAAAGCAACCGATATGCAAGCAGCTATAGGAGTTACTCAGCTTGACAAGTTAGATGAGTTTATTTCAAAAAGAAAATCAAATTTTAATTATTTATTTGAAAAGTTACAAAAATATGAATTTTTTGATTTACCAATGTGGGAAGAAAAAGCTGATGTTAGCTGGTTCGGCTTTCCAATTACTATTAACGAAAAAGCCTCATTCACAAGAGGAGACCTTATGAATAAATTTGCTGAAAATAAAATTGGTACAAGATTTTTATTTGGTGGGAATATTTTATTGCAGCCAGCTTATGAGGGTTTAGATTTAGGGAACCCTGATGACTACCCAAATGCCAACAGAGTTGTTGATAGGACATTCTGGATTGGTGTATATCCGGGATTAACAGTCGAAATGCTTGATTTTGTTATCTTGACGATAGATGAATTTATAAACAAAGAGTCATGAAAACATTAATTCTTGCAGGCGGAAAAGGTACACGTTTTATGGAGGAAAGCAAGCATATGCCTAAACCAATGATACCTATTAATGGAAAGCCAATGATTTTTTATATTATTGACCACTATCTTAAATTTGATTTTGTAGATTTTGTTATTCTTGGAGGTACAAAAATAAATTATATTTTTGATTATTTTGAAGAAAACTTTTCTAAAGATTCATCTAAAAAAAATACCTATATATTAAAAAAAGGAGTAAGCGTAAAGATACTAGATACAGGTGAAAACACAATGACTGGGGGTAGGGTAAAGAGAGCTATAGATGAACTAAATCTTGGAAATTTTATGCTTACTTATGGAGATGGTTTTTGTGATGTAAATATTAATGACGTTGTCACAAAATTTCATGAAAAAGAAACTATAGGGACCGTCACTGCAGTCAGACCACCAGCTAGATTTGGAAGTATTGATATTGAAGGTGATTATGTTAAAAGTTTTGGTGAAAAAAATCAAGCTAAAGAGGGATGGATTAATGGTGGTTTCTTTGTTTTTAAACCAGAAATTAAAGAATTTATATCTGATGATACAATGCCTTTAGAGAAAGAACCTTTAGAAACTTTATCAAATAATAAACAACTGTCTGTATATCAACACAATGGTTTTTTTCAACCAGTCGATACAATTAGGGAAAAAGAACTCTTGGAAGTCTATTTAAAGAAAGAAAATGACATTAGATAAAAAATTTTGGGAAAATAAAAAAGTACTTGTAACAGGACACACTGGTTTTAAGGGTTCTTGGCTATCTTGTTTACTAAAATATTTAAATTGTGAGGTAACAGGATTATCAGACAACAAGATTTTAAGTGATAATTACAAAACATTAAACACGTCTGAAATTTTCTCTTGTGAGAAAACACTAGATATATACCGTGATATTGATGAAGTCAAAAAAGTCATGAATAGTGAATTTGATATTGTTTTTCACTTGGCAGCACAAGGAATTGTTTCAACGGCAAGTAAGTATCCGCTAGAAACAATTAAAACAAATGTAATTGGTACATATAATATTCTGGAAGCAGCTAACAATAATGAAAAAATAAACACAGTAATAGTGTCAACAACGGATAAAGTATATCTCCACACTTCAAAAGACAATATTGAAACAGACCAATTAGGTGGAAAAGAATTTTACAGTGCTTCTAAAGCTTCAGCTGAGCATATTATTGCTGCATTTGTAAATACTAGAAAAAGAAAAAATTTAAATATTGGTGTTGTAAGGTCAGGAAATGTCTTAGGCGGAGGAGACGGGGCTGAAGACAGAATTGTTACAGATGTTATCAACTCTCTTAAAAACAACACAGACATTTATTTAAGAAATCCTAATTCAATTAGACCGTGGCAGTTTATTATGGACTCACTTCTAGGATATTTATTGGCAGCACAGTACTGCAATCTAACCAATGTTGACGAGATATTTAATTTAAATTCTAAACTAAATAATGATCGAACAGTAGAAGATTTAGCTGTATTAATAAAAAATAAGTGGAATTCTTCATCCACACAAATAAAGAAAGCTCAGTCTAATTTTTACGAAACTGAAGTGCTTAAAATAGATTCAGATAAAGCAAATGAGGTCTTAAATTGGTCAGCAAAAGAAGATTTAGACTCAATCGCTTCTTATATTGTTAATTGGGAAAAAGAAATATTAAACTCAGACAATAAAACATTTGAACAAATTGACTTATATTTCAAAAAATAAATTAATTTTGATCTTCAATAATATAATGAGGTCTATTTTTTGTTTCTTCATATATTAATGAAATATATTCACTTAAGATAGAAATCACCAAAAATAAAAGCGAAAAGAATAAAAGCAATAGACCAGTCAACGTTCCAAAACCATCAAAGGGTACTCCAAATTTAAACCATCTAAAAATTTGTTGAAAAAGTATAATCAGAGAAATTGAGGATGTAACTACTGTCAAAAAAATTGATATTTTTAATGGTTTTGTTGAAAAAGAGAATAATCCTTTTAGTGCAAAACTTAAAACTCCAAAAGTTTTTGCATGTGATTCTCCAGAAAATCGTTTTTGCCTCTCAAATTCAACCCCAATAGATTTGAAACCTACCCACGCAAAAAAACCTCTGTAAAATCTGTTATATTCAGCCAGTTTTTTTACTGAATCAATAACTTTTTTATCCACTAGCCTAAAATCGCTGACCCCTTCTGGGACCAAGTTATTTGTCATTTTATTTATTATTTTATAAAAAAGCACAGAATTAAATTTTCTTATTATGGATTTACCTGGGCGCGACTTAACAATTCCGTAAACATGATCATAACCTTGTTCCCATTTTTCTATAAATTTAGGAATTGTTTTTGGATCGTCTTGTAAGTTAGCTGTCATTATTATCGCAGCGTCACAGTCAATATTGTCTAAGCCAGCAGCAATTCCCCCATCCATCTTAAAATTTCTTGAGAGTTTCAAATACTTTATACGAGTATCTTTTTTAGATAATTCAAGAATTTTTTTAAAAGTCTCATCTGTACTTCCATTTTCAATAAATAAAAATTCAAATTTATATGTAGTTAACTTATCGACAGAACTTAGAATTTGATCATACAACTCATAAATGTTTCCTTCTTCATTAAATGCTGGAATTAAGAAAGTAATTTTTTTCATATAATAAAAACATTATAAACATTGAATTGAAATTGTATACTTTTAAAGATGACTAATAAAAATCTATTAATTTATGGTGCATCTGGATGGTTAGGAAGACAAACTATAAATTATATTTTAAAAAATAATGTTGATCTTAATTTAGTTTTAGTGTCTTCTAAAGATATTGATTTGAGATTTTCTAATATGAAATATAAATCTATTTCATATTCAGATTTTCAAAACCTAAAAAATCAAAACTTTGATTTCTTTTTAAATTATGGATTTTTGACACAAGAAAAAATAGGAAAAATGAAAAAAGAGGATTATTTATACGCAACTAATGAAATAATAAATTCTTATTCAAATTTTATGGAAAAAAATTATATAAAAAAATCACTTCTAACTTCTTCCGGAGCGGTTTATTGGAAAGGAACTAACAAAGAAAATTTGTATACAACTCAAAAACTACAACAAGAGCGGGAGTTTAAATCAATAAATGCTCAGTTGAATAGTGATTATATTATTGCTCGAATATTTGGAGTCATTGGCAGCCAATATGATTTTAATAAAAATTATGCTTTTACTAGTTTTATTAAATCAGGTATGAAAAGGGAGTCAATTTCTATAAACTCAAAACATAAAGTTTTACGATCTTATTTATATTTTGAAAATTTGCTTGAATACTTTTTTAATTTAGACCATAAAAATTTAACAATTGACGCTTGGGATGATAATTTTGATATCTATGAACTAGCTTTGAAAATAGCAGAAATTTATGATGTAAAAGTAAATGTAAGTGATGAGTACTTTTCTTCAGAAGAAGTAGATAAATATATAAGTACAGATAATAAATTTAAAGAAATATATAATTTTATTTTTTCTAAAAAGAATTTAGAAAAAATAATAAAAGAAAAGAAAATATTTTAAGTTATTTTTTAGGTTTGAAGCCTTCTTCACCAGAATTAATATCAAAGCCTCTTTTTAAAATTTTTTCTCGCATTTTTTCATTTCTCCCATAAGGAGTATCCATGTTATCAACCATTATTGGTTCATTTTTTGCCATATCTTTTGATATTAATTCTCCTTCGACCAGCTCCCTGCATGATAATTGACCATGTTGTAGAGGAATTGCCATAAAATAATTATCACTATTTAATTTTTCACCTTTTTTTAAATCTTTTTTTGCATAGACACCTCTTACAAGCTTATCTAAATATTCAACTTCTCTTTTAACAGGTATTCTTTTTTGTGTGCCTGAAGCACCACACATTTCTTTAGCAAGGTGATATGCACTTAACCATTCGTCAATTTGTTCTGGAAGAGAACAATATGGAGATACTGAGTATTCTCCATCGTCAATATCAATATGTCTTTCCCATGAGCGAGCACCTTTTGCATAGCTAATATACATTGATGCCTGCCATGACGTCATCTCATGACTTGAAAAACCAATAACTGTGTTTGGAAATCTGTTTTTCAAAAAATCTATTTGGTTTAGTTCTAATTCAAAATCTTCAGATGGATATAAAGAGACACAATGATTAAGAGCAAGTGGCACTTCTTTTTTTGAAAAAAATGAAACAATATCATCAACATCTTTTAATGAAGACCCCCCTGAAGAAACAATAGTTGGTTTCCTAATCGATACAATTTTTTCTAATAGTGGCCAATCATTAATGTCTGAACTTGCAACTTTCATGATATCCAGGTCTAATTTTTCAAATAGATCAACTGAATTTTCATCAAAACAAGTTGCCATAGGATACATTCCTTGATCTCTGGTGTATTGTACAAGTTCTGACATTTGGTCCTCTGACAATTTTGTTTGTTTAGTTTTCCAGACATATCTCATATCTTCTCTATCAGCAAAATCAGGGTGTATAAAAGAATCAACATCTCTAAATTGAAATTTAATTGCAGCTTTTACATTGTTGTGTCTAATTACTCTTGAATATTCATGAATAATTTTTTTTCCTCTTTCTACACTTCCCCAATGGTTATTTGCAATTTCTAAGACGAAAAGATCTTCAAATATTGAGTTATCAGCCATAAAAAGATTATAATTTGTTTTCTGTTTAGTTATTATTTTTTAACAAAAAAAAGTGTGACTTTAAAACATCATTTTCATTAAATATAATTTCAATGTCACTAAAGAAGTGCCTAAACCCATCTATAAATATATTATAATTTTTTAGTATTGATCCACTCATAATAATTTTATTGAAATTATATTCTTTTTTATAAAGACTAACTAAGTAAATATATTTTTTTAGTAATGACGATAATAAAAAATGTCCAGCCTTTGATTGAAATTCGTTTGTCAGGTCTTGTAAGTACATTATCATTTCATTTTTTAAAAATAAATCTGGACACATAGAAGCTTTTTTATAAATAGATTCATTAAATCTGATATTAATTAGATTTAATGAACTATTATTTGTAGATTTGAGATATAAATCAATTAGTCTTCCAGCTGGAAGTTGTGTAATACAGTCGTAATACTCACCATCGTTTATTGATGGTCTGACTTGAAAAATAGGATATTTTTTATTTTTGATAATTGCAATTTGCCCACCAGTAGCAATGTTTAATGATAGTGTATTTTCGGTATCGATATTATCTGACATAGACATTTGAAAGTCTCCAAATGGAACCGATACCTTTCCTCCAGTCTTGTTAATTCTATAAAATTTAACGCCACTAACTATAGAAGGGAGTGTAATTTTAGGAAATAATTCACTAACAACGGAATGCTCCCAGTCATTTTTCACATAGTCAAAGAATCCAGTCGCGGACGCTTCAGATTTATGAATTACACCATAATTTCCAGTCAAATCGCCAAAAATTTTTGTTAATAAAGTAGCATAGGTACCTTCTGAATTTGAAATGTTGAATATTGGATATCCTCTTTTTAAATCTAGTACATTTTTGTTAGATGAAATTTGGTTAATAGTTTTTGGATTTTTTTCAGATTGCCATGAATATGGTCCGTCAATGATTTTAGAATTATCTAATAACATACTTGAGTGCATTTGGCCTGAAATTGTGATATGGCTAATATTTTTAAGGCCAATTTCATCTATTTTTGTATTAATAATTTTGAAAATTTCATCGTAATTTAAATATGAAGCTTTTTCGGAGACTATATTTTGTGGTGTCTGTATAACGCTTTTATGTGTACCACTGTAATCGGATGTACTTTCTTGAAAGTGTATAAATTTTGTGTTTGTACCACCAACATCAATGCCTAACTTAAACATTTAGTTCATAGAATTCATGAATGAAAGAGGCTAGTTTATCGTCTAGTTTAATTTTTTTTATAAATAGCTCTCCATATCCTTTGCATAATATAAAATTTGTTAGGTTTCCTTCAGTCTTTTTGTCAGTTTCAAATGTTTTTAAAAATTCTTTTTTAGAAAATTTATAGTTGTTAATAATTCTTTCAAAATCAAAAGCTTTGTAGCTTACATTATAAATTTTGTAAAATATTTTTTTATCAAGATAACCCATTTTGTAAGAAATAAAATTTGCAAGATTCAGACCAAACCCAACTGCATGGCCATGGCCTAATTTATTTTTTGATAAAGATTCAATTGCATGTGCAAATGTATGTCCATAATTTAATATTCTTCTATAATTTAACTCATATTCGTCTATTTCAACTACAGGCTTTTTAGATAGCAAACTTAATCTTATAAATTTATTAACCTCATCAATGTCAAACTTATTGGTATTTAAATATTCAAGAAAATTAATTGTTTGTGATTTATTTTTAGTAATTAACAATTTTAATATTTCGCCATATCCATCAATAAGTAACTGTTTATTTAGTGTCTTTGTAAACCCTTTGTAAATGTATATATCTTTTGGAGATTTAAAAATTCCTACTTGATTTTTGAAATTACTAACATTAATTCCACACTTGCCACCCATGCAAGAGTCAGCCATTGATAGAAGAGTTGTAGGAATTAAAGTTAAATTTGTACCCCTGTGATAAATGTGAGAAGTAAATTGACTTATATCTTGAACAAAACCTCCGCCAATTCCTACTATATTAGAATGTCTATTAGCACCTTTTATTACAAGTTCCGACGCAACTTTTTCCACAGTATCTAAAGTTTTGATTTTTTCGTTTGGTTTTAATACACTAACTATATTTTTTTCAAATTTTTTGTTCACTAATTTGAAATTATCATAAACATATTTGTCAATTATGAAAAAATTGTTTTTTTGGTTGATTGTATTTGATACATCTTTAATATTCTCAAAAAATTTTATGTTGTAGTCCCCGCCACCAGACTTAATTCTTATCGACTTAACCAATGCTCCACCCGCCATCGATTAATATATTTTGCCCAGTTATATAAGAATTATCTTCTGAGCCGAGAAAATATACCAACGGTGATATTTCATGGCTTTCCGCAAATCTTCCCATAGGTATTTGTTTTGTAAAAATATCAATCTGTTCTTCATTAAGGTTTTCAGAGGTCATCTCGGTATTTACAAATCCTGGAGATACCGTGTTAACAAGTATATTAAATTCACCAAGCTCAATAGATGCAGAACGACCTAAAGAAACTAGTGCAGATTTTGAAATTGAATAAAATAATTTTTCATTTCTTACATACTTTGACCACAAGCTACCTATTAGTACTATTCTTCCAAAATTTGATTGTTTCATATCTAATGAACAGGCTTTTATTAGAGAAATATTAGATAGTAGATTTACATTTAATATTTTTTGACCTGATAGATAATCATAATTTTCAATGTTTTTATTTTCATTTATTCCTGCGCAACAAATCAGTACGTCAATTTTGTTACCTTTTGTAAATTCTTTAAAATTTTGATCAATTTCATCAATTTTTTCTAAATCTATTTCCTCACTAGTTGGAGCCAGCACATTATGGCCTTTTTCAATATAGTATTGAGCAATACTTTTCCCAATTCCCCTACTTGCTCCAGTTATCAGTACAGTATATTTTTTACTCATGATTAATTATTTCTTCAATTATTGTACTATCAAGAAAAGGGTACAAATCATACAGAGGAGCTGACTTCATTATTCCATCTGAATATAGTTTTGAAGAAGCTTTTGGTTCAAACTCCTGATTTTTATCAATTAAAACTTCGCAAATAATTGGCTCTTTTGTCTTTAGAGTATTTTTTAAATTATTAACCAAGTTACTTTTTTTATCAATAAGCATGTACTTTAATCCATAAGCTTTAGCAATATTCTTAAAGTCAGGAAAGCTTAAACCACTATCTGGCCCACATCCGGTAATGTTATCAGGAAAATATTTTGTTTGAGTTTGACGAATTGAATGATAACCCTCATTTGAAAAAATAAATATTTTAATTGGTAAATCATGGTGTCTTACTGAAGCTAATTCTTGTATATTCATTTGTATACTTCCATCACCCTCTATACAGATAACTTCTTTTTTATTATTCGCAAAACATGTTCCAATTGCTGCTGGTAGACCAAACCCCATTGAAGCAGAACCAGAGTTGCTAAATAGTCTTTGTCCTGGCTTTAAAATTGCTCCCTGAAATGTTGTAACTACAGCTGTGCCATCAGAAGTCACTACGATTTGTCTATTTTTTAGTTGATCAAATAGCTCATTTACAAAATGATAGGGGTTTATTTTTTTATCAGAAATTTGCTTCGAGCTAAAAACTGGATACTCATTTAGTAATTTTTTACACCACTTAAGGTACTTAACGTGATGTTCATTATCAATTTTTTTTGATTTTTTATTTAATATAACTAAAAATTCTTTGAGGTCATAGTTTAGTTTCAGGTCAATATTTAAAGTTTTCTTGTTAAGTTCCTGTTCATCAACGTCCACCATAATTTTGAAAGATCTTTTAGAGAACTCTTTAAAGTTATATCCAATCTGTCTTATATTTAATCTTGAGCCAAACACAACAAGAAGATCGCAATTTTCTGCAATAAAGTTACCTGGCCTGTCTCCAACAGTGCCTGGCCTGCCAGCATAATTTTTATGTGAATTATGTAATACATCATGTGCGTTCCAAGCAGTCAGAACAGGAATAGACGAATTATTAATAAATTTTAAAAATTCTTTATGAGATCCAGAAGCTCTAACCCCACCACCTACTAAAATTGCTGGTCGTTTAGCCTCTCCTAATAGCTTTAATACTTTATTTACATCAGACTCTAATTTTTTGTTACTAGTTTTAGTCTTAATATTTTTTTTATATACTTTTTGACTAGATTTTGAATAAATTGCTCCTTGGATATCAATAGGTACATCAATCCACACTGGTCCGGGTCGGCCTGTTGTAGCTAAATCTAATGCATATTTTAAGACTGAATCAACTAAATTTGGATTTTTCAAAACATATGAGAATTTAGTTATTTTTTTAACCATTGAGACAATATCATTCTCTTGATCTCCTAATTGTCTAAGCTTTGAATTGTTGAAATTTAAAGTTTCTCTTTTAACTTGGCCTGAAACAACTATCATCGGTACAGAATCTGTATAAGCTCCGTAAACTCCATTTATTGCATTTATTCCTCCCGGACCAGTAGTTACATTTACACAAGCTGGAACTCCAGACAATCTTGCATATCCATCAGCTGCCATTGTGCAGGCTTGCTCGTGATGCAGATTAATAACATTTAAGTAATTGTTTCTTCCGAAAGCATCATTTAAATGCATGGCTCCTCCACCAGTAACCATAAATGAATGTTTTACTTCATGTTCAACTAGTATTTCTGCAATCCTGTCTGATATTCTTATATTTTTCATATCATCTGTTCTTTTGAAATAAAGTAAAAATAAATTTCTACGATTAATTTAATCATTTTTTTAATTAGGAACACAACCCACCTCTTATAAGTAGAAGATTAAGACTTTCTGTATAAGTAAACAACAAAAGTATCATTACTAAATTTTAATGAATAAAAAGTGTAAAATATAAAAAAGTTAAAAATTATAAATACAAAAATAGTATTACTTTTGTTTATTTCAATTTTTGCAATAAATT
>Ga0181585_10005186_pt1 | contig 11287 bp, 9 predicted proteins | sample 071ome_29_FD_132469 | JGI IMG/M metagenome (GOLD analysis project Ga0181585, IMG submission 132469) | Coastal salt marsh microbial communities from the Groves Creek Marsh, Skidaway Island, Georgia - 071407BT metaG (megahit assembly) | ecosystem: Environmental > Aquatic > Marine > Intertidal zone... | reverse complement strand
CTGCTAAAGCTGCTAAATCGTTTCCGCTAAATGATGTGTAATATACACCAAACACTGTATTGTAATCGCACTCCGTCATATCGGCGTTCCGAAATCGACGTTTACCGGATTTTTCCAGTGATTAAAGTCATTGAACTTATCCTCCGACGCTCCGGTGTGCGGACAAGTCACGTCGACGAGTGGGAACATTTCGTGTACAAGTTCGTTGACTTCAGAAAGCGTGTACTGCTTGACTCTCTTGGTCGTTTCACACACGACGGAACCCTTTGGATTGATCGTAAAGATACGATGTTGCGGAACACCGACGGCGAGATACGATTCCACATCCGTATCGCGGTTACCAAAGCCCGCGTGGAAGGGGTTCCAACCCGATGGGAACAAGTTTCGAATGTCCTGCAAACATCTAATCTTGAATCGCTGAGGATTTCTCGTGACAACCTCTCGGAAAAGCGCCTTTGAGAGTGGATCGGGCGCACACATCACTGGTCCTTGTGCTAGCGTGTTGTTACCCTGTCGGAGAGATGAAAGGTACTTTCTCGTTCCTGAGGCGTGTGAAATTGCTCGCGAGGTGAGGAACATCATCTTGTACCCGTTATCCGTAATGTCGTTGTACAACGCAGCCACTCCGTCGTGGCTCCAATCGCGCCCAACCATCGGCGCGAGGTGTCCAAGCACGTCACTCTTCGTGATTGTGCCGTCAACGTCGCTAATGACGAGCTTGACGTTCCAGTCCCACAGATAGACGTACGCCGATACTTGTTGCAACCCCCAGACGCGCGAGTTGAACGAGAAAGAAATCGTATTCACGCCCGGCTTGAGATCGAGCGACATCACTTCGTCCTGTGTCAGCTGCACTCGTCGCACGCGGTGTGAGCCGCGACTGGGCGACACCATGGTGGTCGCGCTCTCTCCGTTTGGTAGCGGCGAAGCGCTAGACATATTCGTCAGCATCTTCAGACTTGGCTTCCAGTTGGACGGCAACGGTGTGCCGAACGCCAAGTGCGCCAATACGTGCGGTGCCGCGGCGTTCCAAGGCAACGCTTTCGCAGGGGGATCACCCGGAGCGCGCTTCGGTCGCACGACGAGACTAGAATTACTACTCATTCCTGGGTTGCGCTTGAACTGTTCCACCGTCACGAGATGCTTTTCAAACTCCTCCACCTTCCCTCCGCACAAGCTCAGCTCGATCGACGGCACCGCCGTCATCCCACAATCATTTATCGATCGCATCGCCGCGTTCAGCTCTTCCTCCGTCGGCTTGCTCCGCTCCGCCTCATCCTCAGACGTTCTCGGCCTCGCGCCCGAAGCCCGCTCCGGAGTCCCCGTCGGCGTATCCAACCGCATCGCCGATAACGCCTCGATCGCCTCCACCTCCTCCTCCGCGACATCCGTACTCGTAACCTCACTCTCAGAATCCTCATCTTCATCGAAATCATCCACACCATCCGCAAAGTACGCCTCGCCGTTCCCGCCCAGTCGCATCGTCAAGTCGCTCAGCGTTCCGTTCACCGTAACCGTCACCACTTTCGCGTCTCTCCCTCGCAAAAACGACTGCGCGTTTCCGAACCGAACGTAAAACGGGCTCGCACGGAGCGCTCCATCGGGCTGTCGAACCACTATCGTGTCTGCGTCGTCGCGTTACGCCAAAGCAACACCGTCGTGTCAGTATATTCTCAACGAGATCTTCTTTCGTTCACGAGTCGAGGTCGAGGTCGAGTCACACCGCGCGTACCTATCGCACCCCCCGCGCTCGGAAGCACGGTGCTCACCGCGGCGACGGATCCACCGACCGTGCCCACGGCGACGGATCCCGCGACGTCGCGGATCTTTTTCAGACGGCGGACTAGTCCTTGGTTGTCCATCTGGGCACCGCGCCGAGTTATGGAGCGAAGCGCGCGAAACGACAAAAGGCGTGTTGAAGAAGATTGTACCGCGATAAAAGGGAAACAAATGGTAACATGACAAAGAGACGTTTCGGAAATGAATCTTGATGTTCGCCAAGATCGATTGTTCGATCGATTGATCACGCGGCGGAGGATTTCTTCTTCGCCGGCTCGCCGGCGAGTCTTCGATGTTCGCGTAGTCGTTTGGACAGCTCATTCGGAGTGATGTTCGGCGGTAAATCGCCAAATTGATCGCAAGACTCTACGAGCATTTGTGGACGGCTTTTGCGCTTGTACATGAAGAGTTTGCCGGTGACAAAGACGTAGTTGTTGTTGGTGAATCCGCAGTATCGATCGTGGAGAAACTTTTGCACGCTGATGGATTCCGGCGCAGATGCGTTGTCAATCCAGAGGTTCAACGGATGTCGCTTACTTCCGGCGAAAACGCACAACCCAGTGCCTTGATCGTAACGGACGAGATTAAAGACGCCATCCACCAAACCAGCCTGCGAAGGTTGTAAATCCAGCAAGATGGTAACTTTGTCTTCAGAGTGTGCGTGCGCCATGGCGACGAGCTTTTCGTAGTGCGCGAAATCCTTGGGGAGCAAGACGTCGTTCGTCAAACCTAGATGTCCAAAGTGACGAAAGTCTTCGATGAAGAGCTCTCGCGCGCGCCACCAATGCATGAGCATTCCGTAGTCGCGGCACCATTCAAACCAAAAGGAAAAAGTTTGCATCGCGCGAATGTCAGGACTCCAGATGCCGCGTTCGTTTTCGAACGCGTTTCTCGCGGCATCGACGAAATCACCGTGGTATAACGCCGATCGACCGTACTTGGTGAAGTAGGCCGATTGTCCAGAGAGTACACAAGAGACGTTGACGTTTTCGCCATCCTTCCACACGTAGCACATCGGCCGGGCGTACTTGTCGCTAAACATTTCTCTTGCCCGAGCAACCGGGACTTCTAACTCAAACGTATCAAACTCTAAATCGATGATGACGCCAAAACAACGCCCGTCCGATTCGGCGTTAAGACGCTGCTTCATCCACGCGAACGCTTCGGATCCCGCAGGCGTCACCACTTTGAATGGTTTGTCCGCATCCTTCTGTTCGTTGGATTCCTCGCAGTCGACGTGAATGAGACGAACGTCGACGCTTTCCCACGTTTCGGGATCGTTGATATCGGCATCCGCTTCCTCGGGCGGCGTCTTCACGCCCGGGGCGGAGGGTACCACAAGCGAGGACTTCCATCCGTCACCCGAAGCGGTTCTTTGTAGTCCGCCGTCGGGATTGAGACGGACGCGAAGCGTTTTTCCATCAATCACGTGCGTCACGACGCAGCCTTTGATGACAGTTCCGTGTAACGTATGCATTCTTCAAGTCGTGTGCGCGCGTCGTAAAGTGAGGAGGATGCACGACGCCAACATCGGCATGGTATCGTTCGCGTTGGCACATCGTAATTGTCGTCGCGACATTGCCTGATGCTGTCAATATTGATACAGTCGCTGTTCTACGCGCCACGCGTCGACGCCAATTGTCGTCGTCGTCATCATCAATAAAGAATAGTCCCGATGATGAGAGCGGCGATGGCGACGGAAAAGTTGTCGTCAACCACGGATGTGATCGGTAACGATTCCACCGCCGCGCACGCCAAGCTAATAATCAACGTCGCCGCGTACGTCTCGGGCGATGCTTCTAGAAAGCCCAACGCGCCGAAATACGCAAGCAAACTGTGAATTAACGCGAAAAACCATTGATACGTCGTGTCAGTCCATCGTTTGGTTCGGGGACGCGCGCTCGATTTAACGCGTTTTCAACGCTTAAGACGACGCACCCGCTGGATATGAGAAACCCTCCCGCGACGAACCCCGCGCTCCCGGCCCAGCTCTTCTCCGCGTTCCAAGGTAACGCGTTGCCGCGACCATACTTCCTCCCTATGATATCCGCGAATCCATCGCCACCGCACATCATCGCCATCGCGACGATTCCAATTGGACTCGTTCTCCAGTACGCGCTCGAACACGCTGCGAGCACAATCGTATAATACAACGGCCCCTTTAACAACTCCTCTTTGCCCCCGGCCCGGCTGACCGCGCGCACTGCAGACGCGTTATCAATCATCCCACTTCCAATGCCAAACAACCGCAATCCTTGCGCGATGGGAATGGATGCTGCGAACAATTGCGCGTACTCGCTCGCGCTAAAGAGCGGCCACGTGCACACGTAAAACGTGCCGCTCGTAATGTGCACGAGTTTCCTGCTCAACGTCGACGAAAACACCCCTCGCTTCGCCAAGGCGTCAAACATTTTCACCCAAACGAACGCGCCGACGGTCGTGAGCGCCGTCGCCGCGACGTCTCGGGTCGTCTCGTCCATGCTCGCGACGTATCGGATAACGCTCTGCGTCGCGGAAGCCTTCACCACAACGCCGTCACGTCGTCGTCCTTCTCCTCTCCCGAGTCGACCGACCGATTTCAACGACGCACCACCCGCGGCGCACACCCGCGTCGCGCCCAATCCGACGACCGCGCGTCGTCTCGCGTCTCCCGTTGACTTTCCTCGATGCCTTCCACAACTCAAATCAAAACGACTCGCCCCGCACCGACGCCGCGCGACGCCTCCCGTTCCCGTCGCGCACCGACGACGGTCGTTCGCTATGCCCGATCGCGTCGTTCGACTCCTCGCGAGCGTCCCGTCGATCGTCGCGATCATCGGTTTCGACCGAATCGAGAGTCGCGTTCGCGTTCGAGTGACGACGCTTCACTTTTCCACTCGCGCGTTCGTCAAACGCCGCCGGACTGACTGACGGACGGACGGACGGACGGACGCCGACGCCGAGCGCGCAGACGCGACCAAACATGTACGTCGCGCGCGGCGTCACGCATCGCCTCGTCTTCGCACCGCGTCGGCGCGCGCGCGCGCGTTCGCTCGACGCCGCCACTCGCTCTGACACTGACACTGACGCGCGCGCGAACGCACGCACGAACGACTCGCGCAGGTTTAAACGACGGGATTGGAACTACTTACACAAGGCGGACGGATCGGCGAGTGATTCCGATAGCGATTCGTCCATCGAGTCCGCGGGTGGACTCGCGAGCGAGTCGGACGACGACGGCGAAGAAGACTCGCAGCCGTCGGCTTCGACGAGCGAGGACGAAGCGGAAGACGAAGGGGTGGTGTCGAGTGACGACGAAACGGCGACGCGAAGAAGATACGAAGAGGCGCGAGGAGTCATAGAGAAGTGTTTACGAGGCGATGATGACGTCAAGGCGGTGGCAGCCAAGTGTAGGGCGTGTCCGGGGACGCTGTTGTTGAGCGCGGCGAGCATGCGGTCGCACTTGTCTTCAAAGAAGCACGCCAAAAATATCGCCAAGCTCGGACGCACAGGGGAGGATTTCATGGCGCTGTATCCCGCGGTTCGAGAGGAAGATGGAATCGTGAGCGATGGTGAGGCGGAGACGCACGCGGAGAGATTGGCGAGATTGCGGGCGCAGCGCATTCTCGGCGCCGAGGGCGGAAACAAGGCGAAATCGAGTTCCAAGTTTTCGTTGGATCAGTTTGATTCGAGCGACGACGACGACGACGACGACAACGGTGATTCCGAGAGTGATTCCGAGGATGAGACGCGCAGAATGGCTAAGAAGGAGTTGGTCAAGAAGATGACGCGGGAATTGGAGGATGACAAGAAGAAACGTTCGCGGCGTCACGCGCAGAGCAAACGTAATAAATCAAAACCCGGTAAACGACAGCGTCAGGCGATGAAGGAAGCGGCGGGTAAGTGAGAGTGAGTAGACATTCGTCTTTCTTTGTCAGTTTCAAGGAATAGCGTGGGTGTCATGCCTGACGACAGAAACGGCGGGTAAGCGAGTAGATTTTTTGTCAACTTTATGGAACTGCGTGGGTATTGCACATCAATTAATGTTACTACTTGTCCCAAGTGCGTGCTGCGCGGCTGCGTTGGTGTTCTGGCGACTGCTTGGTGTACATATGGTGGCATCTAGTCGTGGCGAATCGCGCGAGAAAGTGTTCGATCACTTTTCCGCGCCGCCTTGATCATCCTTTGTGACGCACTCAACGGCGCCGATCATCATTTTTCGTTCATCTTGTCCAATGTCTTGATTCGACGCGTCATTCACGATGACGGTTGCCGTCGTCGTTATCGGGGCGCTCTCCGTTTGGACGGCATCCGCGCTCGGCGCGTTTACATCCTTTCCGCGTTGCGCATCGTCTTCATCAATCATCTGTTGCGTCGTCTCTGCAGTCTTATCTGACCCATTCATCTCGCTCGCGCTCGACGACCGCCTCCATAACAGCGGCGGTCTGTGCGCGTCATTCTTAGCCAAGTACAAACCGCACGCGTTACACAACGACCCAACGCCGTCTTTCCCTTTCCTCCAAAACGGCGTCTCGGTCGACTTGCAATTGACGCACACCCGACGCTCCTTTGTCTTATTCGCCTTGGTCGTCGCGTTCTTCTTCTTCGTCGCCGTCCCAACCTTGACTCTCGACGACGACATCGATTTTCCACCGCTCTGAGTCTTCCGCGTTTTCTCCCCCGCGTGCGCGCGATCGACGATCCCACTCCCTCCGCTCGGATGCCCTCCCATCGGCAAACCACCGCCGCCGAACGCCGGCGGTCCCCACGGCGGCGGCGGCGGTCCAAATCCCATTTGCGATTGCGCGTACGCCATGTACGCCGCGTACTGCGCCATCATCTGCGGCCCCATGGCCATGAGCGCCGCGTTCTGTCGCTCCATCGCCGCTCGAAACATATCGGGCGTCATCGGCGCCGCCGCTCCGCCGCCCAACCACTCCATCCGTCCGGCGCCGCCCTCCGGCGCCCCCCCGAGCGTCGCCCCGGCTTCGACAAACCCTCTCGTCGGCTCGCCGCGCGCGTACCCTCTCGTCGGCGCGTCGACATCATCCGTCACCCTTCGCGCGTCATCCGACGACGGCATCTCCCACCGGGCGAATCGAATCGAATCGAATCGACCGACCGAACGCGCCCGCCCGCCCGCTCGCGCGCAATCTCAATCCAACCTCAGTCAAACAACCTCCTCGTCCTCTGTTATCCTCGTTCGCGTCCGCGCGCGACCGTCCGACGACTCGCCCGCCTTCCCCGCCTTCCCCGACGACGACGAGTACAAACAACCGAACCCGTTTCGCGAAACCGACCGAACGCCCGACGCTCGACTCAGCGCGCGGCGGCCCGAACGCACCGACGGACCGACAGACTGACTTCGTTAAAGATAACAGATAACGCTGCTCGTAACGCCGCGGCGGACGACCGGATGGATGATGGGTACCGATCGACGGGTGGATCCGCGTCGTCCGAGCGTCCGTCCGTCCGTCAGTCGAATCGCTCGACGAATCGCTCGACGAATCGTACCGGTCGGTCTCGCCCGCGCGTCCGCGCGTCGGCGTCTCCCGATACCGGTCGGTGCGGTCGGTGTATCCATCCGATGATGTGGATAACGAACGAACGCGAATCGACCGACCGACCGACGGTTCGCCTGAACCGTCGCACCGTCCGTCGAACCGCAACCCGGTGGGCGTTCGATCGATAAAAACCACCGATCGATTCGCGCGTCCGATCGAATCGATATCGATATCGAATCAATACCGAATCGAATCGAACGCGAATCGATCGGGTCGAATCGAATCGATCGGGTACCACGGAGGAGATCGCGGGTTTCGATCGGGTTTCGATCGGGAATCGATCGATCGGATCGATCGATAAAAAAACCCGCGAATTTCGAGAGGATTGGAATCGTCTCCTGTGAGCGTTTTTTTTTGGTAACCGTAACCGAAACCGTCTGTCTGTCTGTCTGTCTGTCTGATCGATCGATCGATCGATCGATTCCACCCGATTCGAACGGGCGGTCGCTTTACGTCGCGCGAGGGAGGAAGGGACGGAGGCGTCGAGGGCGTCGTTCGGTGGTCGGTGCGTCGTGCGGTTACCACGCGGTGACTACGCGGTGACTACGCGCGGTCGGGGTGTCTACGACGCGCGAGGCGGAAAACGTGGATTCGAGCGTCGGCGAGACGCCTGGCGGCGTCGCGGACGATTTGTGCGTCGTTGTGAACGGACGCGGGCGTTGAACCGCGGGGCGGTCGAAGGGCGTCGTCGACGACGGCGGCGGGTTCGTCCTCGAGGAGGGATTCCGCGGCGTAAAGCGCGGCGAGGGCGTACGCGTCGAGCGTTCGCGCGCGCGAGCGGAACCAGAGGTCGATCGCGTCGTAGAGACGCAGGCGATCGTCGAGGGATGGTTCGGGCGGATCTCGGTGGAGACTGGAGATGTAGTCGGCGACGGCGCGGAGAGATTTCACCTCGACGCGGACTCGCGCGCGCTCTTCCGCGGCGAACGTTTCGTCCAGCGCGAGCCTTTCGGCGTACGTCGCGTCCGGGTTTTCCGCGTCGTCGTCTCCGCCGTCGCCGTCTTCACCGTCGTCTTCTTCGCCATCCAATCCCCACATCAGCGCGTTCGCCTCGTCGTCGTCGGCATCGTCGTCGTCGGCATCGTTGGGCGCGAAGACGTCTTCGTCCCTGTTCCACACGTCGTCGTCCCGCGTCGGCATCTCGTCTACCTCCTGCTCGACCGCCAGTAACTCGGGCTCTGACTCGAGAAAGTGCGTCCTCGCGACGTTCAAGATTTCTTCAAACGGCGCGTACGTGTACTCTGGCGAGCTCGCGAAACGCAAGAGCGAATCGTGATTCCTAAAGATTCTATCCTCCGGATTATTACGCAAAACGCGCTTGAAATCGTCTCGATCGACGCGAAAGACGTCATTGCTCGATCCATCCGGTTCGACGTTGTCCTCGACGCAAAATCCGTAGCGGAAGAACAAATCTGTGTTTGCTTTTGCTCCGTATGCGATGTGCATGAATTCGCCCGCCGAAAAATCGCGCAGCGTCGTCACTGTCACCTTTCCGTCGCCACCGAGCCCGTCCGTCGTCTCGTACTTGACTTCACGCGGGCGTTTGTGGTTTGCGAAATCCAAAACCGGCGCCATGAACACTCCTGTAAAGTCCTTTCTGGTGAGCATGTCTCTTACGGGGTCGTTGGACGGAGCATTCGGCGATTGAAACGAACGCGTCGTCATGCACGCGTAAGCCCAAAAGAATTCCTCCTTCGTCATACGTGTCAAATCGTACGTGAACGGTGTTCCGCATGCATCCGCGGCGCTGAAATCCGTTTCGGCAACGACGAGCTTGTATGTCACCTCTACCGCTCGTTGCGCGCGATATAGCTCCTTGATCATCCAACGGATGTCGGCGTTGGATCTAGGTTGATGCGTGTGCGCGTGATTACACTCGTCGAATCCCCAAAAGTCAATGAAATCCGGCATCTCATGCATCACCGGCACGGTTCGTCGAAACTCCTCGAGCGATGGAAGCTTGCTGAGATAATCGTACCACGTCGACCGGGAACCTTTACGCTTTTCCAACACGAGCACGCAACACAAAGCCGTCTCATCGAGCGTCAGCGTGACGCGCTTCGCCGTGGGATCGACGACAAATCCGTCGCCACATAAGTCATCCTCCTCAGCCCAAGGCGCATCTCGCGCGAGCGTTCCGGCGCGTCTCCGCTGTCGAAGCACCTCCCGATGAACGACAGTCTGTAAAAACCGCTGCGCATCGATCCATTTATCTACTAAATTCCCGAGCTCGCGCGTCCGAGCGCATCGGCTACTCGTAATCAACTGTCTGGCACCATTGAGTTCCATGACGACCGTGTTCGCCGATACGTCCCTCACAAACCTCAATCCATAACTTCCACTCGACGGCGACGCCGTTTCATTCGTCTCGCGTCTCGCTCCGTCGTTGTCGTCGCCGTATTGCGTCGCGATTTCCAAATACGGTTGCGACGGCTCAAAAGCGTCTGCGACGTACTCCTTCACCAACGCATCCTCCGCCTCGCAATACGTCGATTCCACGGGTACGACCGCGGAACGGTCTCTATCGACAACCTCACCGACCGCGGCGACGCCGGCGATGCGGCGTAAAAACGACGCGAGCGCGCCTTTTCCCGTGGTAAAGTACGCCCTCGTTCGCCCTGCGTTTCCGTCGAGTTCATCCTCGTCCGAACACTCGTCCGGTCCGTCCCTCTTGACGCGTTTCGACGACGATGTCGGTATCGCCGTCGGTGTCGCCGTCGTTTCCGCGGCGTTCGACGCCGGCGACGCGAAGGTCGCGCGAACGCGTCGAAGCATCGGAAGTGCGCGTCGAGTTGTTTCGTCTGTTGCGCTTTTTGCGCACACCTCACAAATAGATGCTCGTCCACTCGGCGCGCGCGCGGTGGATCGTCGCACTCGGCGCGGCAATTCCGTGCGTGACGTTTGCGGTGAAAATGTACGAGGACTCGCGACGAGATCCGGTGGAGGAGGCGAAGCAGAGACGCGGAAAGGATGTTTTGAGTTGATTCGTATCGATGACGACACTCAGACGACTGGTCACGTTCGCCGGTGTGTCCTCGGGCGTCGTCGTCGTCGCGACGACGATCGGCGCAAACGATGCAGTGGGTGGGGTAGATCCGGTGAAAGCGGCGCGAGGGGCGTTTCGGGCGGTGTACGCGGCGACGACGGTGGCGACGTTGATCGTCGATTATAAGACGGTCGGCGAAGCGAGGTACGGCGAAGCGCACGAACGAAGTGCGGTGCGGTTACGGAAGATGTGCGCGCGTAACGGGGGATTATACGTAAAAGCCGGGCAGTTTGCGTCGACGGCGGGTGGGGTGCCGCTGGCGTACTCGAGGGAGTTGAGCAAGCTGCAAGACGAGGTCGAGGCGTCTGCCCGAGAGCCGACACTGCGAGTGGTTCGAGAAGCGTTCGGAGGGATATCACCAGATGTGTTATTCGAGAGCTTTGACGAGGCGCCGATCGCGGCGGCATCGTTAGCGCAAGTGCACAAGGCTCGATTGAGATCGTCCGGGAAAACAGTTGCAGTGAAGATTCAACGACCCGGCCTCGAACGGAGCATCGAGTCGGATTTGTTTACAATGTCTTCGTTGAGCGTGCTCACCAAGTTTTTCTTTCCCTCGTTCGATTTCACGTTCATGGTGGACGAGTTCAAGTCAAGGTTAGAAAAGGAGATTGACTTTGAGCTCGAAGGCAGGAATTGCGAGCGCTTGGCGAGGGCGTTCGCCGACGACGAGCGGATCGACTCGCCAGAGATAATTTGGGAATTTACTCGGCCGAAAGTGCTAACCATGGAGTTTATCGACGGTGTCAAGATTACGGACATAGACGCGATGAAGGCGGCTGGATTAGATCCCAAAGTTGCAGCGCTAGCCATGTCGGACGCGTTCGCGCGCATGCTTCTCGTGCACGGATACGTCCACGGCGATCCACATCCAGGTAACGTCTTGTGTCGTGCGCATCCGAGCGGAAACGGCAAGACGCAG
>Ga0181585_10005184_pt1 | contig 11293 bp, 10 predicted proteins | sample 071ome_29_FD_132469 | JGI IMG/M metagenome (GOLD analysis project Ga0181585, IMG submission 132469) | Coastal salt marsh microbial communities from the Groves Creek Marsh, Skidaway Island, Georgia - 071407BT metaG (megahit assembly) | ecosystem: Environmental > Aquatic > Marine > Intertidal... | reverse complement strand
TTCCTGAACTATCCATAAAAAAGGGTGAGGTGACACAATTAGAGACATCAAAACCACTCGAAATAAATTCATTCCCTGTTAGTGTGACCACTAGTAAAATAGGTGAACATTATATTGCTGACGCAGAGTTGAAAGAAGAACAAATTGCTGACGCTAGATTTACCTTAGGATTAACTGATGACCATATTGTTTCTGGCCAAAAAGGTGGTGAAAATGGTATTAAATCAGGAAAAATAATGGAAATTCTTGATAACTCTATTCAGATTGCTGATGAGATAAGAAAAATAATCAAAGAACAATTACCAAAATAATATTAAATTTACTAAGTTAATTTTAGATATTAAATATGAGTTGAAACCTAAATCAAATTATTTAAAGTAGTATTTTATTAAGATATTAGGTAATAGAATATGGTAACAAGAAGAACCAAAAAAGTAAAATCGACAGGAAGATTTGGGGTTCGTTACGGTGCTCGGCTTAGAAAAAGAGTAAGAGAAGTTGAGAGTACTTCCAAAACACAACATAGATGTCCTAAATGTCGTATGTTTAAAGTCAGAAAGGTATCTGTTGGGATATGGAATTGTAGGAAATGTAACCATACTTTTACAGGTGGAGCATGGCAACCTTTGACTAATTCTGGTAAAAGAGCTATTTCAACAATAAGACAAATAGAAGAAAGAAGATATGACGATTGACAATTTTAAAACTAAAATCTTGATAACTACATCTATCAGTGCTACTGAGGAAAGTAGGCGTTTTGTGAATTTATTGAAAAATATAATACCAAATGCTAATAGTGTGAATAGAGGAAATAGCAGTTTAGATTCATTAAAATTTAAGATGGTTGAAAATAAAATAAAGTACCTTTATATTGTAACCTCAAAAGATGGAAAGATTGACAAATTGAAAACATATCATTTAGAAAATAATGACTTAATAAAACAAGGAAAAGATTTGAAGGTAAATCAATTTATAGACCATAAAATATTTGGGTTTGAAAGTATTCCAGAGAAAGGACCTATTTCTACATCAATTGACAATAGGAGATTGTTTCCTTTATTGATGGAATATTTTGAAACTTTTTGGGGAGTAGAGATTGATAAAAAAAATCTACTTTGGTTAGCTATAGATGGAGCCGAACATCGAAATACATCTTATATATCAATTATTGATGCATTGAGTCAGAAAAAAATATGCTACTTAGAGGTACAATTGTTATGATAGTTTTTTTAAGTATTTACCATGATGAGGAGTATAAGTGAATAAGGTTGCAATAACATTTAATTTTGGGGACAAAAAAATTGCGGATTTAATGTATGATTCAATAAATATCGAAATAGGTGGGTCAAAAACAAAAAGAGGAAAAGCAAATATAGAAAAAGAGGAGTCAAAATTAATTATTGAAATCATTGCAGATGATTTAATTGCTATGAGAGCAATTATGAATTCGATCTTAAGATTACTGGGGACTTCTTATGATATATCTTTAATAAATTTGGAATAAAACCTAAAACTTGTTAAATTGCCGAACTTAACTGTAAAAGAGGAAATATGTCATTTACACCTGAACAACAAGAAGAGATTCAAAAACTACAGCAATTACAACAAAATTTTGAACAAATTCGTAGTCATAGAATACAATTAGAGAGAAGAGAAAATGAACTAAAAAATACTTTGAGTAAGGTTAATGAAATGAGTGATGATACTGAAATTTTTAAGAATATAGGACAATTGATGATAAAATCGAAATTAGGTGAAACCAAGAAAGAAATGCTTTCTGAAATGGAAGATCTTGAAAGTAAAATAATTTCTATAAAATCTAGAGAAAAATCATTAGAAGATAGATTTAACCAAGGTCAGGCAGATTTGAGGGCCAAATTGGGTCAGTAAATGGTGATGTGTTGTATAGCACTTTTGCCCATTACTTGAATGAATTAAATCCATCTGTTTTTCATATTTTTTTACACCATAATGCAGATCCTGATGCATTAGGAGCAGCTAAGATATTAAAATTCATGATATCGAAATTAAATATTAATCATGAAATCAAAATATATAGTGATAACTTGAATGTCCTTAGTAAAAGAATGGTTAATGAATTTGAGGTGGTGGTGTTTGAAGAAGTAGGGGAGATTAATGAAAATAATAATAATATTGTAATAACAGTTGATACTGCTAATATTTCTCAATTAGGGAAATTTGCAGATTGGGTATTGGATTGTAATTTTGATTTATTGGTAATTGATCATCATGAGACATCTGAACTGAGTAAAAATGCAACTGTTAGTTTGATCGATAAAAATGTAGGATCCACATGTATAATTGTTGATAAATTAATGAATGAATTAAATTTAGTTCCTTCGCCAGATATTGCAACTATAATTTTATGTGGACATATTTATGACTCAAGAAGAATGCTTTATGGGACAAATTCTAAAATACTTCTTCGTTTGAGTGAATTAATTGATATAGGGGGAGATTTTGAATTGGCAAATAATCTTCTGCAAAATAATATGAGTTATGGTGAAAGAATTGCAAGAATAAAGGGGGCAAGAAGATTGAGTTATTATACACATGATCAAAGGTTGATAGTTATTTCAAAAGTCGGAGCATTTGAAGCATCTGTAGCTAGATCATTGATTAATATGGGAGCAGATGTAGTACTAGTATTAGGGATTAAAAATAATGAGATGAGAGGATCCGGTAGAACCAATATAAAAAATTTGAATATTGGAAATATAATGAAAATTATTGGAGAGAAATTTGGTGGGACTGGAGGAGGTCATGCCGCTGCGGCTGGTTTAAATATTGTACCTATGCCTGAGAAAAAGCTATTGAAAAAATAGAGGAAGAATTTATAGATTTGATAAAAAAAGAATTTGAGAGTTAATTCAAATCGTTGTGAGGAATTGTATATCCATGAGGACAATATTTAGGTTGACCTAAAATATCACAAATACTACTAATCAAATCAATTGAAACTTCTAATACGGTGTTTTGGGCATCTTTTTCTGCGATTTCTAAAGGTAGACCTAATTCTTGATAAAAATAAGTCTCTAGTAATTCGGTTCGATGGATTAATTCATTTGTTATTCTACGCCCTTCATCTGTTAATTCAAATCCTTTTCTTTGAATATGTTTTAAAATATTCTCTTTTTCTAATTCTTGTAATATGACATATGCTCTTGGTTTTGAAAAACTTTGAATTTCATTTTGTGATTGATATTTTGTTTTTCGTTCATTCATTACTAATTGTGAAATTTCTTTTGGACCTATAAGTGGAATTTTATTGCCATCTCTTATTTTTTGAATATATTGTGAGATGACTTCTTTTTGGATAGGTGTTAATTCTGTCAAATCATTCATTCTATCACCGTAGTTTTGTGATCATCTAAGTGATCATAAGTTATATTCTTAGGCATGTTCACCGTGTTTGATTTGCTAAAAAGATATTTTTTCAGGTTTGAATTGGGGGCAAAAAATAAACTTAGAAGAAAGAAAAATCCAAATGTGCATGCTATAACTCCTGCAGGCGATATATCAAAAAAATATGCAATTTGAACACCAATTAGAGAACAAAAAATCATGATTGGAAAAGTTAAGAAAAATATTTGTTTTAAATCATTGGAGTATAAAAACGATATAGCAGGAGGAGTAATGATAAAAGCAATTACTAACATGGGTCCTACTGCATTGTATGATCCTACGATAGTCATACTAGATAGTAACAGAGTGAATATAGTTATTAATTGAGTTGAGAAACCATTAAGTTGCGCATAAAGGGGGTCAAATGAAGTGATAAGTAATTCTTTCCATGTCAAAATTATAAATCCAATATTTAGTATTATTAGAGAAATCATTGTCCAAGCTATTGAAGGCAAATCTATACCCAAATATGTGGTTCGGAAAAATGGTAAATATAATAATTGTCCTGAAACTATACTCTCGAGAGAATAATAAATATCAAGATTATTAGTAGAAATTAAAATAATAGAGATCGCAAAAACTGTTAAATAAACAAAGCCAAGTGCAGAGTTGTATTCTATGAATTTTACTTTATTCAGTAATTCGACTATACCTACAATTATAAAACCAATTATAGATGAAATTATGATGAAAATAGGTGAATACAGGTCTGGAATTATACCATAGCTGATAATTATACCTAATAATACGGAGTGTGATAAAGCAAAGGAAATCATGGATTTATCATTTAATACCAAAAAAACTCCTATAGAGGAATTGGCAAATCCTATTAGAATTACTATTAGACTAATTTCAAACAAAAAACTCATTGTGAAACCTCCAATTGGCTACTTGTTTTTAATTCATCGACCATCAACATACCTTTGTAGGTTAAAACCCAGTTATTTTGTTCTAAAGGTTTTACATAATTCAATTTTGTTAATAAATGAAGATTATCTAAAAGATGATTACAACAATTAGGTGCATTTTGATTTTCTTTTATTGAAAATTCTCTAATATCACAATCTCGTGGATTCATGATCATATGTGTTGTTAAATGAGATAGTGTATTTTGGATATTATGATTTCTTGCAATTAACAAAGATTTTATGAAAGAAATAGTTTCTCCATTTCTTGATAATACTATTGAAAGTATTACAATAATACCTAATATAGCAATAATAGATGGCCCTGCTGGTGGGCTTAATGGAGATGCAGATAAAGTGGATCCAATTATCCCACTAAGTGCACCAATCATGGATGAAAGAATTATAACTCGATTGTATGAACTAGTTATTTGTCTTGCTGCAATGCCTGGTCCGATTAGTAGTCCAGCATACATTATAACACCGATCATTTCTACACTAACTATTGTGATGGTGGCTAGCAAAAATAAAAATATTAATTCTATGTATCTTATAGGAAGTCCTATTGATTTTGCATAATCAAAATCAAAGAGAATTGTTTTCATTTGCTTCCAAAAAATGGCGACGAATATAAATGTAATAGCGCTTATGACAAGAAGTAAGACTAAATCTTCTCTTCGCAGATACAATATATTACCAAATATATAATGTTTCAAACTGTAACTATTCATTGGGTTTGATCTTTGAATAATGGAGAGAGATGAAATACCTAAACCAAACATCATACTCAAAATAATACCAATTGCTGAATTCATGGTAATGATGGAAGTATTTTTTACAACATATATTAAAAAAATACTTAAAATTGCAGCTATTAGAGCTCCAATATAGAGATGAAATGTAGTTACATTATTTACGTAAAGAAATGTTAATGCAATACCTGCGAATGAACAATGAGCAACTGCATCAATGAGCATTGATTCCTTTTTGGTATTAATAAAGAAAGATAGAAAACCTGATGTTGCACCAATTACAATTGAACCAAAAAGTATGACTAAGAAGGTGTAAGAGGTGTATATCATTTAATTGTCCTCGTGTTGTAATAAGTGAACGCTTCCTCCATAACAATGAATTAAGTTTTCTTTAGTTAAAACTTCATCTGGTTTACCAAAGGCTACTGTATGTATATTGAGTAACCAAACATAATCAAAATGATCTTTTAATGAGTCTAAATCATGTGTGATAACTAAAACTGTTTTTCCTTTATCTCTTAATTCTTTTAATAGATCTAATATGATTTTTTCTGTTTTTATATCAATGCCTCCGAAAGGTTCGTCTAAAATAATTATTTCAGAGTCTTGAAGAAAAGATCTTGCCAAAAGGACTCTTTGCTTTTGACCACCACTTAATTCTCCAATTTGCTTGTTTGCTAGCATATGCATACCAAATTTTTCTAAAGCATTCATAGCAGCATCTTTATCTGATTTTGATGGACGTTTAATCCATCCAAGTTTTCCATAACGTCCCATGAGAACAACATCTAGACAACATATTGGGAAATTATCATCTAATGAGTCTCTTTGTGGCACATAACTAATTAATTGATGTTTATTTGAAATATCTTTAATTAATATATTATTGATTTTAATTTCCCCTTTATGAGGTTTAATTGCACCTATAATTGATTTTACTAAAGTTGATTTCCCTGCACCATTTGGCCCTACTATAGCAGTCAAAGACTTTTCTGGAATACTCCCATTGGTTTTCCATAAGACGGCGTTATTATCGCCATATGTGATTATTAAGTCTTTGACTTCTATAGCATTACTCATTTTATTCTAATTTACCTTTTGTTTTAGTATAAAAAAATGTTAGAAATAGGCCAATGATATAAGAATAGGAAAATGGTAAACTACTTTGTGAACTGGAGACGGAGGGCACGTCAGCAAGACCCTCCGTAATAGTATCAATGTTGTATTCCATCATACCTATGTATGTATTCATTGGTGCTTGGGAAACTAAATTACCTATATAGATAATTCCTCCAATAGTAACTGTATGATTTTTTGCTGCAGCAGCATCAATTAAAGATTGAATATTTGCTGGTGTAACAGTAGATTCTACAAAAACAGCATCGATTTTGTTTTCAATAACAAAATCAGTAAGGTTATTTAATTCTTCAATTCCTGTATCAGAATTGGTTGAAAGTCCTTGTAAAGCTTTTGTAGTAAAGTTATACTTTGCAGCAAAATATGCAAGAGCGTCATGTTGAGTTACTAAGAATTTTGCGTCTATTGTTGATGATTGATTCATGATATATTGATCTAAACTATCTAATTTGGATGCATATGCATCATAATTTTGGTTTAATTCAGTAGATACATTGTCTACAAGTTCATTTAACTCATTTTTCATTGCTTCTACTGCAACTTTCCATAAAGATGGATCCATCCAAAAGTGGGGATCAATTCCTTCTTCATCACCATGATCATCGTGATCATCATGGTCATCATGGTCATCATGGTCATCATCATGGTCATCATCATGGTCATCATCATGGTCATCATCATGGTCATGATCATCATGGTCATCATGATCGTCGTGATGGTCATGATGCCCTCCCATGAGAACACTGTCTTCTGGTAAAGTTTCGACTAAAGGAAGTGACTTTCCTTGTTCTTCCCAGAAAGATAATAAACTAGTCATACTTTCTTCTAAATTAGCACCTATCCAAAATATGTAATCTGAATTGTTAATTAATTCGATATCACTTGGAACAGGTTCATAATCGTGTGGATCAACTCCAATTGGGATTATTGTATCTACTTTAAACTGCATTTGTAAGTTACTTGAATTGAGTAAATTATCGAGTGCATCAGCGATAAAAGGGTGTGATGCGACAATATTTACTCTTTCAGTTTGATCTACAAACTCATTTGTATTTACTTGAGTTTCATTTGGAGTACTTGATGAAGCAAATACCAATAATGAAATTAAAGTAAACATTGTTAAAATATTGAATAATTTCGATTTATTCATTATTATACGAAATAAAATGGATATATAAATGTTAATGTATAGTTAACAATTGTTAACCAATAGTTAACATAATTGATTAACATTTTATTATGTAATAAAATATATGATTATTTAATTTTTAAGTCGTATTATTTAATTGATTATTATTTTCGTCTTAAAACTGGTATCGCTAATAATGGAATTACTATCCACAAGAAGGATATAGGCAATGACGGTGCATTAGTTACTCCACCTGTTTGGGGTACATCTTGTGATGTTTCATTACCAGCAGTTTCAGTTGAGTTTGTCTCGCTTGAAGATGTTTCTGTAGGATCGGTTGGGTCAGATGTTTCTGTAGGATCTGTAGGATCTGTAGGATCTGTAGGATCAGTGGTATTTACTCCACCATCACCAACTTTAACCATAAACCAGAACATTGCATACCAACCTTTTGAGTTATCTAAAGAAATTGATATGTTATACATACCATCTACTAAACTTCCTAAAGTCAATATTGCTTGAGTATCAAAGTAATATTGCTCCATGAAAATAGATTCTCCATTTACTGCGATATCGATCATTCCAGAGGTACTATCTTTGATTTCAAAAGTAGCACTCAAATATTCATTGCTTTCCATTTCATATTTGTCAGCAAAAGCAGATAATTGTGGAGGATCAGACATATCCATGTCACCATCATACTGATTCTCTTCTCTTACTTCGAAGGAGTTTGTATTATAACGGTATAATACACCATCAACATATACTAAAACGGTACTAAAGTATTCACCAAAATCTAATGGTATAAAGAATTCGTCTCTTATATTTAGAGTTCCTTCAGGTACCATTAATGATAATTGATCTTTTAATACGATATCGCCTCCATATCTATCTCTGATTGTGAATGCGAGATCTACCATTTGTACTTTGTTTGAATATCCTTCAACTTGAAATTCTAAACGAGCACCCATACTATTTGGCCCACAACATGCTTGATTCATGTAACCAGAAACGTAGAATCCATCTTCACCATATTCTTCAGAGTTAAATGCCGTTAAATATGATCCAAGTTCTTGATAAGAAAGATTTTCACCATCAGGACCAAGCCATTGCATTGAGATCAAATATTGACCTGTTTCTTGAACAAAGAAATATTCTTCATTCCAGAAATCACCATAACCTCTATCACGAGGATATACTTCCCAAGAAGCTATTGAAATGAATTCATTGAGGTCTTCATCTAGTAATTTTACGTCAATTTCTAAGACATAATCAAAAATATTCTGAAATTCACAACAAATTCCATAATTTAATCTGATTACATCAGGTATATCGGTATTCCAATTTTCTAGATCAATATCAAGATAGAAATCTTCCATTTCCATGCCCATTGATACTTCAGTGATTTCTATTTCGAAAACGGTACGATCAATTACTTTGTCTCCGACTGTAATGGTTATGTCATATAAATAACTTCCAACATACATAAAACTAAATCTATGTTCTACTCTTGGTCTCTCATGCCAATCTAAACTATTTAAATTGCCAGACACGACCCAGTCTTGGACATAATGTTCTACCATGATGTAATTATTGGAAAATTCATTCATAAACCAGTAATTTAGTTCGAAATTTATTGGAGTATTATCTCCAGCAAAACCTCCTTCCGCATTCCAATATGTACGCATATAGCCCATATACTCATTAAAATAGACGTCACTATAAGTACGTATATCTACATTAGTGTTACTGCAATAGTCTAAAGTGCCACGATCTCTTTCATAAACTAGTTGATCATCTAAATAGACATAAACCATCAATTGATATCTTCCTTCGAAATCAATGATAACTGGCATTTCTAATTCATGCTGGTAAGAAGTGCCGTCTAATACCCAATTGGATGAAATCGTATGGTTTTGAGCAGTATTATTAGACTTACTCAATTGATCAGTATGAATGAATTCGGATACGACAGTTAAATTAGCTTGTACTAAATTTTTATATGTCATGTAAAGTCTGTACTCAATATGATTGTAACAATTGTTCTCACTCCAATGGTTGTCATTGAAGCTAGACATATAGAAATTTAAAGTGTTTGCTTCCACATTTGTTTTATCATTTAGTTCATATTCTGCCTTTATGACTTCACCATTTGGGCTTGTGAAATGTAATACTAAATTAATTGCAACTGAACCATTGAATGGAATAAAGGTATAGTCAGAGAACCTGATGATGTCAGTTCCTTTTAGATCAAAGGAATGTGATGCAAGGGTTTCATTAACATCTCCAATTGTTTCTATATGCAGATCTAATTGGGAGTTTTCATCCATCATCCAATGAGCAAATCTAATTTCATAGAATACTAAACCATCGTCACTCCATACATTGGAATACATCTCTTGCATTTCGATATTTATACCGGCGAATTCAGTTAATCCATATCCATCTTTTTTAAATCCATAATCATAACTGTCTTCTGATGAAGCGAGAAGCAATTCTCCTTCATATGCATTTAATGTAGCATTAAATAAGTAAGTCATATTATAATTTGGTAATTGAACCATCATTTCGGTGTAAGTATAGCCATATCTCATAAAATACATTGAGTCTGTATTTAGTGGTATGTCAAATTCATCCATTAGTTGTCCAGTATCATCATTATAAAGAGAGACCATTAATTCAAGACTAACATTATCTGATAAACCTTCATATTCAACATAGAATTCTAATTCCCATAATCCCAATCCGTTATAATCGTAATCTGTGTCTAGGTCAAGGTCATGATATGCGAATTTATCTTCAATAGTAACAGGAGTACGAACTTCTTCATGAACATCTCCATTTCGGAACACGGTAACGATAACAGTATAATTACCTACTGCTAAGTCACCAAAGTAACCTTCGTCATAGAACCAATAATTAAATGCATTAAATAATTTTTGACTTTCTGATTGCAAAGTAATATTGTTGGAGTCTTGAAGTTGAACCTCAATCTTATAATTATCATAACTTAATGATTGATATTCCCACTCCCATTCAATAGTATCTACTAAATTATCATTATCTTCATCATTCAAATCAATATCTACATCTAAATTTTCTTCTTTTTCAAGAACATAAAGATATCTTGCTTCTATTTTTTCATTTATGATGACATCATTAACCAATAAAGTAGTTTTGAAATAATATGTTCCGTTTAAGTCAAAGGTACCTTCCCAAACCATATCATTCCAATATAAATTAACATCCATAGGAGATTCTTGAAGTTTATATCCTTCATGAAGAGTAACATTACCTGTTAAACCACTATCGTTTCTTTCGGCAAATATTTCCCAACCTATTTCTAATTTATATTCATTACCCCTAGTTTCATCCCAATCATATGGATAGATTTCTGCACTAAGGTCATATTTTGCAGCGTCAGGATATGCAGTACAGTCAGTATTGTGACTAGCGGCTTTAATATTTCCTTGATCTCCATAACATCTACCTATTACTCGAGAGTCAATCCTACTTCGAAATACTTCAGTATATTCATTATCAAATGTTTGGTAACCACTTGGATTCATTTCAAAGCTACGTGATTCGGATCCTGTGTAATTACCATTCAAATAGTAATTTATGGTAAAAGTAAAAGTAGCACTATGATTGGCCATAAAATAAACTTGATTCATGGATAAATATCTGTCACCATATCCAATATCTGTAGTATTTGAGTCATGCACAATACCCATAACACTTGAATTAACTAGTAGATTAAATGTTGCTTCTACTATACCCCCAGTGTATTCGACTCTAATTTCACCACCAACGGACACTTTTTCGTAACCATCAATATTGTCATCGTTATATGTATTATACCACAAACTAGTATCGACACTATTCCAATCTATGACTACTTCAGTCATATTTGGTGCATCTGTTCTTACAGTGGTTTGATAATT
>Ga0181585_10005180_pt1 | contig 11301 bp, 7 predicted proteins | sample 071ome_29_FD_132469 | JGI IMG/M metagenome (GOLD analysis project Ga0181585, IMG submission 132469) | Coastal salt marsh microbial communities from the Groves Creek Marsh, Skidaway Island, Georgia - 071407BT metaG (megahit assembly) | ecosystem: Environmental > Aquatic > Marine > Intertidal zone... | reverse complement strand
CATCATTTGCTCTAAAAATTCTTTCATCGAATCATTAAATAATAAAGGAATATTACTCATAGATTCAACACCTGCTGCTAAAACAACTTCAGCCCTACCCGCCTCAATTTTACAAATAGCAGAGGTTATGGCCTCAATTCCTGAAGCACAATTTCTATGAACTGTAAATGCCGGTACTTTCTTATCAATTCCAGCACGCAGGGCAATTACTCGAGCTATATTTGCAGCATGAGCTGGTTGAGATACATTTCCAATTATAACTTCTGAAATATAATCATCATAATCAAGATAACGCGTATAAATCTCTCTAACTAAATAAGCTCCTAAAAAATCAGCTTTAACTTTAGCTAATGATCCTCCCATTTTTCCCATGGGAGTTCTAAATCCATTAATTACTGCAAACCTATCTTTGATCATTTTATTCAAGTTATTATTTATTTATAACATATTTTTAATAGCCAGTAAATATTTAATAACAATTAATATAATTCATTTATAGCTTTTTCATAATCCTCAAGAATTTTATGTCTTCTAATTTTCATTGATGGAGTAAGCTGAGCATTTTCAATTGAAGGAGAAATTTTTGCAATTATAAATTTTTGTATCTCTTCCCAATGATTAAAATTACGATTAATCTTTAAAATTTCTTCCTGAATATTTGCTTTCAAATCCTTCAGCTTAATTTTATTTTCTTTAATATAATCAAAATCAGGAAATATAATAGCTGAAACAAATTTCCTTCTATCTGCAATAATTACAACCTCATCAATATAAATTAATTCTTTCAAAGCCGACTCTAACCTTGCAGTTGCTACATATTTACCATTAGAAGTTTTTTGTAATTCCTTAATTCTTCCAGTCACATATAAATATCCTGATTCATCAATTCTTCCCATATCGCCAGTATATAACCAACCATCCTTAATTGCCTCTTTAGTATTTTTAACATCTTTATAATAACCCTGCATAACATTTGGACCTTTGACAAGAATCTCCTGATTTTCAGCAATCTTAACTTTTACCGAAGGAAATATTTTACCAACTGAAGCAAATTTATTATTTTGCAAATTATTAGCAGCAATAACTGGAGAAGCCTCGGTTAAACCATATCCTTCCAATAAATTTAAACCTATATTTTTATAAAATAATGCTAACTTTGAATCCAAAGGAGCACCACCACAAATCATCATCTTAATTCTTCCTCCTAAAATAGTTAAAATTTTACTGTAAATTAATTTTGCAAATAGCTTTCTTACAAAACAATTTTTATACCACCATTCAGGAGTTTTTTTAGCGTAATAAATAGCAATTGCAGCTATAATTTTTTTGCTAAATGGCAATGATGTTTGCTTTGCTTCAATTTTATTATAAATTTTTTCAAGCAATCTTGGCACAGTAGTCATCATTGTTGGCTTTATTTCTTGCATTAAATTTGCAATATTTTCAATATTATCAACAAAGTAAATTTCAGCATTTTTACTCAAATAAAAATACATAACCATTCTCTCAAAAATATGGGCAAGCGGCAAATAACTTAAAATAACATCATCAGAATTAACAGGAAATGACTTATCACTATCTTTTATCTGACTTATCAAATTTCTATGAGTAAGACAAACTCCTTTAGGCATTGCAGTGCTGCCACTTGTATAAATAATTGTTGCTAAATCATCGGGATTTATTTTTTTAGCATCATTAATTATTTTACTAAAATTACCCTTTACTGGCTTAAATAAATCATTTAAATTTACTGAGTTTTCCTCTTTTATTCTTAGCTCATGAATAAAAATCTTTTTTAAAGATCCTACATATGGTTTTACAGCCTTCCATTTATCACTTCCTATAATAAAAGCATATTTAACTTCACTATGCTTTAGCTGGTAAGCTAAATTTTCTTTAGAAATATTGGTAAAAATTGGCACAGTTACAACACCAATCATTTGGCAGGCAAAATCACATATCAACCAATTAGGTGAAGAATCACAAAAAAGAGCAATTTTATCGCCCTTTTTTAAACCATGCAAAATTAAATTTTCTGATAAAGAAAAAACCTTGCTTGAGAAATCTTTAGTAGAATTTGCAAGCCAAGAGCCATTTTTAAGATAATTTGTGAATTTATTATTATTTTTATTTTCTGAAATAAAAATAGCTAAATCAGCTAAGGTTTGAATTGCAGTAAATTTCATTTTTTAAATATAATATTAAACTCTATATCTAAGAGAAAGAAAAATTCAATTGAAAAAACTATTTTTTTTTATTAAATAAGGCTTAAATTCAACTTAAGTAATCATGCCTTTAAAATGCGGAATAGTTGGCCTACCTAATGTTGGTAAGTCTACTTTATTTAATGCTTTAACAAACACACAAAATGCCGAGGCCGCAAACTTTCCTTTTTGCACCATAGAGCCAAATTCTGGCATTGTTAATGTTCCAGATACAAGACTTCACAATATAGCAAAACTTGCAAATTCACAAAAAACAATCCCAACAACTCAAGAATTTGTGGATATAGCAGGATTAGTTGCAGGAGCATCAAAAGGTGAAGGATTAGGCAATCAATTTTTAGCAAATATCAGAGAAACTGATGCAATAATTCATGTAGTGCGTTGTTTCGAAGATGATGATATAACTCATGTTTCAGGCTCAATTGATGCAATACGCGATCTTGAAATTATTGAAACTGAATTAATTCTGGCCGATTTAGAATCATTGATCAAAAAATCAGCAAATTTAGAAAAAAAAGCCAAGAACAACCAAGATGCTAAAACAGAATTAACTTTAATTCAAAAAATCATTACCCTACTTGAACAAGGAATAGCAGCAAAAAAACTAGAATTATTAGAAGAAGAAGAAAAAATCTTTAAACAATTCCAATTACTGAGCAGCAAAAAAACACTCTATGTTTGCAATGTTGCAGAACATGAAATTAACAACGGTAACGCTGAAAGCAACAAAGTCAAAGAATATGCAGAAAAAAACAATGAGCTCACTGTAAATATCTCAGCAAAAATTGAAGCAGAAATATCTCTTTTAGAAGATGAAAGTGAAAAACAAGAATTTTTAAAAGAAATAGGGCAAGCAGAAACAGGATTATCCATAATAATAAAAGAAAGCTATAAATTATTAAATTTAATTAGTTTTTTTACCGCAGGGGAAACAGAAGCAAGAGCATGGACAATAAAAAAACACTCAAAAGCTCCTCAAGCAGCAGGAGTAATCCATACAGATTTTGAAACAGGCTTCATTAAAGCCGAAACAATCTCATATGATGACTACATAAATTTTAATGGCGAAAAAGGTGCCAAAGAAGCAGGTAAATTAAGACAGGAAGGAAAAGAATATGTAATAAATGACGGTGATATATTACATTTTAAATTTAATAATTAAAGATAAGGCCTAACCCTAGAGGAAAGACCTTATAACCCATAGCAACTTTCTCTAGCTTATAATCAAGCTTTCTTACAATTCAACTATAACTATATTTTTTTTAGTTGTAAAAACAACAACTTCACACCATATAATTGCAGCTTAACTTTTAGATAAAACTATTAAAGAAGGTAAAGGTGGTATATTTTCAGTGAATCTAGGCCATCTTGTACTAGGTTTTGCAAAGCTTGATCCACTTGCTGGATGTTGAATTGCTAAAAATAAACTTTGATTATCTGGTGAAAATTCAGGACCACAAACTTCAGAACCAATTGGTGTATTAAGATAACGAGTTAAACTATTATTTTTTAGATCAAACTTGTAAATACTGTCCGAAATATTTCGAGTTTTTTCCATTCCATCTGTAGCGATCCATAAATTACCTTTTTTATCAAAAGTTAAATTATCAGGGTTAGCAATTACATTGTCAGGCTCTTGATAATTTGAGGCATCTAAAGCAATATTCCAACTCATAATATCTGCATCATGGTCATTAATTGGGTCAATTTCTAAAATATAACCATAAATATTGGGGAAATTATCTTTAAAAATATCACCATTAAATTTTTTAAAATTATTTGTAAGAGATATATAAATCTTATTACTCTCTGGCGAAATAACAATCCCCTCAGGCCTATCTAAAGCAGTAGCACCAACATGCTTAGCAGCAATTCTGGTATCAATGTAAATATCTGCTTTATCCTCAAAGCCATTTTCTTTAGTTAAGCCATTTTGGCCAAAAATTAATGGTAACCACTCTAATTCACCATTTTCATAGAATTTTGCAACATATAATATTCCTTCATCTAATATATCTGGATTAAAATTAACAGAGTCATATTTATCTTTTGAAACAAATTTATATAAATGCTCAAAATTTTTATCATCTGTAGAATAAACAACCACATGACCAGATTTAGCTATCTTAACAGCTGCTCCCTCATGAAAAAACCTACCTAAAGAAGTCCTTTTAACAGGAGGCTTTTCAGGGTTAAAAGGATCTATCTCAACTAAATAGCCAAATTTATTATATTCTCCATTATTATCAGTAATATCTAGCCTTTTATGAATTTTCTCAAAGCCATATTTAGATTTATTTTTAAAATTATATGCTTTTAAACTAGCACTCTCTCTTGCATTTTTATTTTCACCACCAAACATCATATTGATATTTTCTTCAGCTATTAATATAGTTCCCCATGGGGTTTTACCTCCAGCACAATTTGCAAAACTGCCATATACAAACTCGCCACTTACATCATGCTTTGTTTTTAACCTAGAAGCTCCTCTTGCATAGCCTTTAATTTCACATAAATTATTAGTTGGTGTAATCCTTCTATTATAAATAGAGTTTTTATTAATTCGCCATTTACCAGAAATCTTCTCAACCTCAAAAATAGAGTGCCCCATAGTCTCAAAAGCTATCTCTAAAGCTTTAATTTTATTATTTGTTAAAAACTCAGGCGGAAAAATTAATTCAGGTTGGGTATATTCATGATTCACACATAACAAACCTTTATTATCCTCACCCTCAAAAGGCATAAATGCAACATAATCATTATTATATCCATAACATTGCCTTATGACAGATAGAGAGGGATTATAAAAATCATAATTATTGTCTGAAAATAAATTTTCACCAAATGATACTAATAATTGATATTCATAACCAGGATAAGTTTCTATAGCTGTAGTTTTCTTAGGGATAAGACCTTGATATTTAATATTACTAGCAAAGACCCTATTTACAAAATTAGTTGAAGAAATAGATAAATAACTAATTGCAGAAGCTTGAATAAATTTTCTTCTTGATATATTCACCATATTTTTAATCCTATTTAACTTATTATTAAATGCAATTTAGCAAAATTAGCAATATCGAAAATGATTGGTTACAAGATATAATCAAAATATCTGATATTGGCTATTGGCAGTTAAATTTAAAAAGCAAAGAAATAAAATGGTCAAAACAAATATATGATATTCATCAAAAAAATTATAATTTCCTGCCCACAATTGAAAAAATAAGAATATTTTACAACCAAGAAGACCTTAACTTACTTAGATCACTAATTCTAAAAAATTATAAACACAAAAATAAATTTACATGTAAAATACGCTACACTCCAAATGATACAACTATATGTTATCTTGAAGCTGATTGTAAATTTATATTTAAAAATAATAATTATTTATTAGTAGGCACATTAAAAGATATTTCACATATTATCAAAAAATCAAAAAATCTGGTAAAAGAATCTAAACAGCTAGAAAAGCTAATTGATCACGCAGAAATTGCCAAAGCTCTTATCTCTCCCAAAGGAAATTTCTTAAAAACTAACAAATCTCTTTCAGAATTATTTGGTTACAGTAAAGATGAATTATTAAAAATGAAACATCAGGATATAACTTATCCTGATGATCTTGAGATATCTAAAAATTTTATTGATAGAATCATTAAAAACAAGATTAACTCTTTTCAATTAGAAAAACGCTATCTACATAAAAATGGCCATATTATTTACTGCCTTAAAACCATTACAGTTCTTAGAAAGAAATCTGGCCTGCCTACTGAGTTAATCATAGAGTTAGTAGATATTACATCTCACAAAATAAATGAAAAAGAACTAAGCAAAACCTATGATAATTTAAATCTAGCAACAGAATCTGCAGATATAGGTTTATGGGATTGGAACCTAAAAAGCGGCAAGGTATTTTACAGTAATCGATGGTGCTCGATGCTTGGCTATAAACCTCATGAAATAAAGCCGCATTTTAGCAGTTGGGAAAAAATTCTACACCCTGATGACAAACCAATAATCATGAAAAAATTGCAAGATTATTTTGATAATAAAATCAGTAAATATGAAGCACAAATAAGGTTAAAAAACAAATCAGGTAATTGGTCATATATTGTAACAACCGGAAAAATAACCAAAAAAGATGCTAATAACAAACCTATTAGAATGATAGGAACTCATATTGATATTTCTACACAATTGCAAAATAGCAATATATTGCATGATATTTTTAACATTTCATCAAGCAAAAATCTCTCAAGTAAAAATAAAATTAGCCATATCATTGAAAAAACATGCAATTATTTAAATATGGGAAATGCATATATAATAAATATGCAAAATCAAAAACCAAAATTAATTCACAAACATAAAGATAATAAGATTATATTTAACCTTAACAAAAACAAAGAATTCTTGGATTTTTGTTACAAAAAAAATGAAATGATTACCATTAATAATAGTAATAAATTTTCTATAAACAGCAAAAATCTCTACCAAGAATCTAAATTAACTTCTCTTATTATCATACCAATATATGTAAATAATAAAAATTACGGCTTAATTTTATTTGGCGGAGAAAATATTAAAGAAAAATATAATAAAAACGAACAAACAATAATAAAACTAATAAGTTTATGGGTTTCTATACAAATCAAACATGAAATTCAAATTGAAAAATTAAAAAAATCAGAAAAAAAATTAGAAATTTCTGTCAATAAATTAACAGAATCTAATGTAGAGCTTGATAGATTTGCCTATATGGCATCACATGATTTACAAGAACCGTTGAGAAGAATTTTAAGCCTAACAGAAATTATCAGCAATAGATATAAAATAAATTTTGACCAAAAATTAACTCAATATTTCGAATTTATCTATAAATCAGCTCATGATATGAGAAGATTAATCAGAGATTTATTAGAATATTCAAGAGTTGAAGAAAATAACAAATATAGTTATGAAAACATTAATCCCCAAGAAATAATAAATGATATTATTTCGATCCATAAATCAGAAGAACTCAATATTAAAATCAATAACCTCCCTAAAATAATTTATACTAACCCTCTATTATTCCAATTATTAATACAAAATTTACTAAGTAACGCAATTAAATATAAAAATCCTAAAAAAGATATCTCGATTGAAATTTCAGCAATTAATAATAAAACAAATATAGAATTTATTATAAAGGATAATGGTATTGGTATCGAAAAAAAACATCATAACTTAATTTTCGAACCTTTTAAAAGATTAAACGTAAAAAAAGAATCTGAAGGCTCTGGAATAGGACTAGCTATTTGCAAAAAAATAATCAAAAAATTTAATGGTGATATCTGGATAATTTCAAAAGTTAATTCAGGATCAGAATTCCATTTCACAATCCCTAAAAAATAAAGAATATTAAACCCTGCTAAAACATTCTTTAATAATTACTTTACTAGCTTTTTCCATAATCCCTAATTTTTCAATAGAAATTTCAAGAGAATTTATAAGAGAAAAATATTTCAACAAATCCTCCCCAAGATCACATATTAATTTCTCAATTAAATTATAATTTTTAGCATTTAAAAAACTATCAATTCTCTCAGAAATCTGATCATAATCTATGGTAAAACTAACATCATCATTTTTAGAAGCTTCAACAGGGTTATAATCAATTGCTAAGCTTAACAAGATATTACATTTAGATTTTTTTTCATAATCATAAACTCCAAGAATTAAACTTGCTTTATAATCTTCAATTATTAGCTTCATTATATAAGCCTAAATTATTATTAACCTCAATTCTACCTGGCCTAGCACCAATATTCATAATAACCTGTCCTGCTATAAAATTTGCATTACTCGCAGCCTCAGTTAAATCATTAGTTTTTAATATCTTAGCTAAAAATCCAGCTGCAAAAGAATCACCTGCTCCAGTACTATCAATTGCTGCTAATTTTCTAGTAGGAATCTCAATTTTATCATTTTTACTAATAATATAAGAGCCCTTATCATTTCTAGTTATAACAATATATGCAATATTATTATTTATTTGATTTTGTACTAGACTAGCACAATCTGACTGGGAAATATTTATATCAAAAAAACTATTTATCTCTTCTTCATTAGCAAAAATTATATCAATATCCTCTTTAAATAAATCTTTAAATTTTGCTAAATTTCTTCTAACACAAAAAGAATCTGATAATGAAAAAACTATTTTAATATTCTTTTTTCTTGCTTCTTTTATTAGAGGCATAATTTCTTGAACAGCTAAATCATTATCCCATAAATAACCTTCTAAATATATATATTCAAGATCTTGGAATTTATCTAACAAATTATTAGGAACCTTGATATTTGAGGCACATCCCAAATATGTACACATAGTTCTTTCTCCATCAGGAGTAATCAAAATAATTGATTTAGCCGTATCACTATTTAAACTCGATCTAGCATTTATGAATTCAACACCAATATCAGACATTTCTAAAGCATATTTTTTACCATAAAAATCATCAGCAACATTACCTAAAAATGCCGTTTCTATATTTTGCATTTTTAATATATAAGCAGTATTTGCAGCAGATCCACCTGAGGAAAGAACAAAATCATTACAAATATCATTCAAATTAGCTATTATGCTGTTTATTTGCTCAATATCACATAAGGTCATCGAGCCCTTAACAAGATTTAAGCTAGAAATAACTTCATCTGTTACTTCATATAATACATCACAAATAGCATTTCCAATTGCTAGAATTTTTGTCATAATAATTTTTATTTTTCAAAATAAATAAAAAAACTAGTTTATTCAACCAATCTTTTATGAAGCATTCTCATTTGGTTGCTGATTAGGTCTACCAGGAATAAAAGGTTCCTGTTTAGGAATTTCAATTTGTTTCAAAAGCCTTTTAGTAAAGAATTTATCTTTGTAATAAATAATTTTTTTACTTTTTATAGGAGGGCTTGCCTCAATTAATAAAATCTGCTCCTCTCTTGGTAAATTAATTACCTCTTGAGGCAATAATAATGCTCTTTGAGTTTCAGAAACATGTAAAGATCTTGATGCTGGATTCAAATCAAAAAATCTCGGTTTATTTTGTGATTCCTGGACAACAGTTTTATTTCCAATTAACTGCGAAATTAAGTTAGCAGTTTCATAATTATTCGCTGCAAAGGTAACTCTGTAAGTTGAGTTAGATAAAAATGAGTTCATTCCAGATTCCTCATAAATACCTTTTAATTGCTCAGTATCTTGAATTATTAAAAATAATCTAACTTTATATCCTCGAAAATATGCAATTCCTGTTTGGAATTGATCCATCTTTCCTAAAGTTGGAAATTCATCCATCACATACATCACTCCATATTTATCTTTTTTTGTTGGCATTTTATTTGATAATGCAGCTGCAGTTTGCTGATAAAATATCTTCATCAATGGTTGCAATCTATTTATATTATCAGGAGTTAAACCTACATAAACAGTAGTAGGAATTTGCTTAAATGTTCTAACATCAAAATCACTCTTAGCAGTAGTGGCATCAATCAGAGGATTGGCCCATAATTCAAGAGAAGAATTTGCCGTAGAAATCACACCTGATCTTTCCTTATCTGCTTTTTGTAAAAAAGCCGCTATATTCATATAAGCAACTGGATGAATATCCTTACCCATTGTATCAAGAACAACAGCCAAATTATAAACAACATCATCACTCCTTAATGTTCTAACCACCTCACCAAAAGACTTAATCTTAGAATCATCTGCAATTAAATATAACATGACACCCACAATTAAGCTTCGTGATTCATTTTGCCAAAATTCTTGTTCAGGAAGCAATAAATTCGCAATTTTTTGAACATCATCAACCATTTGCCCCATATTTCTGCTAACAAAATCTAAAGGATTATAACAATGACTTATTCCCATAGGGTCAGCTGGATTCCATAGAAAAACCCTTTGTTTTAATTTTTTTTGTCTATAACCAGATGTTAATTCATAATTTTCTAATTTAATGTCATGAACTAAAACAGAATCACGCCAAAATAGTAAATTTGGTATCACAAAGCCCACACCCTTTCCAGATCCAGTTGGCGCAAATAATAAAGTATGTTGAAAACCATCAGCTATTAAATAACCTGAATTATCTCTTCCTAATAAGATACCATGTTTACAACGTAACCTTGCCTTTTTCTTATCTTTTTCAGTTGCCCATCTTGCATCACCATGAATTTTTTCTTTAGCTTTAAAAGGCCTAAAATCTAATATCGGAGCTCTAAATAAAAAGAAGATTAGCAATAAAGTAGAAATAGGTGCGAAGCTTGCAATTCTTAATTTTAGTAAAAAATAATCTTTAGATTCAAGCGAAAGTTGACTTTGATATTTTAAAGAAAAATCCCAATAATATTCAAAATATTTCCACAATAATAAAAGTTTTTTATCTATTCCCTTTTGATTTAGAACAGATTGTAACTTACCAGGACCATTAATCATTAAAATAGCGCTTCCTGTTGTTAGCAAATAACATGACAGAATTAATATGCTAAATAATATAAAGAATATAATAAAATTTTTAACTCTATAATCCATAATAAATCATCAATAAACTCATGAAGCTATATAGTTTTTTATCACTTTACTTGACCATCAATGTTCACACCAAGCCTTTTTAGATCATCTAGACCCTTAAAATATATTTGGGATACAAATCTTTTTCCCTTTGCACCTCTTTTAAGCTGCACTATAACATCTATTACATTATAAATATATTCTGCAATTTGCTCAGGGGGTATTCCTAAACCTGCTTGCATAACCATTAATTTTAACTGTTCTTTTGCCATGTCAGGAGTATCAGCATGTAATGTAGATATTGAACCAGGATGACCTGTATTAATTGCTCTTAAAAAACTAAATGCTTCTGAACCTCTAAGTTCCCCAACAATTATTCTATCTGGTCTTAAACGTAAACATGCTTCAATTAAATCTTGAGTTGTAACATTTGCTCTACCCTGCCCTCCTTTTGAAGCCAATAAATGCACTCTGTTTGGATGATCCAAATCAACCTCTCTTGCATCTTCAACAGTAATT
>Ga0181585_10005176_pt1 | contig 11308 bp, 10 predicted proteins | sample 071ome_29_FD_132469 | JGI IMG/M metagenome (GOLD analysis project Ga0181585, IMG submission 132469) | Coastal salt marsh microbial communities from the Groves Creek Marsh, Skidaway Island, Georgia - 071407BT metaG (megahit assembly) | ecosystem: Environmental > Aquatic > Marine > Intertidal... | reverse complement strand
TCCCTCCGAATGGCTTTCCGGCAAGACCGGTATTCCCGCGATCGAATTGCCTTATACGGTGCCGCGTGGCGCCGGTGAGGCGGCGCTGGCTGGCTTGTTCGACTCCATTTTGGTGGCCCTGGAAAAGGCGAATGCAGGCCGCTGACTGGGCTGATGTCCTCGCCGCGCCGCTTCTTGCGGCGCTTCTGATTGCGGCAATTCACGGGCCGATGGGACGGGAAGTCCTGCGGCGCGGCATAATCTTTATCGACCTCGCCATCGCGCAAGTCGCCGGATTATGCGTCGTTCTGATTGAACTGTTCGCGCACCATCCGGACTGGGGGGTCGTACAAGCAGTGGCCATGGCCGGTGCGCTGGCGATCGCCCTGTTTTTTCGCTGGGTCGAGAAAGTCTCGCCCGCTGAACAAGAAGCCGTGATCGGCTGCAGCTTTATACTCGCCGCCTCCACGGTGTTGCTCGTTCTTGCCGATCACCCGCATGGCGACGAGAAAGTCCAGCATATCCTGTCCGGCCAGCTCTTGTTTGTATCGTTCGACGATGTCTTTTCGTTTCTTCCGGTCTTCGGCGGCGCCATCCTGCTCTGGTTTCTGGTGCCGCGGGTGCGTACCGGTGCCTTGTTCTTTGTGCTGTTTGCCGTCGTCGTCACGGCCTCCGTTCAGCTTGTCGGGGTCTATGTCGTTTTTGCGAGCCTGATCCTTCCCGCGCTGGCGGTGAACCCGATGACGGCGCGTCAGGATCGCGCGGCGATAGGCGCGGGCGGTCTGGCTGTCGCGCTCGGTATTGCGGCAGCGGCATTTGCCGATCTGCCCGCCGGGCCCGTTCTGGTTCTTGCCTATGCGCTTGTCACCCTCCTGTTCAGGGTTGCGGCGCGCCAGTAAGGCCTCAGTTCCTGCCCAACGCTTCCCGTGCGGCGGTCTTTCCCGCGATCCGGCCGGAGGTAAAGGCCCAGCCGATATGATGCCCGTGCCCTTTCAGCATCAGCCCGCCCTGGCCGGATGATCCGGCGGCGTAAAGCCCCGGCACGGGCTTGTCGTTTTCGCCGAGGAGCTGCAACTGGCCGTTAACCGCCAGCCCGCCATCGGTCAGCACGATGTAGCTCTTGGCCGGGCCCAGCGCATAAAAGGGCGGGTTGGCGAATTTGGCGGGGGCTTCGCCGTTATACGCCTCGACCGAGGCCTTAAGCGTATCTGACGTCATGCCGAGCTTTGCCGCCAGCCCCTCCACCGTATCGGATTCGAAGAAAATATCCTTCCGCGTATTCTTGAAATCGTTGAAATAGGCATAGGACACGCCGGGCGCGGTGGCGATGAAATCGGGCCAGGCGTTGTAGCGCGCCGCCAGATCCCTATCCATCAGCACATAGCCGATCTTGTCCGGATGCTGCGCGATTTCGGTGCCGAGCTTTGGCGCGTCCGCCGTGACGCGCTCGCCGAGCTTGTTCACCAGCAGCGCGCCGTTGCGGAACATATCGAGCTCCGGCGCCATGGAGGTCACGGTAAAGCGCAGGACGAACGGGCGCAGCAGCCAGTCCGGCGCGTATTTCAGGGCAAGCCGCATGGTCTTCGCGACCAGCGGCGTGGCCGGCAGCATACGTTGCAGCGTTTCCTTTTCCGGCGGAACGAAACGCAGATTGGGTCCCGACAGCACATCGCCGTTGATGATGCGCCCGCCGAGTGCCAACGCCATCTTGTGGCCGTCTCCGGTGGCGGTCGGATTCATCGCATCGACCTTCGATATCTGTTCGGAGATATATTCTTTCTTGAATTCGGGGCTTCCCGAATAATCGCCGCTGGCCAGCACGGTCACCCCGGCGGTCAGTTCCGTGCCGTCCTTGCAGCGCACCCCGGTGACCCGTTCGCCATCGCGCAGAAAGGCCTCTGCCGGGGCATTCAGCCGGATATCGACGCCGATTTTGCGGGCGTGCTTTTCCAGCCTCGTGATATAGGCGCGTGAATTGGGCAGCACGTTATGCATGCGGGGCTTGGTATGGGGCGGCTCCGGCATCGGGCCGAAAAATTCGATCCCGTGCCCCATCAGCCAGCGCAGTGTGTCATTGGCGTTATCGACGAACAGCCGGCGCAGTTCCGGGTTGTCGCGGTCGGCCTGCGGGCCGGAAAATTTCGGCATGTCCTCGAAATGCTCATCGGGAGAATCCTCGATCCCGGCGGCAAGCTGCTGCGGCGTCTGGGTCGCGGTGAAAGACCCGATGGACCAGGCGGTGGACCCGCCGAGCGCCGGGTTCTTTTCCAGCAGGATCGTGTTTGCCCCGGCTTCCCGCGCCTCTATCGCCGCGGCCAGCCCCGCGCCACCGCCGCCGATCACCAGTACATCGCAATTTCTGTCCGCCATTGTTCTCTCGCCTCCGGATGTGTCGGCGGCAGGGTAAATCATTTCCTCCTTGGTGACAGCCCGCCCGCCCGCGCCTATCCTGAGCCCATCGGAATAACCGGAGAACTTGTCTCATGGATGACGGTGGCGCCATTTCGGCGAATTTCACGATCCGCAAGGTCGCGCCCTATCTTGGCGCGGAAATCACCGGTGTGGATCTCTCAAAACCGCTGGATGAGGAAACCGTGGCCGCTCTGATCCAGGCGCATGCGGAATATGGCGTGCTGGTCTTTCCGAACCAGAAGCTCGATGCGGAGGACCTCAAGCGCTTCGGGCGTTACTGGGGCGATCTGTCTGTCCATCCCTTTTCGACCAACGCGGCGGATGCGCCCGAACTGATCGTCTATGACAATAAGGAAGGCAATCCGGCCCACAGCACCGATATCTGGCACACCGACGAGACCTTTCGCGAATGCCCGGCCAAGGCGACTTTTTTGTGCTGCAAGATCATTCCGGAATATGGCGGCGACACCGCCTTCGCCAATATGGCGGCGATCTATGAAGGGTTGTCGGACAAGATGCAGAATCTGATATCCGGTCTTGAAGCCGTTCATGATTTCAAGAATTTCCGGGAACGCTTTACCGACTCGCCGGAGGATCGGGAGAAGGTGCAGTATTACGAACGGGAATATCCCAACCCGACCCATCCGGTGGTGACAGAGCATCCGGTGACCGGACGCAAGGTGCTGTTCGTCAATCCGCAATTTACCATCCGGATCAAGGATATGGATTCGGATGAAAGCGACACGATCCTCAAGCTCCTGTTCCGCAAGGTCTATCAGCATGAATATCAGTACCGGCACCACTGGCAGCCCGACATGGTGGTGTGCTGGGACAATCGGCTGGTGCAGCATTCGGCGCTGCACGATTACTATCCCAACCGCCGCAAGATGGACCGGGTGACGGTCGCGGGCGAAAGACCCCTCCCGGCGTTTCCGCCGGCGCCGGTCGATACCATCCGTCGCGATATCATGCCGCCGATCTGGGAATTCGCGGACAGCCGCCCGCGCTATCAACACGAAACGAAATAGGGGCCGGCATTATGGCCAAGGTAACGACCAGCGACGGGTTGCTCCTGCACGCGGTAGAACAGGGCACGGGTGATGAGGCGATCCTGTTCCTGCATGAATTCGCGGGCGATGCGCGCAGCTGGGCCGCGCAAATGGCGTCCCTGTCTGACCGTTATCGCTGCATCGCCTATTGCGCGCGCGGCTATCCGCCGTCGGACGTGCCGGAAGACCAGGCGCTTTATTCGCAACAGCATCTGGTGGATGAGGCGTTCGACGTGCTGGATGCGCACGGGGTGGACGCCGCGCATCTGGTGGCGCTCTCCATGGGCAGCTACACCGCGATCCATATGGGGCTGCAGCAGCCGAACCGGGTGAAATCGGTGGTCGCGGCGGGGATCGGCTGGGGCTCCGACCCGGCGGAGAAAGAGGCGAACCGCGCGATCATCGAAACCAACGTCGCCATGTTCCGGGAAAAATCGATCGCGGACTCCGCGGCCGCTTATGCCGACTATCCGATGCGCCAGCGCTTCAAGGTGAAGGACCCGGAAGGCTGGGAACAATTCCGGGATGAGCTCGCCGATCATTCGCCCATCGGATCGGCAATGACCATGCAATATGTGCAGGGCGCTCGCCCCACCTTGCCGGAGATGGAAGAGGCGCTGGTGGATTTTCAGCCACCGCTCCTTGTCCTCGTTGGTGACGAAGACGCAGCCTGTATAGAGGGCTCGCTGTTGCTGAAACGGACGGTGCCGGATTGCGGGCTCGCCATGTTCCCGTGGTCCAGCCACACGCTGAACCTGGAAGAACCCGACGCGTTCAATGAGGCTGTCGCCGGGTTCCTGGATTACGCCGGGTAGAAAATCCGCGTTCAGCGCGTAGGCGGAGTGTGTTGCTGGAAAGGAATTAAAGCCTTCTGGCACACTATGCCGGTTTCGCGGCGGCCTTTTTCCGTGCCTCGTCCCGCGCGATATAGAGCGCGCTGCCGGCGATGATCGTCCCGCCAATGATGGTCCACATCTCAACCGTTTCGGCAAAAATGAAATAGCCGATCAATCCTGCATAGATCAGCCGCACATATTCCATCGGCCCGATTACATTGGCTTCGCCGATCGAAAACGCCCGGAAAAAACACACCATGCCGAGGGTGGTCGCGGTTCCGATCAGCGCGATCAGCACCCATTCGATCCCGCTGGGCATAGTCCAGTGCCAGAATGCCAGGGGCGCCAGCAACGCCATGCCGCCAAAATGGTAATAGAAAAGAATCCGGTTCGGCGGTTCCGTCGGCGCCATCAGCCGGATCAGGATATTGGCGAGCGCCATCGACAAGGCGGCCCCGATCGCGACAAGCGCATAGGGGTCGATTGCGCCGGTGCCGGGCTGGATCATGATAATGACGCCGAGAAAGCCGATGATTGTTGCGGCCCATCGCCGTGGCGGGACCAGCTCCGACAGGATGAAAACCGCTGCGACGGTCGTGAAAAGCGGTTTTGAAAACCAGAACGCCGTGGCGTCTGCAAGCTTCATGTTGACGATGGCGACAAAGATACCGGTTTGCCCGATGGTCGCGAGGAACATGCGGGTGATGTGCAGCCCCTTGCGTTGGGTCTTCAATCTCACCGCACCCATCCGCCAGAAAACCGGCGAGAGGATGAGGAGACCGATGACATAGCGAAAGAAATTCAGTTCAAAGGGGTGAATGTTCCGGCCCAGCGATTTCAATATTGTGTCTGACAATGTCAGGACAATGCAGCCGACCGATATCCATATGATCCCGCGCAGATTGCCGGACAGGCCGAGCCATCGGCTGCCAAGATCTTCAAGGATGGTCGGGTTCGTCATGGGCGGTGCGGATGATCCTAGGTGCGGCGGGGAAAGAAAAACCCCGCGTCACACATATGACGCGGGGCCAATCCCGTTAGTCGGACCGGTTCTTACATATTCACCTTGATGCCGGCTTCCTTGAGCGCACGGATCGCGCCGGGGTGATAAGGGGTTTCCTTTACCGTGCCCATCTGAGCGACCTTGTTCCGCTTGAACGCGCCAAAGGCCTTGCCGAGGTCCGTCTGATGCGCGATCAGCGCCTTGGTGACCTTGTAGACCAGCTCTTCACTGGTGCTCTTGCCGGTCAGCATGATGTAGTCCATCTCCGCCACGTGGGTCGGCGCCTTGATGCCGGCGATCTTGGTGTTCTTGATCAGCCGCAGCCGAAGGGCGGGTGAGACCTTCTTGAACCGGGCCAGCGCATCCGGCGACGGGTCGAGGTCGAGATAGCGGATGCCGCCCCGGTTGCGCAGCTGGTTGTTGATTTTCTTGCCGAGACCGGAACCGACCGGAACCCAGGCGAGATCGACCTTGCCCTGACCGAGCGCCAGCGCGCCCTTGGCGAGACCGGAAACCGGAACGCCCTTGAAGTCCTTGTAGGACACGCCCCCATTGGCCATGCCGGCGGCAATGAAGTCCTGAATGATGGCGAGCGCGGTGTATTTGGTCGGCGCGCGCTTGCCCTTGAACTTCTGCAGGTCGGCGATTTTCGTCAGGCCGGTATCGCCGACCACCGCAACGCCGGAGCGCAGCGGGAACATGATACCGAGCGCGCGAAGGTTGCCCTGCTTTTTGCCGGCGAAGGTGCCGACACCGTCAGCGGCGTGCTGCAGCTCGCCGCCATTGGTGAAGCCGAAATGGATTTCACCTCGATCCAGCATCGGCAGATAGGTGGAGGAACCCGCCATCGGTTGGGCGCGGGCGGTGATATCGGTCTTTGCGGTCACGACCTTGGCCACTGCGATGCCGGTCAGAAAGCCGAGCGTGCCCTGCGGGTTTGTCGCCACGGCGACGACTTTTTGCGCGGACGCCGCGCCGGCGGTCAGCATCGCCGCGGCAAGCGCGGATACAAAAATTCTGGTTTTCATTGAGATCTCCCTTGGTTGCTCAATTTGTTGAAACTCTGGTGTTTATGGCGCACTACTTTACGCGGCCTGCGCCTTTTTTCCAGTCAGGAATTCCTTGCCCAACAACAGGATAACAATCGCGGAACCGATAATATCCGCCATATAGTTCAGTCCGAAGGCGTGATCCGGGATCATCGCGGCGATCCCGGCGAGGATCAGCAGGGCGCGGATTCCCCATCCCTGTTCGCGGGCGAAATACCCGACCGCCGCGACCGAAACTCCGTAAACCCCGATGGCGACGGTGACAGTGTCGATGGCGACGGCCAAATTGCTGTCGCCATAAAGCAGCAATGTGGGTGAGACAACAAACAGGAATGGCACGACATAGGCCGTCCACCCGAACCGCATGGAGATAAATCCGGTGGTCATCGGATCAGCCTTGGTCAAAGTCGCGGCGGTAAAGGCGGCCAGCGCGATGGGCGGGGTGATCATCGACATCATCCCGAAATAGAGGATGAACATATGCGCGGGGACCGGGTCTATCCCGGCTTCCACAAGCGCGGGCGCGATCAGCGCGGACAAAAGGATATAGACTACGACGGTTGGCATCCCCATGCCGAGGACGATGCAGATAATCGCGGCGATAATCAGCAGGACGGCCAGGTTGTCGCCTGCGAGACTGATCAGCGCGGTCGGCAAAGCGAGGTTGAGCCCGGTCATATTGAGGACGCCGATGACCAGTCCGGATGCGGCGACGATCATGATAAGGCTGATCGTCACAGTGCCGGTCTCGGCGAACATGTCGTAATAGTCCGTCAGCTTGATCCGTTTTCCGCGATAGGAAAAAAACGTTCCCAGAACGACAAGAGATCCGGCCGCCCAGACCGCGGCGACGCCGGCCGGCTGATTTTCCCAGAACAGCATGTAGATCAGCAATGCAAAGGGCAGGGGGAAATACCAGCCTTCTTTCAATACTTTCAGTGGCGCGGGCAGATCGATGGTCAGCGCCTTGATGTTTTCGCGCGCTGCGATCAGATCGACCTGGGTAAAGGTCGCGAAGTAATAAAGCAGTGACGGCACGATCGCCGCGATGACGATCTCGCTGTACTGGATTTCCAGCGTTTCCGCCATCATGAAGGCCGCCGCGCCCATGATCGGTGGCATCATCTGCCCGCCGGTCGACGCGATCGCCTCAATCGCGCCCGCATGGGTCGCCCGATAGCCGGATTCACGCATCAGCGGGATGGTGATCACGCCGGTCACCACGACATTGGAAACCGCCGCGCCCGAAATGGTGCCGAACAGGGCGGACGCGACGACCGAAATCTTCGCCGCGCCGCCGCGTTTCCGGCCCATCGTGGCCATCGCGATATCGGTGAAAAATTCGCTGCCGCCGGCCTTAAGTAGGACCTGTCCCATAAAGATGAACATGATGACGATGGTGGTGGAAACCACCAGCGGCGCGCCGAACAGAGCGTTGGGGTTGAAGCCGAGATTCATACCGATCTGCCAGAGCGGCAGATCGAGCCCGACGAGCTGGCCCGGCACGAGATGGGCGAAGGGCGCGTACAGCATGAAGATGCCGACGACGCAGAGCAACACCAACCCGGCGGAACGGCGCAGCCCTTCGATCACAAGCGCGGCGGCAATCCAGCCCAGCACGATTACCTCATCGGTGCTGTTGGAATAGCCGTCTTCCTTCAGCTCCAGAAAATTGTAGCTCATATACCAGAACAGGCAGAGCGCGCCGGCTGCGACGATGGTGTCGTACCAGATAAGTTTTCCCGGCGATTTGCGCATCACGCTGAAGGTCAGGAATGTTACGGGCAGCGCCAGCCCCAGTACAAAAGCCTGAAAAGATTCCTCAATCGGCGCCATATCGATCAGCGTCAGCAAATCGAGATTCCAGACCAGGCAGCCCACGGTCATGATCACGGCGAGAAAACGCGCGATCTTTATATTGGGCGCGTTGTTTCCTGGTGTCGGGATATCGGTTTCGGCCACGGCGGAAACTTGCTCTATGAATTACACTTTTATTGCGCGAAGTCTATACGGAAAAAATCCTGCTGAATAGCGGCCAGAATCGGCCAATCTCAGTCCGCCGTTTCCTGCAATCGCCCAAGAAATCCCTTCAACCAGTCCAGCCTGTCCTCGATTTGCCCGATATCGTGATCCAGCCAGTCGCCGAGATAACCGGGGTCCTGATTATGTCGGGATTTAAGATCGACCAGCCGCGCGAGGTCGGTTTCGCAGGCCTCAATGATGGCCTCTAGCTGTTCGCGCCGGCCGAGATCGGGCAACAGGTGCAGAAAGCGGAATTTGAGGGCGAGAACCAGCCGCGCCATATCGTTCAGCGGCGCTTGCAGTCCGGTTGACAGGATCGCGATCAGCGCGTCGCGCCCTTCGTCCGAGAGTTCCAGCAGCGCGTCCGGTCCGGGCCGTGATCCCGGATCAGAAAGGACGATCAGCCCTTCCTGGCGCAAAACTTCGATGGAAGACGTCATCAGCTCCAGCGCCGGTCCGGCATAGCGGCTGGTGAAATTGCGCACCTCGGACGCCAGCGAGGCATAGGATCGCGGCCCGTCGGCGAGAAACCCGAGCGCGGCGAGGCGGATGGCCTCACGCGGCAACAGGGTCTGCGGGTCCGCCATGATCGGGTCCGCTGGCTCAGCGCCCGACTTCGGCGAAGAAATCGTTGCCCTTGTCGTCCACCACGATAAAGGCGGGGAAGTCCTCGACCTCGATCCGCCAGACCGCTTCCATGCCCAGCTCCTCATATTCGACGCATTCGACCTTGCGGATGCAGTCCTGCGCGAGGCGCGCCGCCGGACCGCCGATGGAGCCTAGATAGAACCCGCCATGTTTGTTGCAGGCATCCGTCACCTGTTTGGAGCGGTTGCCCTTGGCGAGCATGACGAAACTGCCGCCATTTTCCTGGAACCGGTCGACATAGGCATCCATCCGCCCCGCCGTGGTCGGACCGAAAGAACCGGAGGCGAACCCGTCCGGCGTCTTCGCCGGGCCGGCGTAATAGACCGGGTGATTACGCAAATAATCCGGCATGGCCTCGCCCTTATCGAGCCGTTCGGAGATTTTAAGGTGCGCCAGATCGCGCGCGACGATCATCGGACCGGTCAGGGAAAGACGTGTTTTAACCGGGTATCGGCTGAGCGTTTCCCGGATCTTGTCCATCGGCTGGTTAAGATCGAGCGCCACGACCTCGCCGCCCAGCGCGGCCTCATCCATTTCCGGCATATATTGCGCCGGGTTGGTCTCCAGCGCCTCAAGGAAAACTCCGTCGCGGGTGATCTTGGCGTTGGCCTGGCGGTCGGCGGAACAGGACACGCCGATGCCGATCGGCAGGGACGCGCCATGACGCGGCAGACGGATGACCCGCACATCGTGGCAGAAATACTTGCCGCCGAACTGCGCGCCAATCCCCGCTTCGCGTGAGAGATTGAGGATTTCCGCCTCCATCTCCAGATCGCGGAAGGCATGGCCGGTTTCGCTTCCCGATGTGGGCAGCGTATCAAGCGCGCGAATGCTCGCCATCTTGACGGTCTTTAAATTCATTTCCGCCGAGGTGCCGCCGATCACGATGGCCAGGTGATAAGGCGGGCAGGCCGCGGTGCCGAGCAGCATGAACTGGTCTTTAAGAAACTGGACCAGCCGTTCCGGGTGCAGCATCGAGGGCGTCTGCTGGAACAGAAACGTCTTATTCGCCGATCCGCCGCCCTTGGCGATGAAGGTGAATTTATAGGCATCGCCGGGCGTGGCATAGAGATCGACTTGCGCGGGCAGGTTATTGCCGGTGTTTTTTTCGTCATACATCGACAGAGGCGCGAGCTGCGAATAGCGCAGATTATAGGTCGTGTAGGCATCGGCCGCGCCTGCTGCCAGCGCGGCCTCATCGTTGCCTTCCGTCCAGACCTGCTGGCCTTTCTTGCCCATGATGATGCAGGTGCCCGTGTCCTGACACATCGGCAACACGCCGCCCGCCGCGATGTTGGCGTTCTTGAGCAAATCCCAGGCGACGAAATGATCGTTGGGCGAGGCGTCCTTGTCGTCCAGGATCGAGGCGAGCTGCTTCAGATGGCCGGGCCTGAGATAATGGTTGATGTCGTGAAACGCCTCCATCGAGAGTGCGCGCAGCCCGTCATTTTCCACCACCAGAACCTCTTCGCCCCGGAAGGTGTCGATCCCGACATGGTCCGTGGTCAGTTTGCGGTATCCGGTTTCGTCCGCGTCCAGCGGGAAAATCTCGTTTACGGGAAATTCAGATGACATCGTCTCGTTCCTGGTAACTGAAAAACTGTCTGTGCTGACCGGATCGGGCATGCGCCGTCCCGCGCCGTCAGTCTTTTTTTCTGAAACTGTCGAGCGTGACCACTTCCGCCGGTCCGCTTTGGTCCTTTTTCGGTTCAGGCGGGGCGGTTTCCGTTTCCGGTTCTTCCGCGGCGGGCACGGCGATAACGGCGTCCTCCGTTTCACCGGCAGCGGAAAATTGCAGCCCGAACTTGACGGATGGGTCGACAAAGGCGGTCACCGCGTCAAACGGCACGTTGAGGGTCTGCGGCTGGCCGCCGAAACTCAACGCCACCGAAAACCGGTCCTCCTCCACCGTCAAATCCCAGAACTGATGTTCCAGCACGATGGTGATTTCTTCCGGATATTGCGCGCGCAGACTGTCGCCGATCTCAACATCCGGGTGCGTCGTGTCCAGCGTCAGGTAAAAATGATGCCGCCCCGGCAAGCCCTGGTCCGCGGCGATCTGAAGCGCCTCGCGCATCACCGATTGCATGGCGCGGTCGACAAGGCGGGCGTAATCCAAGGGATCGTCAGTCATGGCCCCTTTGTAAGTCCATAGGGCGGGCAAGGGCAAGTGAGATCGGGAATACGGCGAAATGAATCGAGTGGGGGGCTTCTGTTGCCCGGTGCCCCCCGAACCGCGCTTACCTAATGTTAGGCAGCGAGAGCCAAGTCATTATCATTGGCAATTGTATATCGGCCCGATAACGGCGG
>Ga0181585_10005170_pt1 | contig 11310 bp, 22 predicted proteins | sample 071ome_29_FD_132469 | JGI IMG/M metagenome (GOLD analysis project Ga0181585, IMG submission 132469) | Coastal salt marsh microbial communities from the Groves Creek Marsh, Skidaway Island, Georgia - 071407BT metaG (megahit assembly) | ecosystem: Environmental > Aquatic > Marine > Intertidal... | reverse complement strand
GGTTCATTAATAATTCTTTCTACTTCTAGTCCAGCAATTTTACCTGCGTCCTTTGTAGCCTTACGTTGGCTATCATTGAAGTATGCCGGAACAGTGATTACTGCTTTCGTTACTTCCTGACCCAGATATTTTTCTGCTGTCTCTTTCATCTTACGTAATACAGAAGCAGAAATTTCTGATGGAGCATATTTTTTGCCGTTGGCTTTTACCCAAGCATCACCATTGTCTGCTTTGACAACTTCGTAAGGAAGTGTTTTGATATCTTTTTGTACAGCATCGCCTTCAAATGTTCTACCAATCAAACGTTTTGCCGCAAATATTGTGTTGGCTGTGTTGGATACTGCTTGTCTTTTGGCAGGCATTCCAACCAATGTTTCAGAGTCTGTGAACGCAACCACACTTGGAGTGGTTCTGGCTCCTTCTGTGTTCTCAACAACCTTTGCGTCCTTACCTTCCATCAAAGCAACACAAGAGTTGGTTGTACCCAAATCTATTCCTATTATTTTACTCATTTTAGTTCTCCTTGTTAAGCGAGTTTATTGTTATGTAAATTATATAAGCACTCTTTGTTAAAAGTCAAGAGTTTTTGGTAAATTAATCGTAAAAATCACCCTCTTTCATATTACCACTTACAGGATTCCAATCTTTCTTTTGGGATTCTGGTTCATCGAACACAGATGCTTCAGTAGTAATTAAAAGTCCAGCAATACTTGACGCATTTAACAGAGCAGTTTTAGTAACTTTGGTAGGATCAATGATACCTAATTTGATCATATCACCAAATTCTCCTTTACCAGCATCGTAACCAAAATTATCTTTGCCATTCAATATTTCATTAACCACAACATCTGGCGATCCACCAGCATTGGCTACTATTTGACGTACCGGAGATTCAATTGCTTTCAACACAATCTGCACTCCTGCTGTCTGATCTTCGTTACTTCCTTTGAGGTTAGAAATATTTTGTTTGGCTCTAAGGTATGCTACTCCACCACCAGGCACTATACCATCTTCTACAGCGGCTTTGGTTGCATTCAAGGCATCGTCTATTCTATCTTTTTTCTCTTTGACTTCAACTTCTGTTGCGGCTCCAACTCTTATCACAGCCACTCCGCCAGTCAACTTGGCTAATCTTTCTTCCAATTTCTTTTTGTCATCACCACCTTCACTCAATTCAATCTGTTTTTTGATCTCAACTATTCTACTATCTATTTTAGATTTAAATCCTTTACCACCTATAATTGTGGTTGTGTTTTTGTCTATGATTACTCTTGATGCTTGTCCAAGATTTTCCAGTTTGGCTTTCTCTAAACTTAAACCTGTCTCCTCAGATATCACATCACCACCAGTTAATATTGCCATATCTTGTAACATGGCTTTTCTACTATTGCCATAACCAGGAGCCCAAACTGAAGCACATCTAATTGTGCCTTTAGCATTGTTCATCACCAACGTGGCAAGTGCTTCTCCTTCAGCATCTTCACAAACTAAAAGAAATGGTTTGTTCTTTTTGGCAAGTTCTTCTAGTATTGGTACTATCTCTTGGATAGTCCTAATATGTTTTCCTGTTAGTATAATGTAAACATCTTCTAATTCAACAAGTTGTTTCTCTGGATTGTTTATAAAGTATGGACTCATAAATCCTCTGTTAAATTGTAATCCTTCAACAACTTCTAATTCATCTTTTAAAGTCTTACCTTTTTCAACAGCGATAACTCCTTCTTTACCAACCTTTTCCATTGCTTCGGCAATCATAGAACCTATTGCTTCATCAGAGTTGGCTGAAATAGTTCCAACCTGTTTGATTTCGTTTTGCGTTTTACACTGTTTAGAAATTTTTGTTAATTGTTCTATAACGGCATCTGTGGCTTTGTCCATGCCTCTTTTCAAATCCATTGGATTCATTCCAGCAGTAACATATTTGACACCTTCTTTAACTATTGCCTGTGCTAACACTGTGGCAGTGGTTGTACCATCGCCTGCTTCTTCATTGGTTCTGTTTGCCACTTCTTTGACCATTTGGGCACCCATGTTTGCCAAATCGTCTTTTAATAAAATTTCTTTAGCAACGGTGACACCATCTTTGGTTACAGCAGGTGCTCCCCAAGTTCTTTGAAGTACTACGTTTCTTCCTTTTGGTCCTAGAGTTGTTCTTACAGCATTTGCTAGAACATCTACTCCCTGTATTAATTTTGATCTACTTCGTGAACCAAATTCAACTTGTTTTGTTTTGCCGTTTATCGCCATATATTCTATACTCCTTTTAAACTATGCTATTATATAAGCATTTTTATTGTTTTGTCAAGTGGTTCGTGAATATTTTTTAGTGAATAGATTCCTGCACACTGGCACATTTGTGTTCTTCAACAAATTGGATATCATGCACTGTAAGAGAGGATTCATTTTCTAACAAAGTTTCATAGGCATCTTGTAGATCCATGGCATACACTTTGAAACAAGTATCGTCTGTGACATACATAAGATAGATTTTGACTGGGTATTCGAACGGTCTCATACCAATTGTTTATGTTCAATTAGTCAATAATAGTCAAATCGTGAGTAATGTAAAGTAGACAGGTGTCTGAACTGGTAGGTATATTCATTGTTACGGCTGTGCTGTTTCCATTTGTGCTGACATAGTGAGTTATCATAAACTTAGGTTCGCCTTGTGGTTTAGCATCTGCTCTGCCTAGACTGACATTTACAGGTTTAAATCCTTGATTGGTCAAATTATCATGAACTGTGTTTCCTGGACCACAAATCATAGGCATTGTCTGCCACGAATAAGGAGCACCTAGTTTTGGCAATGTTGGATTTTTAGGATGTTCTTGTGCATTCAATGTTGAAGTCAAGATTGCGAGGGTAGTTAATATCCCTATTATGATTTTTAGCATGATAAAAGTATTTATGGAAAAAAGTCTACTTTTTCGACTTTTTCTTCTTGGCTTTGGCTTTAGCCTTTGTCTTTCTAGTGCGCCAAGTTTTCGGAGTTATAGTTTCTGGAGGATTCCATCCAGCATTCTGATTTGGGTAACCCATTTCTTGATTGGTTACACCATAAGGAACTTTTTCAACCTTGCCACCCTTTGCCAGAAACTCTGCCATCAGTTTTTCTCTTTCTTTGGCTTTTTCTTCTGAACTGAGTTCTAAGACTTTAGGTTTCACAGTTTTTGTTCTATTCATTGTTCCTTTCTATAACAGAACAAAAAGGTTCAGTTATCCGTTTTGTGCTGTTTCGATTATCGAATTATACAAATTAGTTGCATAATCAATAATAGTTGATGCCCACTCCGGTTGTACAAGGTAAATGTACATACCAACTGCACCAATTACTATGCCTTTAATCATATGCCTTCCTTTTGTTGCCTTTTGTTAATTTTACATTCATATTGTTAATAAGTCAAGTATTTCTTTTTGTACCATTTATAAAAGTCTTTATTTGAAAAGAACTTTGCCACATCACTAGCAGGAACCTGATCACTTCTGATACAATCTGCTATATCTTGATATGCTTCAATCACCGCATCTTTGGTTGGGCCTTTCAAAATGTCTATTAATTTTTTTTTGGTAACTCTTTTAACCATCAGTGAAGTATCTCTTTCTTTTCTTTTTGAAATGGTTCAATGTCAACTGCGGATGAGCAAACATCATCAAGCAATCTTTGAAAATCTTCTTTTGGCAAACATGAACGATACATCTTAAGTCCCAAAGCAAGATACACACTGGCAACCATCTGATGATCATTGTCTATGCCTTTTTCAACCATTTGCTCAAAGATTTCTGCATACAGTTCTTCATGTTGTTCTGAAATCAATTTCTTTTTCTTATTTGACATTATTTTCTTTTTAACATTGATTTAATTTTGTTTTGAATATCTCTTATGGTTGAACCAAACACTAGAGTTAGGTAAAGATATATTTCACCAGCATAAGCAATAGCCATACCTGCCAGTATAATAAACAAAGATAAAAGCAACATCTCCATTATTTTACACTCCTTTTATGACTCTCAAAATTGTTTACGAATACTCTAATCAATCTTGAAAGATCAACTTCTTCTGTTTTCAATGTTTTTGGATTTGTGAATCTGACTTTTGACTTGTTCACTCTAGCAACTACATTGTAATCTTCAATCACCACAGCATCATCAGTATTTTTTCTCCAATCATGTGATGAATAACCTAACACATCTTGTGACATTAGTTTAACCTCCCATATTCTTTTAGTAGATGCTTGTACACCTTTTCCCAATATGATTTGAACCACGGGTCTTGTGCGTTCAGCATCATTGTTCTTGCGTTCTTCATTAAACGTTCTTTGCTTGGTTCAAATATTTTTGCTAATCTATTCATTAATAACTCGCATAAACCACAAACACAATAGCCGCAATAAACATTATCACAAGTGTATGGTTACCTAAGTTCCAGGCACTTTTGCCGACTGTGTGTGGATTTTTTGGATCAATTAGATTTTTCATCATCTACCTTCTGTAATTCACCATTTGCTTTTTCTTTTAGATAGCCCATAGCAATCATTATATCAACTGCTCTTTCGCTGGCTAACATTGTGCCACGGTCTTCGCCTAACTTATAACTCATATAAATTATGGCACTGATTCCTGTAAAAAATAAAATTATTTCCATTATACTCCCATCCAAACACCTACCAAGATAGCAATAATACAGCCAGGCACCACAATACTCAAGGGCCAAAACTCTAATAATTCAATCCAATCCTCTTTGGTAAATTTTGATTGCTTTTGTTTTCTGTGTTTCTTAATCATGCTATTCTATTACCTTGAGTTAATTTTTTGATAGTATCTTCAATCTCATATAGTTGTTCATCCAACTCAATAATTCTTTTAGTTTTGGTTTCAAACTCTAATTGGTCTTTGATTGCTATTTTTTGACGTTCTAAATTAGCAATCTGTTCTTTGTTTTGTTCTATAAACATTTGTCCTCCTTAATTACAAACATTATAACATATTTTGGTACTACCCGTCAACCGCACAGAAACCGCTATTTCATTGGCTTTTTTTACCAAGGAATCTTAACTGTGTCTGAGTTGTTGTAATAATCTGTTTCTTCTACAAATTTTGACCAACTGTAAGGTTCGTTCTTGTAGAATTTTATTTGCTCTCCACAAACAAAACAAACATCATGAGCCTTGTAGCCAGGCGCCTTAGCGCCTTGTTGCCATTCTCCCACTGTGGCAGAACATCCTTGTAGAAGGACCAGCAAAATAATTGTTGACAATATTTTATTCATACTTTATATTACAACAAAACAACCGAAATGTCAATGGTTATAAAGTGCTAGTTTTATTGGCTTTTCATAAATAATGACTTAATATGACAAAACTATTAGAACACAAACACATTATAATAAGAGCAGAAGCAAAAAATCCTCCCAAGGATGAAACATTTGCTATCAATTCACTTGCGGATTTAATCAAACGTATCGACATGAAACTGTTGATGGGTCCATTTGCCAAGTATGTTGAAATGGAAGGCAACAGAGGATTGACAGTTGCCGCCATCATAGAAACCAGTCACATTGTGCTACACAGTTGGGATGAAACTGATCCTGGCATCATACAACTTGATGTGTACACCTGTGGAGCATTTGATCCCGATAAGGTGTTTGAATGGTTACAACAGTTTGATATAGGTAGAGTAGATTGGAAATACATCGATAGAGAACACGGTTTACAAGAACTAGATTACACTCCTCCAGCAAGACCCATACCCACGCACAATTACACATCTACTGAAATTGTTGAGGCTATGGATAAGATCCTAGCAAGATAAATATTTTTATCACACAATCTAATGGAGTATTCATATGAACTTAAAATCCATTCAGATCAATCTAGCACTAGGTCAAGAGATACTAGTTGGTCACAAACAAGAAAAAGCAACCATTACAAAAATAGAACACTTTGAAAAATCAGGCGATGTGGTCATTAATACCACTAGAGGCACTAGAAAAGTGCTAACATTTAAAATGATGCCAGAGGTTCAGACAGGAGATCCAGCGGACAAATATCGCTAAATATTTTTATGAAAGTACAAGATGTAATAGTTTATGAGGCAGGACCAGCCAGCAAAGCATTGTGTAAAAGCAAGAAACCTGATCACGCATTAGGGGCCAGTCAATTGGCAAGTTGTAAGAGTCAAGGTTACAGAAAACGTTCTGGAAAGAAATCCTATAAAATAGGAAAGAAGCGAGTTTATGTTTCAGGAAAAAAAATTAAAGGAAAGCCTTATGGTGGACCATTACCATTGTACAGCAAATGATAAATCCAATTTGGCAAAATAAAATATTGATATCAACTCCTAAAATGAGAAGCGATTCTTCTTTTGATAGAAGTGTTGTGTTCTTGTATGAAGAGTCTGCTCAACACGTGGCAGGACTGGTTATAAACAAACCAACAAGAACAAAACTTAAAAAAATTCTAGAAGTAAAAGGATTCAAAACTGTGAATATGCAGGACCTTGTGTTCCAAGGTGGACCTGTGAATCGAGAAAGTATTTTGTTACTACACACAGATGAGTGGAGTTGTAGAAATACATTGAAATTAGGCAATGGATTCAGTTTGACCAGCGATGCTCAGATGTTGAAAAAACTTCATGAAGAAGATGAACCAAGTCAATGGAGATGTTTTAGCGGGTTAAGTGTGTGGTCACCAGGACAACTGGAAGGTGAAATCAACAGCAAGTGTTGGATGACTGCTGAACCATCTAAAGAATTACTGTTAAACACTCCTGTGGAACAGATTTACGAAAAAGCAATCAAGATTTGTTCTCAACAAATTTTCGACAAATACCTCTAAATTAACTGCGTATTTAATAAATACATACATGATACCCAAAGATCCTTTCATCAAAGTAACCGATGCCTTGAAAGAAGCAGGCAACTATCGTGTGTTCAATGATGTGCTTCGTGAAGCAGGCAACTTTCCTAAAACAATCTGGTACAGCAAGTACGGAATTAAAAATGTAATCAATTGGTGTGCCAATGATTATTTAGGTATGGCTCAACACAAAGTTGTGCTTGATGCCATGCACACTGCTCTTGACAAGTCGGGTGCAGGATCAGGCGGCACAAGAAATATTTCAGGCACAACACATTACCACGTGGCATTAGAAATGGAGATTGCTAAATGGCACAAAATGGAATCAGCATTGATTCACACTTCAGCATTTGTGGCAAATGAATGGACTTTGATATCTTTAACTAAAATTATAAACGACATAGAATTTGTAACTGATGACAACAATCACGCATCACTGGTACAAGGTATATTAAAAAGCAAAGCCAAGAAACATCTATTCAAACACAATGACATGGAAGACCTTGAAGATAAACTGAAGGCAGTAAAAGGAACGCCGTGTTTGGTATTTGAATCTGTGTACAGCATGGAAGGTGATGTTGCTCCATTAAAAGAAATACTTGACCTAGCAGACAAATATAAAGCAATCACTTATATTGATGAAGTTCATGCAGTTGGATTGTATGGAGAAACAGGAGCAGGTTGGTTAGAAAAAATTGGCTTACAAGACAGGGTAGATATAGTAAGCGGTAGTTTCAGTAAAGCGGTCGGCTTACATGGTGGATACATTGCAGGCGACAAAGAAGTTGTAGATGCCATAAGAAGTATATCGCCCGGCTTTATATTCACAACCAGCATTCCGCCAGTTATTTGTGCTGGTGCGTTAGCAAGTGTTAAGTATTTAAAAGATGATGGTGGCAAAGAATTAAGACGTCAGCATCAAGAAAATGCTATGGAATTAAAAACATTATTAAAAGGTTACAATATTGAAGTGTATCCAAACGAAACACATTTGGTTCCAGTTATGGTCAGAGATTCAGTCAAGTGTAAAAAGATTAGTGACACTTTGTTATATGACCATGACATATATGTTCAACCAATCAATTATCCAACAGTGGCAAAAGGCACCGAGAGATTGAGATTTGCTCCTACGCCAATGCACACTGACGCAATGATAAGTGATCTAGCAGACAAATTAAACGAGGTATATCATGATTAAGAAATATATTTTTATGGCTTTAGGATTCTTAAGTTTAGCCATAGCATACAAAGGCTTCATTACACCAGGAATACCATTCAGTATTTTCCTTGTGTTCTCGGCTTATTGTTTCGCGAAGTCAAACAAGAAGATGGAACGTTGGTTATACAACCATCCATGGTTTGGCAAGTTCCTTACAAACTGGACACAGAAGAAAGTGTTCCCTCTAAAAGGCAAGTACGCAATGGTGATAGTGATGTCATCAACTCTTGTGTTCACTTGGTACTTCACTGGCAATATGAAAGCAGTGTTGTGGTCAGGAATCTTTATGGCATTGGTGGCTGTATGGGCATGGCGTTTTCCAAGCACAGTGGAAGAGCATGAAGCCAGAGTCAAAGCAGGCAAGAAGATTGGCTGGCTAAAATAATATGTGTTCAAACGAATAGAAAACATATTACCAGAAGCAGAATACAATCAACTACACGAAACATTTACATCGTTCAAATTTGATTGGCACTATCTGCCAGGCACAGTACCACCAGAAGTTAAACAAGTAGTAAGCGAATCAAATTCGTTTGATTTGTATGAGTCTGGACAATTCATACATTTGTTGTATGATCAACAACCATTAAGTCCTTATTGGAATCTGGTTGAGCCAATCCTAAACAGTCTTGATAAAGAAATTTTAGAAATAGGCAGAATAAAAGCAAACCTATTGACACAGAACAACAGTGGCAAAGCCATTATGAACTGCCCTCACGTGGACAGAGATCGAGAAGGTTGGCACAGTATGATATATTATGTGAATGACTCTGATGGAGACACTGTGATGTTTAATAAAAAAGGCAATCAAGGTTTTGATAATTTACAAATACAAGATACAGCATCACCAAAAAAGAATACTGCTGTGATGTTTGAAAGTGATTGGTATCATACCAGCACAAATCCAATTGACAATCATACTAGAATTGTGTTAAACTTTATTATAAAATTTAAAAATGACTGATAAAAACTTTAATATGATTCCTCTGTTTGGAATACCTTTGTATCAAACTGTGATAGAACCAGGTGTGACTGAAGAAGAATTTAATTTTGTTAAGTCACAAGAGTATGAAAGATTTGCCGCTGACAATGGCTTCGGTTCTGTGGATAAATTTTTGTTGGACAAACCCGAACTTAAAAATTTAAAACAAAAACTTTTACATAAATGCGAACACTATCTACACGAAGTTTTAGACATAGATGAATCTAAAGCCAAGTTCGATATCACAAACAGTTGGAGTGTAAAACATATCAAAGGTGACGAAAGCGGTGCTCACACTCATTCAGGCAGTATGTTCAGTGCTGTGTACTATCTACAAACAGAACAAGACAGCGGTGAAATTGTGTTCCACAAAGAAAAAACAAACTATAATGTCTTAACACCCACAGTGAATGTGCCATACAAAAATAAAAATTTTAACATTTGTAATTCAGAAGCATTTGCTATACCTCCACAAAACAATATGATGGTCATTTTTCCTTCCACATTATCACACAGTGTCAATCCTAGTAAAAGCAACACAGAACGATATTGTATTGCTTTTAATCTATTTGCTTTTGGAAAATTTGACCAGGGTGGAAGATCTCAGTTAGGTTTACAAAATATCACAAACATATAAATATTTGTATGCATCAGGACTATGATCATATGGAAGAAATCAATCTTGTTGATTTGTATCAAGAAGAAATAGATTTTTTGAATCAACAAAACGGCCCATTACAAGAATCAAAAGATCCAATAGATCAAAGACAATATTGGAAAAATCAAATAGTAATAGAGTATTTCAAAAAAAGAATTGATGAAGAATTAGATATGCAGAATCAATTCAAAGCCAGACAACAGCCTAGAACAATCAATTAATAATCTTTTAATATTTCTGTAACATAATTTTAATCTTTGTATGTTTAAATAGTATTGGTTTTATAACCTATGAAAACAATAAAACGACTAGAAGGAAAAATATGAAAAAACTAATCATGCTCGTGTGTGCAGTTTTATTCACAACATCAGTCCTTGCCCAGAAACTTCCAATCACAGTAGTAGGATCATCAACGGTATATCCGTTCACTACCGTTGTGGCTGAACGTTTTGGTAAAGACAGTAAATTCTCAACTCCGGTTGTAGAGTCTACAGGAACTGGTGGCGGAATGAAATTGTTCTGTGCGGGAATACAATCAAATACTCCAAGTGTGACCAATGCTTCAAGAGCCATCAAGCCAAAAGAAGAAGCACTATGTAAAGCAAATGGAGTTGACTGGATAGAAATAGCAATAGGCAATGACGGCATTGCATTTGTAAATTCAGTCAAGGGAACAAAAACGAATTTCACAAAAGAACAACTGTGGGAGGCTCTTGCGTCGGAAGGATCGCATCCAAAGACGTGGAGTGAAATAGACCCTAGTTTACCCAATGTGGAAATCAAAGTGATGGTGCCACCTCCAACATCTGGAACTAGAGATGCATGGAACTCACTTGTAATGAAGAAAGGATGTAAGAAAGAAATCCTTGAAGCCAAAGGTAAGAAGGCTTGTTACAACTTGAGAGAAGATGGTGCCGCAATTGAAGTGGGTGAGAACGACACACTTATAATCAACAAGTTGGTTGGATCACCTAGCCACTACGGTATAATGGGTTACAGTTATCTTATGAACTCTAGAGATAAAATACAGGCGTCTACAATTGAAGGCACTGAGATATCATTAGAGTCAATACAAGACTACTCATATCCAATAGCCAGACCATTGTTCGTATATTTCAAAGTTCAACACATGGATGTTATTCCAGGTTTGAAAAAGTTTATGAAAACATACGTGAATAAGAAAACAATGGGTAAGAGAGGCTACCTAACTGATCTAGGACTAGTGCCATTGGACGCAGAAACGTTCAAGGCAATGCAGACTAGAATCAAATCTATAAAATAATTAAATTAAGGGTGTTGGAATTTTCAGCACCCTTTTTTATCAATACATATTTGGATTGCAGTTGGATTGTAAAAGCACATACAATTCATCATACTCAAATACCACTCCGTGAACTTCTAAGAGGTATTTTTTCTGGAGAGGATAAACTTCTAATTCTGTTTCACGCATACACTGAAACTTTTTACCTACCACATCATTCAAATCTTGAACATAGTGCAACAGTTCGTGTAGCAACACTCCCTTATGAAAAGCATTGAATCTGTCAAAGTTTTCATTTAGATAGATTATATCAGTCTTTGGATCATAAAAAGCATG
>Ga0181585_10005169_pt1 | contig 11311 bp, 10 predicted proteins | sample 071ome_29_FD_132469 | JGI IMG/M metagenome (GOLD analysis project Ga0181585, IMG submission 132469) | Coastal salt marsh microbial communities from the Groves Creek Marsh, Skidaway Island, Georgia - 071407BT metaG (megahit assembly) | ecosystem: Environmental > Aquatic > Marine > Intertidal... | reverse complement strand
CGGCCACCAACTGAGGTTTCCAAGTAAGGCCGCCATACTCGGGACCAGCAACGCTCGTACGACAAACGTGTCGATGAGAACTCCAAGCATTACTGCGAATCCGAGCTGGAATATGTCTCTGAGAGGCAGAGTTGTGAGGACGGCGAACGTACCTGCCAGAATTATCCCGGCTGAGGTGACCACTCCTCCGGTCCGTCCGACAGCAGTCGCGATCCCGTCGCGAATGCCTTCGTTACGGACAGCCTCTCTGATACGAGACATGACAAATATGTTGTAGTCGGCTCCCAGTGCGACCAGGAATATGAACATCCAAACACCGTTTGAATATGCGACGCCTGTGTGTCCAAAAACTTCCTGAAAAATGAAAACCGAGATACCGAACGTTGCACCGAAACTTACTATCACGCTGAACACGAGGTACAGCGGTGCAACAATCGAGCGGAGCAAAACGACGAGCACTCCGAATATTGCCAACAGTGAAACTGGTGCAAGCCACGTAATGTCGGCATCAATTGAAGCCTTGGTGTCTGCCTGAACCGCAGACTCTCCACCGACCAGAATCTGACTTCCTGGAACCGAACTCAACGGAGACTGTGCGACTGCAGTGCGAATCGTGTCGATTCGTGTAAGAGCCGGCTGATCGTAAGGATCGTCACCAAAGACCAGGTCGATCCGAGCGGTTGTACCGTCAGGCGACACGAACCTCTGATTGCCAAATACGGCAGCTTGAGCCTCGGAAACTGGAACGCCAGTAGGACGTGTTGGTCCGGTAACGCTTATGATTCCATCGATATTCGCAAGCGACTGTGAGACTTTCTCAAGTTCAACGAACTCGCCGAGCACATTGCCCTGCTCGACGCTCACTAGCACCTGTGTTGGTGCGAGTTGACCGGGCGGGAATGAGTTGGTTAGAAGTTCGTAACCACGCTTCGACTCAGCATCGTCTGGGAACCCATCAATGAAGTTGAAACTTGGGGTAATGCTCCATGATGGCAATGTTCCAACGACAATTGCGACCATCGTCACAACAAACACGGTTTTGGGCTTGCGTGATACGTAACGTCCAACCTTGTGCCAGAGTCCGTCAGTTCCAACAGACGATTGCTGAATAAGAGGTCGAGGCCAGAACGCCAGACGACCGAGCATTGCGATCACAGCTGGCATCACCAGCAATCCAGAAAGCAACACAACAAAGATTGCTAGCGCAAGCATGGGGCCGAGCGACCTGAACGATCCGAAAGAAGCAAAGGTCAAAGCGAACATTGCCACCATCGTCGTTCCTGCTGATCCAGCAATAGACGGTCCTACATGACTCATGGTGGTGCGCATTGCAGACCACTTGTCAGGGTTTAGAACTAGTTCTTCTCTATATCTCGAAACAATGAACAGTGCGTAGTTGGTACCTGCTCCGAAGACCAGTACCGACATAATCGCGGTGACCTGACCGTTTAGCGGAAGATCAAACTGCTGTGAGAGCATCGCTGCCAGTGACTGAGCCAGGGTCAATGCAGTGCCGATGACGATGAGCGGAACGATCGCGAGTACCGGTGACCTGTAGATGATGAGAAGTAGGACGAGAACCAGAAGCACCGTGACTAAGGTGACTAGAAGGTCTATAGAATTGAAGACCTTTACTGCGTCACTAATGATTCCAGCGGGGCCAGTGACCGCTGTCTCGATTTGAAGATTTCCTCCGACCAATTCAGCTTGGTCGGAAAGCCAGTCGACTGCTTCACCAAACTCTGGTTCGGAAGGAGATCCGCCAAGCGTAACGACCACCATTGAGGTGAGTGAATCAGGAGCAACAAGTGAAGCTCGCGCCCCGGGTGAATCCTCGGGTGTTAGAACGGATAGAACAGCTTCTGGCGACTCAGAACCCCGAACTGATTCGGCGAACATTGAGATCGGAGCTTTCAGAGCGTCATAACCGCCTGAACCACTAAATACGATCAGGGCTGGAATTCCGTCTCCGGTCGGGAATTTTTCAGATGCCAGTTGCGCAGCAGCCACAGATTCAGCTCCGCCTGGCAAAAACTCATCTTGTTCGTTTGTAGTGACCTCGGAGAGACTCGGCGCAATAGAACTAATTACCCCGATCGCGGCAATCCAAATGATGATGCCGAGAATGGCTCCCCGCTTTGCAGAGGCACTGAACAATAAATACTTCATTTGATAAACGGCACGATAGTTGATTAGGCGATCGCCTCTAATTCAGCAGCTCTTTCACGAGCAAGCTCGGCAATTACATCAGGGTTGATGCTGGGCACTACATAAGCGCAATTTACGCATTTGTGTTCGATTCCATCCAGCCCTTCGTGGGTGTAAATAGCGCCGGTGATGCACTTCGGGCAGGATTTTAAGCTAATCATTTCGGTTCCTTGAGGTTTCTGATCGGACCGTTGCCCGGGAATTGTTGGGCGACCCGGACAGCGGTCCTTTGTGGGATTTAGTCAACGATTGATGGGATTGATGCTGCTGCCAGAACTCCGGCGACTAGCACAGGAACATAGACGACTCGGGACAGAGGGTTGACCTGACCAAACTTTGATCCGGTCACTTCTGCAACAAGGTCGAACTTGAATAGTCCAACAAGTCCCCAGTTGGCAGCGCCAACTACCGCAAGAATGATTCCGATTACGTAGAGCGATTCCATTCATCTCTCCTAAACAGTGAATGCAGTTCTGGTGATTTACCCAGTGAATTAGGTGTTTATACCGCATTTCTGTTTGAGTGTTGTACATATCCTATACATAAGTACTTGTGGTGTAAAGTCCACATTTGTGCAATAATGTTGCTATGAGTCCAAAATACCTAGCGAAACCGAAGACGTCAGAGCTCGATAAACATCGCCACGCGCTCTTAGAAGCGCTACTCGCAGGCGATCAAACCCGTGCTACCGAATTGATTGACGAAGCGATCTCCAACAAGTGGGAGCCTTCTTCGATCTACGTGAATATCGTTGGTCACTCAATGGCTGAAATCGGTGCAATGTGGCATCGGGGTGAGCTGACTATTGCTGAAGAACACCGTGCAACACAGATTGCTTTCAGACTCCTCGCACACGCGCAGGCGTCCTACGTCAACGGTCACCGTGTTGGACTAAAAGCGATAGTCACTGCAGTCGAAGGTGATCGACACATGGTGGGAGGCCTCACGTTTGCCGACTTGCTTCGCTTTGAAGGATGGGACGTAGACTATCTCGGTGCAGACATGCCGATCGATGACTTGTACGCACTGGTAGAAAGCACTCGACCGCAGCTGCTTGGGCTTTCGGTAACCATTCCTGAGAACCTTGATTCGGCGATGCGTACGGTTGAGAAAGTTAAATCCAACGGATTCTCCCCGACCGTCGTCGTAGGCGGAGGAGCGCTGACAAAGCAAGAGTCGCGCGACCTATTGGAGGACGCCGGTGCAGATTTTGTTTCGTCTGATTCAGCGAAAGCTATTGAATGGACGCTCGAAAAATTCGATCTAGGGTTCTCGGCTCGAACCGTGGAAGCAATGCTTTCCGATATAGGACAACGCATCCAGTCTCTACGAAAAGAGCGAGGAATCAGCCAGGGCGATTTGGCAAAATCATCTTCCCTCGACAGGTCATATATCTCTGCAGTTGAGCGAGGCAAGCAGAACGTGAGCTTTGCGACCCTTAAGGCGATAGCCGATTCGTTGAAAATCCCGGTTTCTGACCTGATTGAGGAGGACTAAGTAGTGGATATTGCCGCTACTTCCCCTGAGCTCGATCGTGAGGTTAAGCCTACTATTCAACGTCTGCGCGACGGCGCGTATGAGCTGCGATCTCAGATCTTCCTCGAAGCAACAATCGAGGACGTGTTCTCATTCTTCGCTGATCCAACAAATCTGAACCTGATAACACCGGAGTGGCTTGATTTCAGGATTGTCACGTCGACGCCAATTTCAATGTGTACGGATGCCACTATCGAGTACAAACTGAAACTGAGGTCAATTCCAATCTCCTGGAAATCAATCATTCCGGTGTGGGAACCGCCGTTCAAATTTACAGACCGGCAACTTCGGGGCCCTTACACAAGCTGGATTCACGACCACCTATTCTCAGAAATTAACCCAGACCTCACCTCCGTCGAAGACAGAGTCCTTTATCGGGTTCCCACGGGCCGCCTCGCGCACTTTCTATTTGTGAAACGAGATTTGCTGAGGATATTCGACTACCGAGCCCATTCGCTGAAAGAAATATTTAGATGAATTCAAGGCAATCGCGGGTCGCCGTCCTAACGGGTGCTTCCGGTTATGTAGGTGGACTAATTCTCGAAGAAGTGTGCGCCACGTTCAGCACTGTCAGGTGCGTTTCAAGAGATCCTTCCAAACTCACTGATCTTCCACCAAACGCTATACCTACCAAAGCCGATTTACTCGAGTTTTCCGAAACTCGTGCGGCACTGGAAGACGCGGATATAGCGTTTTATTTCGCCCACGCAATGGCAGACTCGGACCAGTTTTCGGAGCTGGAGGAACGATCTGCATCGAATTTTTCCAGGGCTGCCAATGAGGCTGGGATCAGCAAGATCATCTATTTGGGCGGGCTCGCCCAGGGTGATTCCGGCGATTCTGCCCACATGAAAAGCCGACACGTCGTCGGAGACATCCTGAGATCCAGTGGGATTCCGGTAATCGAATTCAGGGCATCGGTCGTGATTGGCGCTGGCTCAATGCCATTTGAGGCCATACGAGCCCTTGTAAACAAACTGCCAGTAATGATCACTCCGAAGTGGGTTCGTGAACAGCTTCAGCCCATATGGTCCAGGGATTTGAAGTCATATTTGATTGAGGCGGCAACACTCGATTTCGCGGAGTCAGCAACTTTTGAAATTGGTGGTAGCGAAGTCATTTCGTATCGGGACTTACTCCACATCTACGCCAAAGAACGCGGCCTTCGAAGGTGGATGATCAACGTCCCAGTGGTGACCCCGTACCTATCGAGTCATTGGCTACGAATATTCACTCCGGCCCATTACAAGATAGGCAGACAGATCGTTGAGAGCGCGACGCCCAGATCAATCGTTCGAGATTTTTCAGCTAAAGAAGTTTTCAGCGTGAAACCTATTGGCGCGAAGGAAGCGGTAACCAGAGCACTCCAAACTGAACAGGAAGATTTGGCTTTTCTTGATTCGGTTCCGCACCAACATTCGAAATTACGAAATAGCCGTTGGATTGATGGAACTCGTTTCATTGAGAAACGAACTCACATTGTGAATTCGGATCATGAAACAGCGTCGATCGGCATCAAGAAGATTGGTGGCCAGTACGGTTGGTATTGGGCTACCTGGATGTGGCGGTTGAGGGGAGCGATGGATCGAGTAGTTTGAGGAGTTGGCTACCGCAATACTCGTCCCGCTGGCGATTTAAAAACGGGCTCTCAAATGGATTTCTGGAAGGTCGTCAGAGTTTCAAATTCAAGACTCACTCTCGCGGCGGAAATGAAACTACCGGGAGAAGCATTTTTTGATTTGAAGGTCGAACGCATAGACCCGGAATCAACTTGTCCTGTCAAACTCATTCACACTGTGTCTTTTGATCCGAAAGGTCTTCTAGGATTCATCTACTGGTATGGCTTGTTCCCAATTCATAAATTGGTATTCGACCGAATGGCACAAGCCCTTGCCAGTAGGATAGAGATTGAACCCCACGGGCGATAACCGAGAATTCAGGGGCTCAAATTAACCGCCAATTAACCCTTCCAGAGCGGTTAATGATTCAATTCGTTTTCTCTGCCTTATGAATTCACTCCTCGACAATCGAAACTTCCAACTTGGCGCTGCCGAGGCACTCGGAACTTACATTCTTGTCCTATTCGGGACTGGATCAGTTGCAGCTGCCGTGTTTACCGGTGCTCAAATTGGGCTCTGGCAAGTCGCCGTTGTTTGGGGATTTGGCGTTTCCCTCGCCATTTACACGACCGCATCAGTATCTGGCGCGCATCTGAATCCAGCAGTGAGCCTCGCATTCGCAATTCTCAGGCGAGATTCGTTTCCGGTATCGAGAATGCTTCTTTACTGGGTGAGCCAGATGATTGGCGGCGTCCTCGGTGGTCTTACCGTGCTTATTACGTTCGGTAAATTCATCTCAAAATTTGAGACTGACAATTCGATCGTCCGCGGCGCCGAGGGCAGCGAACGTTCAGCAATGGCCTTCGGTGAGTACTTCCCTAACCCTGTAATTTTCGGCACCGACGCCATTGCACATGATCTTGTATCGCCAATCATGGCGTTCGGAGTTGAAGCATTCGGTACAGCTGTACTCGCATACGTAATCTTCTCGTTAGTCGACGGTCGAAACCACGCTCTGAGCAACAAAAGTCTTGCACCGTTTTTCATCGGCTTCACAGTCGCCGCACTAATCAGTTTGTTTGCCCCAATAACCCAGGCAGGATGGAACCCGGCACGTGACTTCGGACCACGGATCATCGCCGCAGTAGCCGGATGGGAAGACATCGCTATCCCGGGTCCTCGATCAGGATTCTGGGTGTACATCGCGGGTCCATTGGTCGGAGCACCGATCGGTGCATTCATTCACGACAAGATAACCAGTCGTGGTCAGATAGATGAAACGGGCGACAGTTAATGAATAAGGTTGAGGTTCTTTTCGTTTGTGTTCACAACTCCGGCAGGAGTCAAATGGCTGAGGGTTGGTTCAATCACCTCGCACACAAACGACGAATCGACCTCAGGGCTGCAAGCGCTGGAACGATGCCAGGCAACCAGGTAAATCCGCGTTGCGTTGAGGCAATGAGTGAGGTGGGAGTGGATATTTCTCAGCAGCATCCACGCCTGATTCACGACGACATGATCGCTTCTGCAGAACGGGTTATTTCCATGGGCTGCAACATCGATTCCGGAATTTGCCCGTCGTTGACTTATGCATTGACAGAAGATTGGGAGCTAAACGATCCCTCACTCATGGCACTCGACGAGATCCGTGCCCTGCGTCTAGATATTCGTAATCGGGTCGAAAATCTTCTAACGCAAATGACCCAACCCGTTTCACCCGCCGGCTAAGCAAAATCTCGGTTCGTCTTTCACGTGGTAGCCTTCCCGCTGCTATTTCAACTTGAATTTCAATAAGCGTGAGAGTGTGTATTGAGCGAGTCGATAGATCATCAAGTAGAACTGCTTAACCAATTGCTGCTGGCAGTAAAAGAGTTCGTCCAGCGTGACGTCCTTCCAGTCGCTTCCAAGCACGATCACGACGATTCCTATCCATCCGAGCTGGTCGATCAGATGGCAGAGATGGGCTTGTTTGGAATGACGGTTCCGGAGGAGTTCGGCGGTCTCGGCGTGGACGTGCTGACATTCTCGATGGTGTTTGAGGAACTCGCCAAGGGTTGGATGTCGCTTACGGGTCCGATTGGCTCCCACTCAATGCTCACCCGCGCCATCGTCCAGCATGGGACAGATCAACAAAAGCAGGAATGGCTGCCCGATCTCGCCACCGGGAAGAAACGTGGTGGGCTTGCCCTAACCGAACCGGGTGGTGGAAGTGACGTCGCTGGAATCAAAACATCGGCTGTCAAAGTCGGTGAGCAGTACGTAATAAACGGAACCAAGCAGTTCATCACCAATGGTCACAACGGCGATGTTTTCCTGTTGCTGGCAAAAACCGACACGAACGCTAACCCGCCTCACTCAGGGATTTCCGCGTTCATCGCCGAAAAGGGGCCCGGATTTGAAGTTGGTCGTGACCTGGAAAAATTGGGATACCGAGGAATCGACACATCTGAATTGGTCTTCAGCGACTACCAGGTGAGCGCTGATCGACTCGTAGGACTCGACGAAGGACAGGGTTTCTACCAGGTTATGGATGCTCTTGAAACCGGGCGCATTAACGTCGCTTCGAGAGCGCTTGGAGTCGCGCAGGCAGCGTTCGAACACGCTATCAAATATGCCCAACAACGCGAAACTTTCGGTCGTCCAATTTCATCGCGACAAACAATCCAAAACATGCTCGCCAACATGGCAACGAAGATTCATGCCGCCCGCCTGATGACGCACGATGCAGCGGACAGAAAATCGCGCGGTGAACGAGTCGACACCGAAGCTGGAATGGCGAAAATGTACGCCAGTGAAATCTGCGCGGAAGTTGCCATGGACGCAATGCGAATTCACGGTGGTTATGGCTACGTCAAAGACTCCCCAGTCGAGCGATATTACCGTGATGCTCCACTGATGATTATTGGTGAGGGTACTAACGAAATCCAGCGATTGATCATCGCAAAAAACCTGCTCAAAGAGTACGAGATTTAACTTGTCTCGAGCTGCTGCCGATGCGTCTGGATAATGGCAGTTAAGCAAAATTTAACTCTCTCTAAACATGCAATAACTTCTGGTTAACTTGGCAGCGCTGTAACGAAATTATCATCCCTTTTGGAACTTTTCAGAAAGGGTTATAGATGATTTTTGTATCTAAGTTTTCTCCAAGACTCGTCCTTCTTCTTGTCGGGATAACGGCTCTCTCAATCGCCGCTATTGCCTGCGCGGGTGAAGATGGGGCGACTGGTGCACAGGGACCACAGGGTCCCCAAGGTGCACAGGGAATCGAGGGACCACAAGGACAAACCGGAGCGACCGGATCACAGGGTCGTCGCGGCAATGCCGGGATACCTGGCACAGACGGCGTCGATGGTTCGACCGGAGAACGCGGTGAGCGCGGTCCAGCAGGGCCTCAAGGTATAGCCGGTGAGCCAGCTTTCGTCACTTCAGGTTTCAACCTGGCGAGGGTGGGTACATATGCAACCAGCCAGTTCGATGAGTCAGCTGCCGAGATCGTGAAGTTTGACCCCAAATCCGGCAATCTGTTCGTGGTAAACGCCCAGAGACCTGGGATCGACGTACTTTCGATCACAAAAACAGGCCAAATGTCTGCCCCAGCTACAACTGTGGACATAGCGCTGGTTTCAACCATCGATGTATCGGCATACGGCGCAACCGTAAACAGCGTCGACGTACACAACGGGGTTGTCGTTGCTGCGGTAGAGGCTGACACGGTCGATGGAAACGGGACAGTAGTTTTCTACGACAGCACAACGCTTGATGTTCTCAATTCGATTACTGTTGGTGTGCTCCCCGACATGGTGACTTTCACACCGGACGGAACAAAGGTCATTACAGCGAATGAAGGTCAGCCAAACGACGACTACACCGTCGATCCGGAAGGAACCGTTAGCGTCATTGATGTGTCAGGTGGAGTTGCCACAGCATCTCACACGTTGCTGACATTTGCGGCGTTTGATGGTCAACTGACATCTCTGAGATCACAAGGTGTTCGAGTATTCGGACCTAATGCTTCCGTATCTCAGGACATGGAACCTGAGTATGTCGCAGTGTCAGCAGATTCAAAAACAGCCTACGTGGCTCTCCAGGAAAACAACGCCCTCGCTATTGTGGATCTGGTAGGAATGGACATCACGTCGATCATTGCGCTCGGCACGAAGGACCACAACAAGGTTGGCAACGGGTTGGATGCTTCCAACCGCGACGGACGAATAAACATCCGCAACTGGCCGGTACACGGTCTCTACATGCCGGACGCTATCGCTACATACGCAGTGGACGGCGTTCAATACATCGTCTCCGCCAATGAAGGCGACTCGAGAGACTACGACGGCTACTCGGAGGAGGAACGTGTCGCAGATCTCACTCTCGACCCAACAGCATTCCGGAATGCGGCAGAACTGCAGGAAGACGCCAACCTGGGTCGATTGAAGACGACAACTACCCTCGGAGATGACGACAACGATGGGGACTATGACCGGATATTCTCCTATGGAGCCAGGTCGTTCTCAATCTGGAATTCGTCAGGTGAACTGGTCTGGGATTCAGGTGATCAACTTGAACGAATTCTCGCCAAACACATTCCTAAAGACTTCAACTCAACTAATGATGAGAACGGTTCCTTTGACGACCGATCTGATGACAAAGGCCCAGAACCTGAAGCCGTCAAGATTGTGCAGACAGGTACCGGTGAGTGGATCGTGTTTATAGGACTCGAGCGGGTTGGAGGAATTGCCTCCTACAACATCACAAATCCAAAGAGCCCGGAGTTCATTGGTTACATGCCAGGTCGGTTCTTTGAAGGTGATGCAGCCGCAGGAACGGCCGGTGACCTTGGCCCAGAAAGCATTGAGTTCATTAGCGCCAGCGACAGTCCTACGGGTCGACCGTTGATCGTCGTTGCTAACGAGGTCAGCTGTACGACTACAGCATGGGAGATGAACTTCACTCCTTAATCGAAAGCTTTTCCGTGCCCACACCCCACCTGAAGTTCAGGCGTAACACCCCACCTGAAGATCAGGTGGGGTGTTTTGTTCTCACATTCTCGGTTACTGTTCTTTGTCGTAATTTACCTTGCCTAATCTGGAGTAACGAAGAATGAAAATCACCTCATTAAATCCCTGGCTTGTAAAGGTCGATGGCACGTTCTGGGGAGAGTATTTTTTCGTTGAAGTACAGACCGACGAAGGTATTACTGGCTGGGGCGAAATCACGACAACTACGTTGATCGCCAACCGCGCTGTCGCGGGAATTATCGACCAGCTAAACGATCTGCTAGTCGGAGAAGATCCCACACAAATCGAGCGAATCTGGAACAAGGTTTTCCGATCGTTTACCTACATGGGTTCACGCGGCGCGACAACTCACGTGGTGAGTGGAATCGATATTGCGCTCTGGGACATTCGCGGCAAGCAGCTTGGGCTGCCGGTTTACGAATTGTTGGGAGGCAAAGTGCGAGAAGACGTTTTGCTCTACACCCATCCGGACCAGAGCAAATGGGAGACCGATGAGGGCATCGAGCAGGAAGTTCACAAGATCGTCGAGAGCGGTCACACCTCGATGAAGTTCGATCCGTTCCCTCACACCGGAGAACAGCAGGCACAAAACGCTGGTTACCTCAGTGGGACGCTTGATAAAGCTGGCGAACGACTGGCAGCTGACATTACAGCCAAAGTACGCGATTACGCCGGTGACGATATGGAAATCCTCATCGACGCCCACGGACGGTTTAACGTACCGACGGCAATCCGTCTGTGTAACTCCCTTGAGGATGCTGCCGGGATCAACTGGTTCGAAGAACCTGTGCCGGTCGAGAGTTATCACGCTCTGAGCCAGGTGCGAGAGAAAGTGAACGTCCCAATCTCAGTCGGAGAACGACTCCATACCCGCTGGGAATTCGTGCCTATCTTTGAAAACGAACTGGCTGACTTCGTAATGCCAGACGTCACGTGGACCGGTGGTATTACCGAGCTAAAGAAGATTTCAACGCAAGCTGAGTCGTACTACAT
>Ga0181585_10005163_pt1 | contig 11317 bp, 9 predicted proteins | sample 071ome_29_FD_132469 | JGI IMG/M metagenome (GOLD analysis project Ga0181585, IMG submission 132469) | Coastal salt marsh microbial communities from the Groves Creek Marsh, Skidaway Island, Georgia - 071407BT metaG (megahit assembly) | ecosystem: Environmental > Aquatic > Marine > Intertidal zone... | reverse complement strand
GATGGACTTATTTTTCCTGCAGATGGTAGGCATCTATTGCTTCCTGATGTATCAAAAGTAAGCTCTATTTATGCTAAAGGACAATCGTTTGATTTAATGAGCTTACTGGGTTGCAAGGAACTTGAAGGTCTTTACTCAAATGGATCCTTTCTAATAAGCCGCTTATGCCCGGTGGATTACCATCGTTTTCATTTTCCTGTTGATGGAGAATTATCAAAGACAAAATTGATCAATGGTAGTTTGTTCTCTGTAAGCCCAATTGCACTGCGTCAAAAGATTTCAATTTTTTGGGAAAATAAGCGTTACCTTTCAACCTTAGTCCACCCCCGTATTGGAAAAATTTCCCAGCTTTTAATTGGTGCTACCTGTGTGGGCTCGGTTCATCTCACCAATAACGGTCCGTCCATAGTTAAGAAAGGCGATGAATATGGATATTTCTCTTTTGGTGGTTCTTGTGTGATGACAATTTTTCCCTCAAAGACAGTTGCTTTCAGGAGTGAACTGATCAAACAATCCAGCCAAGGTTTCGAAAGTTACTTCAAGTTTGGTGACCACCTCGGAAAAATTGCAGATTGAACTATACCTCTCACAGGTTTTTCTTTTTTTAATGTAGTTAAACCGATGCGTTTTTATTTAAAGAGGAGAACAGCCGACCTTTCAAAGAGTAAGCTCAGAGGCTTTACCGTACTTGAACTGATAGTTGCAGTTTCAGTGACTGCAGTTCTTTCAGGAATGCTATTGCTAATTTCCAGGCAGGTGTTGGAGACTCAGTCTGTATCGAGTGCTGAATTGGAGCGAAACCAAATTGCTCACTTTGTATTAGATCAGATCCAAGAAGATTTACAATGTGCCCTCTACCGGAACGATGGAAATGTTTGGATGGCCATGAGCTTATTAAATGAATCAGATAACAGCGGATCTTGGATAGAACCCAAAAAAAGTTCATTAGCCAAACCTCCCTTAAACTCATTGCGAATTATCGAGTCTGACTGGCCATCGGATGCTCTTCAAGACGCTGAGATCGACTCCCTCGGACAAGGTCCATTTGCTAAATCCAGATTTGGGCTTGCAGGTACATGGCTTCGTTTTTTTACCCAGTCACCAGAACTGGACCCGCAAGCTAAAGGAGATGGTGCTGCCCGAGCCGTGTCATATCAGATTATCCGATATGGAATTACAGGTTCTTCAAACTCGAGAAAAAGATATCATCTTTTTCGTTCGGATGTTTCTGCTAAAAATACTTTTGAAGCAGGTTATAATTTACATCCAGAAAATGACAGTTGGTATGGGAGTGATGCATCAAACATCTCAGTTGACTCAAATTTCCTAGGCACGCCCAGAGTTCCTTCCACCCTAATTAATCCGGTAATTGAGGAAGGCGGGGACTACCTGCCCACTTCTTTTTCCTTGGCTACCAATATTATTGATTTTGGTATTAGAGCATACCATCTGGAAAAGAACAGCTTTGGTACAGGTAATCTAGTGCAGATCTTTCCCCCCATTGATCAAGATTCCCCAGGAAACCTTCTTGCTGAGGAATTTTTAGCCACCTCGCACATACCTTATCAGGTTATTACTGACCCAACCTTTTATTTATTTCCTGATGTTGTGGATGTGATGGTCCGGGTTCTCTCTGAAGAAGGAGCTAGAATTCTTGAATCCTTTGAAAATGGTGACTTTCCCAACATGGAGGAGGTTGACTGGTGGAGTATTGCAGAGGAACACTCAAAAGTCTATTTCCGGAGAATCAAAATATACGGCAGTGGTATCTAAATGCTTAAATAAAACCCTTTTGCTTTCTGTATTTTAATGGAGTGATTTTCATTTGGCGGCGAAATAACTGGGTAAATGAACTCTGATCGTAAAACCCATTTTCTTTGGCAATAACTGAGAGCTTATTGGTCGAAGACAAGAGATCATCACATGCAGCCTCAATCCGGGTTCGGGTAATAAACTGCATAGGGGCGATTCCGAACAATTCAACAAAGCCACGATGCAACTTTCTGTGCGTTAGTCCAGATATACTCACCAAATCGCTGATAGAAATTTCGCCTCGAAAATTATTTCGGATATGATTTACCGCCCGGCCAATTTCGTCGTCTCTTTCCCACTTTAATTCTTTCTTTTCTCCATCTCCATAAGGTCGAACTGTTCCCATCAATCCTATGACATCGTTGCGGTCATTGAAGAGTGGGTACTTGTTTGTTAGGTACCAATCGGGCAAACCCTGGCTGTTGAACACTAGTTCAAGAATATTCAACTTAGGTTTTTTAGATTCAAAAATTTCCCGATCATCTCTTCGGAAATGCTCAGCCAACCTGGCAGGAAAAATATCAAAGTCAGACTTACCAAACAATTCTTCCTGCGACAACCCAAGCCGGGGTAAAAAACCTGCATTAACCATAATCAACCTGTGCTCCCTGTCCTTAATAAAAAAACTTACACCAGGAATATCATCAAATAAACCAGTTACTAGTAGAGAATTGCATTGGTTTCTCTCAAACCAGTCAGAAACATGCTGAATAGAATTGTTGTTTTTATTAAAACCAAGGTCGCTCATATTTGTATGATAATTACTTTCACAATTCTGATGCAACAACTTTAACATCGTGCATCTTCATATATAAAGGGCTTTAAGTAAATGAAACGAATTAATTTTTTTAATATTTAACAAAATTGTTTAGTTCACAGCATGTGGAAAAAATCCTGAATGCTGCATAATTCGCATAAAACTTAAAGTTCAGACGAGGTCATAAAATATCAGCCCGTCCAACTGGAGTTGTTAGTCCGCTTAGTCTTCGAGACCTAATTTTTTTAATTTAGGTCGGATCACAAACGAACAATAACCTTGGTTTGGATTTTTGGCGTAATAATCCTGGTGATATTCTTCGGCTGGATAGAAGTGAGGTGCAGGCACAATTTCAGTAACAACAGGATCAACAAATGTGCTGGAAAGCTTGTCTTTCCACTCCCTCGCTACTTTTTCCTGCTCTTTATTGTAATACATGATGGTAGATCGGTATTGGGTACCTACATCTGCTCCCTGCCGATTGAGCGTAGTGGGATCATGTGCTTTGCCGAAAATTTCTAAAATTTCTGCATAGGATAAAATGTGGGGTAAAAATTTAATTTTGATGACTTCGGCATGCCCCGTCTGCCCCGTGCAAATATCCTTGTATGTGGGGTTGGGTAAGGCTCCCCCCGCGTATCCAGAAATAACTTCCATCACGCCGTCTATTTTTTCAAAAACTGCTTCTGTACACCAAAAGCACCCTCCTCCAATTAAAGCAAAATCCGGAATGGTAGACTTGGTCATATTTTGTTCATCATTTGGCATAGTTTCTTTTGCTGGTGCGGAAAATAAACTAAGACAGGTAAAAATAAAAAGAATGCAAAAACTGGAAGGTCTCATGTCTTAATTCGTTAACCATTCATGCCCACGCTGTAATAATAATTTATCTGCAGCCAGTGGACCCCAAGTACCTGCTGAATACTTTTCTAATCCGCCCATGCCCTGAGCATGCCATGCATGCAAAACTGGTGATAGCAAGCCCCAGGACTGCTCAGCCTCATCCCCTCGAATAAATAATGTTCCATCACCGACCAATGCATCAAGAATGAGCCGTTCATACGCCTCTGGTGTATTCGATCCAAAAGTAGTGTGGTAACCAAAAGAAAGATTAACTGGCTGTAATTTTGTCTCCAAGCCCGGGGTCTTCGAATTAAGGCTTAGGCTCACACCTTCATCTGGTTGAATGCGAATTTTAAGTAGATTAGGAGATAAGGGAACCTGTGAATTTTGCCCAAACAGGATGGCAGGAGGCCTGGTAAACTGAACCACTATTTCGCTTACTTTTTGTTTCAGTCTTTTTCCCGACCTAATATAAAAAGGAACACCTTTCCACCTCCAATTATCTAGTTGCAGACAAAGGGCAGCGTAAGTTTCAGTAAAAGAATGATCAGGCACTCCTGCCTCCTCAAGGTATCCAATTGCTTTTTCACCGCCCACTAAACCTTCAGAATAAACCCCTCGAACAACTTCAGCATGAGGTGTGTCTAAAGTTAAGGGCTTGATCGCCTGTAAAGCTTTTACCTTCTCGTCTCTGATCGCCTCCGGGTCAAGGGATGAAGGGGGCTCCATCGTGGTAAGTGCTAGTAATTGCATCACATGGTTTTGAATCATATCACGCAGGGCCCCACTGCGATCATAATACCCTGCACGGGAGCCTACACCCAATTCTTCGGATACGGTGATTTGAACACAAGAAACATAATTTCGGTTCCATACAGGCTCAAAAATACTGTTCGCAAATCTTTGCACTAATAAGCTTTGTACGGTTTCTTTTCCCAAATAGTGATCAATGCGGAAAACCTGAGATTCGGCAAACCTACGGTTTATCATTTGGTTTAACTCACGAGCACTTTTGAGATCTCGACCAAATGGCTTCTCAATGATCACTTTGGAGGCCGAGGGGGTGTTGTGGTGCAATCTCGCTAAACCACTATTTCCCAAATTTTCAAGGATGGGCAGAAACCCCGAGGGTGGGGTGGAAAGATAAAATATACTTTGTACTGGTTCACCTACAGATTTTTCAATTTCTTTAATTTCAGACTTTAGGGACTCGAAGCTGCTCTCATCATCGTAAGCACCACTGTGAAATGAAACCCTCGGTTCCAAATTAGCCCAAACTGTTTCATCCACCGGCCTCCTGGAATATGATTCGAGCGACTCTTTTAATGTTTCCCTAAACTCTTCATTGCTAACGGATTTACGGCCATAACCGATCAGGAAAAAATGATCGGGTAATAACTTATCAATGGATAAGTTGAAGAGGGCAGGCACCAGTTTGCGAGAAGTTAAATCCCCCGATGCTCCAAAAATGACCATCACGGTGGGAGGTATTGTTCGTTTACTGAAATTTGTCATGAATTGCTCAACATATGCGGAGTAAATTGTTATGGAAAGAGGGAAACGTTTTGATGATGAAATACTTTTCCCCAGGAAGTATCCAGATCAACTTCGGTCACATCGAACCGGTAAAATGGGTATTGGCCGTCGTGCTTTCTCAAGTAGTCTTTGAATGCATTCAACAGAGATTTTTTCTTTTTATGGGTCAAAGAAAAATATCCACTATTGAGAGCACTTTCTGATCTTGCTCGGACTTCAATAAACACAAGGCAGTCACCATCCATTGCAACCAGATCGATTTCTCGCCTTTCATCAAAAGGGCTATGCCAATTTCTTGCAAGAATAGTAAAATTTTTTTGAACCAAGTAATCCTTGGCAAGCCACTCCCCAAACCAACCCTTCGTTTGGGCATTCCGCAGAGGGATTGGGATACCTAAACCCCAGAGGATTTCGAGTAAGATTCGGCTTAAATGGATTTTAGCTAGCGCCATTCGTGTTTTGGATAGCGACCCGCCAAGTCCTTGCGTACCTGAGGATATGTGTTTTTCCAAAAGTTTAATAAATTGGATGTTCTTTGAACAGGTCTTCGACTGGGGGCTAGTATCTCCAATACCAACGGATACTTCCCAAAAACGATAGATGGATGCCCAGATATATCATATAAATCCTGGAGGATTACCCTCAAAACCACCTCCTTTCTGGAGGAGTAATCTAAAGGATAAGGACGTTTGCCGTTCTTTAAATCAATGGTATCTGGGACTGCTTCTTCCAAAAGATTGCGTTCCTCGAGGCTAAAACATTCCCGCAAAGGAAGATAAACTTCCAAATTTTTAATTTCCTTCCAAGTCGAAGTGCTTTCGCACAGTTGTTCGTAAAAAAGAAGTTTTGTATCTTCATCCATTTCACTTACTTCATATTCTGGAAACTTGAAGGCTAGAAAACTCTTTCGATCTAAAAACTTTTCAACCTTTGAATTCCAATTTTTCAGCTTAAGGTCCCCTCGTAATAAAGCCTCCGCATAGGCACTGCTTCTTTCTTTTTTACTGACTTCTTCGGTTTCAGAGATCGACAACACGAAGTCATCCCAACCCTCCGTTGTCCTCTTGATAACTTTTCTTATGTTTAGGTCTAACAAAACCTTCTCTTTGAAAATGATCTTATTGGAAAAAAACTCTCTTATCCATGATTCATCTAATCCACTAACCCCTTCCATCTCTAAAACCATTCGCCCCTTCACTTTTTTTTCTAAAACTTGAGATGCTAAAACAAATTTTTCCGAACCCACAACCGAACGGTTGCTCAAGTGTAACCTTCTTCCCTGTGCATCTTGATACATTTTTTGCCCCTGGCTTACCATGTATGCGATTTGGTTTGGAAAACACTGGAGAAGTGACTTGGCCAAGGGTGCATATTCTCCGAACTCCAAATGGAAAGAATTTCCTACAAGATTACACAAGACCTGGGCCAATTTTGCTATTTCTCGGCATCTTATGGCATTGATTCCCATGGTTCTACACTCATCAACAGAAAAATTTCTTCGGGCTGCCTCCTCAAAAGCCAAGAGTAGGCAATAAATATCAGAACGAGGATTTTGCATGGGATAAAACTCCAACAAAGAGTCGGGCTGAACAAAAGAACGACCCTCAAAGATAGCAAGAAGCAAGGCAATGACTGAAACTGATCCGTTGTTTTTAGCAATGAGTAAAGCATGGGCCCAAGAAGGGTGAATCGGTAACCTGCTCATTTTTTCTCCATGCGGGGTCAACTCCATTTGGTCGTCGATTGCACCAAGAAAATGAAGTTTCTTTCGCGCATCCTCAACTGCCTCCATTGCTATTGGATCCAGTAGCCTAATTTCCTCGAGTTTAAGACCAGCTGAAACCAAATTTAAATAAATTTCACTTAAATCGATACGAGTGATTTCAGGTAAATCAAAATCCGGCCGGTTCTCATGATCTGACTGCGACCATAACCGCACACAGTAACCGGGTCTAAGACGCCCCGCTCTTCCGGACCGTTGCTCTGCTGAACTTTTACTGATTGGCTCGCTCAATAAGACATTGATCCCCCGTTTAGAATCATACCGCATTTTTTTTGCCTTACCGGTATCAACAACAACACAAATCCCCTCAATGGTAAGGGATGTTTCAGCAATATTTGTGCTTACAATAATTTTTCTATTTTTCGATGGGTGAAGTGCTGCGTCCTGTTTTTCAATCGGGAGCTCTCCATAAAGGGGCTTTACATCTATCCCGCTAGACCAAGAACTTGCTAAGATGGTATGCATTGTTTTGGAAATCTCGTAAGCACCATCCATAAAAATCAAAATATCCCCATCAAATTTATCCAAAAGCCTGGGAATCAGATTACTTACTGACTTCCATACAGGAGTCTGGTGAGGAATGACTTTGTGCTCAATCTGTACTGGAAAGCTCTTGCCCGTTAACTCCAAAGAGCCAGAATCCGGAATAAAATGAGTCAGATGATCAAGGTTCAATGTCGCTGAAGTGACGATTATCCTTAGGTTTTTGCCGGTGGATGCACAAAGCCTCAAAGCCAATGTGAGACATAGATCGATCTGGGCACTTCTTTCATGAAATTCATCTAGGATTAATACTTCTGCTCCATCCAGCCCATCCGGACTTAAAAGTTTATTCAGGACAATTCCATCGGTTGCATAAATGACTTGGGTATTTTTATCAATCTGCTTATCGAAACGGACCTCATACCCCACCTCTTTTCCCACTCTCCACTTTGCTAAACGGGCAACCTGTGCTGCGAGAACCCTTGCAGCAATCCTTCGTGGTTGGATGACAAAAATTTTCCCTTTCACTAACCCCGATGTTTTAAGCAAATAGGGCAGGGCGATAGATTTACCAGAGCCTGTTGGTGATTTTAAAACTAAATGCCGATGCTTACTCCAAGAATTTTTGATGCATTCAAATTCTTTGTATACTGGAAGAGTTTTAATTAATTCCACCACTTAAGGGTTTTAAAATTAAGGTTGTTTCCAATTACAAAGATAATGGGAACTGTTCCGAAATGAATCCGTGCCCAAACCGAACTCATGGCACTCCTGGAGAGTAGTTATGCTCACCTGAAAAGCGAACCATACTGCTCAAGCATTTTTTTGGCTGATTCATCTCCTTTCTGAGCAGCAACTGAAAGCCATTGCTTGGCATCGGCAGTGTTCTTGTTAGTACCTCGTCCTGAAAGTTTCATCAGTCCTACCATGCGGGCAGCTTCTGGGTATCCTCCTTTTGCCAAGGGGAGTAAGAGGTTAAATGCTTTTTCGTAATCCTTGGGCTTGCCAATACCAGTGTAATACTTCCTTGCTAGTTGCATAATTTCCTCATCCTTCATCGTGGGATTGGCGAAACTGCTTTGAGAGGCAGTCGCTTGGGCAGAAAGGCTCGAACCTTCGTCCCCCAGCTTTTCGAGATAGGATTTAGCTAACTTATGGTTCTGGTCAGCAGCCTTACGTAAATAATACCTACCTTGGTTTAAATTTTTGGGCAGCTTATCATCACCTTCAGTTAAGAGCCTGCCCAATACATACTGGGCCTCAGCAAAGTTCTGTTTTTCCGCAACTTTTAGCCACTGGGCAGCCTTTAAGGAGTCTTGGTTCACACCATCTCCATTGTAATATGCCATGCCTAGGTTAAACCTCGCTGTCAGTGATTTTGCCCGAACAGCTTCGGACAAAAGAGCAACCCCTTTATCTGGTTCTCGGTCTAAAATACCGGGCAAGCCTTTCAGGTAAAGTGCTCCAATGGTCGCTTGTGCCTGGGGATATCCAGCATCTGCTGATTTTTGAAACCAATCAAGGGCTCGGGATACATTGGTTGGCAAAACCTGAAAATCAATTTCACCCATACAATACATCGCAACAGGATCTCCCTCGGATGCCCTCCTTTGTAAAAGCAAAGCTGCATCCTGGTAGAGCCTTGTAGCTTCGGCAAAATCTCCTTTCAACATCGCAAGATTTGCCAAGTTGTAAGACCCAAAAGGATGCCCCTTTTTTAAAGCTGCTTTGGACCATTGTTCTGCCGCATCCAGGTTGACCGAGCAACCAGCCTCACCGGATCGCAAGAAAATTCCCAGCAATCCCATGTGATAGGGCGAACCCTCTTTAGCTTTTAAAGCAATCTGGTCGTAGGTTAGAGACGGACTCCATGTTTCTTGCCCAAAACAGAGTTGGCATAAGAACAAATGAATGAATAAGGAGAAATTTTTCTTCAAAGTATACACAATAATTTGAATTTAGTCTTATAAGAACAAGTTCCAAGCTTGAAAGGACTTATACTTTAGCAAAGATTGGCACTCTCCAATGATTAGCTTGTTCTACAGATTTTATCCTTTCGTGCTTCTTGTTTATTGCTGTAGCACCACCTTACTATTTGGGAAAGGTGCAAGCCTCTCCGAACTTGAGCTGGCAAAGATTGTTACCCGTCAGGAAAAACTTTTCAAGGATGGTAAAAATTGGACGGAAACAGCCCTAACCACCGAAGCACAAGAGATTGTTACCCGTTATGAAAATTTTTTATTGGATAATCCTAGTGATTTAAACGGATACTTATTATTTGGAAAGTTTCTTGCCCAAACCGGCCAAGCTGAAGGCGCACTGGAATTGTTTCTTCAAGCCGATCGAATCAACCCGAACATTGCGGTAACAAAGCAATACATTGGAAACTTTTTAGTTGAAAATGGAAAGCCCTTGGAGGCATTTCCTTTTCTGCTTATGACCACCCGTCTTGCTCCAACTGAGCCAGTTTATCATTATGATTTGGGCAATTTTATCTTTCTATTTAAAGAACAATTGGAAGGTATTGAAGACCATAACAAGCTTTCAATCCTCATGCATGAATGCTTTAAGGAAGCAGCAGCGTTAAACCCTAAGAATTTCGATTACCATTTACGCTTTGCTCAAAGCTTTTTTGATTTTAATAACTCCATGCACAACAAAGCGATCGCTGCTTGGGATGTTTTATTAAACGAATTTGGAAAGCGGACTAAGGATGAAATTGATTACATCAAAATCTCGAAAGCTCGCCTTCTTTTAGATATGAATAAAAAGGGCGACGCATTGAGTATTTTAAAAACAATCCAATCAAAAGTTATCCAAAAAGAAAAAAATGCTCTCATTAAAAAAGCTAGAGGCATTGATGGTGGCTCCTCAAATAAAAATTCTTTTAATTCATTAAGTTATCCAAGCTCTTCCAAGTTGCACCTATCCTATACTTTTCCTTTAGATCCACACATTCTAAGAATGAAGCAAGTTACCCTAAAATTATTTCAGGAAAATATGCTGAATGATTTGAAGCGCGATGTTACCCAAGCTAGGATTCTAGAAAATGGCTCTCTTTCTTTAGAGTTATCTTCCAAACAAAAATAAAATTAATTACATTGAGGGTCTGACCTTAAGTACCTACTCTGCCCCAAAATATTCATTTAATGAGACGATTAGCTCAATTTCATTCAGAAAACCAAGCCTTAAAATTCTGGAATTTCCTTAAAAAACAAGGGATCGAATCTTCGCTGGAAAAAACAGAGCAGGAAGAGCAGGAAATGACTGAAATATGGGTAGAAGATGAAGATAGTCTAGAAGACGCAAACTTGTTTTTGGCTGAGTTCAAGGACAACCCAAAGGATTTAAAATTCTCTGAACTGCCCCCCAAAGAATCCAAAAAGAAAACCAATCCTTTTTTGCCCAAGCAGGGATACAAAGAATATAACTTGGGCAAAAAATGGCATAAAAGTGATCTTTCACCTGGTGTCGTGACCCTCTCTCTCATTATTACCTGCGTTGCTGTCTTTCTTGTCTCCGGAATGGGAAACAATACTCAGATTGTAGGCGGTCTTTTTATTTCAGAAAAAATGAATGGTCAGTTATCTGAAATAGCCAATGGTGAAGTATGGAGATTTTTTACCCCTATCTTTCTTCATTTTAATTATCTTCACATAATTTTTAACATGTTTTGGTTGCATGATTTAGGGAGTCAAATTGAGAGGCGAAAAGGGGCAAAATTTTTTATTACTTTTCTTTTACTTATCGCTCTTATTTCCAATCTTTTTCAGTTTGTTTTTTCTGGCCCTGCATTTGGAGGAATGTCAGGAGTGGTTTATGGTTTATTTGGATATGTTTGGGTCAAAAATCGCTTAGACCCTGCTGACGGATTCAGGCTCGATCCCACGGTTGCAATGATTATGTTTGGGTTTTTTCTCCTCTGTTTTACTGGTATATTTGGCGGTATCGCCAACTGGGCACACGCAGGAGGTCTCGCAGTTGGTCTCGCCTGGGGTTATGCATCCGCCTATCGGTGGAACCGGGGCAAAGGTTAATCTTTAATATTGATTATTTCGTAAATCGCCAAGCCGGCTCTGAGGTTAGGGAGCAGGGAACACTTT
>Ga0181585_10005159_pt1 | contig 11319 bp, 10 predicted proteins | sample 071ome_29_FD_132469 | JGI IMG/M metagenome (GOLD analysis project Ga0181585, IMG submission 132469) | Coastal salt marsh microbial communities from the Groves Creek Marsh, Skidaway Island, Georgia - 071407BT metaG (megahit assembly) | ecosystem: Environmental > Aquatic > Marine > Intertidal... | reverse complement strand
GATTCTTCATACCACTTTTTAGCTTCTTCATAATTTTTAAACTGATGCTCATATTTCATATAGTATTTGTGTTGCCTGTCTTCTTTGTCATAGATCTCTTGCCAAAATTGATCTTTCTTTTCTCTGTATTGTAAAATTTCTTCTGGACCAAATTTGAGATTGTACAACCTACGCATTGTTGCCAATCCTGTATAATCTTCAATTTCTTTTTCTGTAAAGTTTTTTTCTTTAATCAACTTCCACAGTCTGTTGTCTTCTTCAATATTGTTTTTAACCATTTGTTTGTATTCATCACTATTTCTATAATTATCTCCACAGGCATAAGAGCAGTACTGTTTATTTGTTTTTAAGTACAAAATATTTTCACATTGAGAGAATTTACACTTTCTGGTTTTATAATATTTTTTCTTTGAGAGTTTGGGTGGATAATACTTTTTATTGTTGATGGCACAGTTAATTTGTCTTATTTGCTCATAATCTAATGTATTGATTTTCTGATTGTTTAATAAGTTGCCAAAATCTCTCCAGTCAGCAGGCCCTACACTATCGCCCCAACATCCTCCGCAATACTCCCAAGATTTCCCTACTTTACCCCCACTACCCCCACAATTCATTTTGATATCTGGGTAACAATACTCTTGCTCATAAGATTCTATTTTTTTTGCAATTTTCAACACTTCTTCAAAGGAAACTTCTTTTGATAGGTACTCAGTAATTTTCTCTTCTAATTGGACTTTTAATGGTCGATCTTCTTTAATTTTCTGAACAAATTGTATAAATTCATTTTCTTCTTCTTCGCTTTTAAACCATATTTGAAAATTTCCTTCTATTACCTTTTCATAGCATCCAATACAAAATGATACTGTTATCAGTACATTTTCATACTCTATAGGATGAGATGCTCCAGGACCAAATGAGGGTTTTAGTTTCTTACAATGAAAACATTTAAAGTTATATTTGTCTCGCTGAGGAAAAAAACTACTAACAATCATATAAGGTAATTTTAATAATTTGATAGGTCAAAATATTTTTCTTTTATAAGGCGAAATAGTTATCAGACTGCACTAAATGTTTTTACAGTAAATGTTCGTGTAATATGCGTGCAATAAAAGTTTAATTAATCTTCTGATACATCCACTCTCATAAAACCAGTCTTGATAAGGTCATATTTTTCCTCGTTACTATACCAGAAAGGAACTATATAATTTTCATACAAAGGACATTCATATTCGCTAAATTCAGCTACTTGGTTAACAGGATTTGCATATTTACTCCATCTAATGTTGTATCCTCTCCATAATTTATCGTAGTTAGATTGATTTTGGAAACTATTAATAGCTTTTTGTTTAGACTCATCTTTCCACCATAAATCATCGTTACTTGAAAACCTTCCTAGTCTAAGGTAAGGGCTTGGTTCACAAAATGAACCTAGAGATTTTGGAATTATTATACTTACCGATCTGTGTAAGTGAGGATCTAGATTACCATTGTAATTTATTGACTTAAGATAAGCATTCTGATCTTCTGGATAATCAATGTATGTGGTTTTACATAATCCATAGCATTCAATTGAAAAAATTGGAGCAACAAATTCTATGTTGAATGTACATTTATTTTCATCGATAATGCTAGATGTAACAATCGCATCCGTAATATATTTATGAGAATATGAAAAAAAATCCGAATGATGAAAAATTTCATCATTACTATTTATTTCATTATTCAATTCTTTTAACGAGATACCATTATCTGTAAGAATTTTTGTATTCAGTAAAGGTGTGTTTAAAGGGTAATAAACTGTAGTTGTAAAAAATACAGGAATAGTAGAACCTGCCTCAATCTTTGCAGATGACTCATTCCAAGCAGAATAACAATTATTATTTGAATGGATGGTCTCCTGTCTTAATGAATACTGTTCCTCTTGAATAAATTCAATTGTGTAAACTCGAGATCTGAATAAGTCTACTCCTGAGTAAGCCCAAACAATTCCGTAGGTAAGTGAAACAATAAATAAAGGAAGAAATAGTGCCTTATAAAATTTAAAAGTTTTAATTAAAGACAAAAATTCTTTTAAAGTATCTTCAAATTTATTCAATGTAAATTTTATTTGAAATCCATTTTTAAAAATAAACGTATAATTTTCCTTATTTACATAGGACATAATGCTTAGGTAAAATACTCTTAATAATGCAATTCCCCAAAGAATCGAATTAATCCAAATTAAATAAAAAACAATTTCAATAGGATTTATTAATCCAAGAATTCTTGAAATAAAATTAAATCTAGAACCAGCTTGTTCAATTATGAATTTGTCTTGATTGATATAAAGATGCAAACCAAAACTAATAAAAATTAATGCTTGAAAAAAGAAAGTAACTGAACCATTTTTAATATTATTAATTTTTTGTAAATATTTATTTCCTGAAATATTTATTTCATTTTCTGAAAAATTAGTAATATTTTTTTCAATTGAATTTAAATTGACATCATTAATAATTTCATTTTTAAGTTTTTGATATTCAATTTCGTTAATAGAACCTGTTTCTAATAATTTATTCAGTTCTTTAAGCTTTTCAACCTTATCCATAAATTGAATTTTATTAATTTTGTGAATGTAATGTGCGAGTGAACAGTATTTTTTTACAATGTATATTTCTTAAAAACCCTTGTGGGCGCTACAGGATTTGAACCTGTGACTTCTTCCTTGTAAGGAAAGAACCAATTAATACTGGGTAGAATCAGAGAGTATCAATTTATAGGGTCAATGAACTTAAGCTCTGTCAAAAAGATATCAGAAGTTAAATAAGAGTATCTTCAGTTTAAATTAATTTGTGAGCTTTCTGTGGGCTTAAGAATTTGATTTATTCATATTAAATTGAATGCTATATTCATAGAAATCTATAGTGTCAGATACTAATAATGCATTTCTCAATCCATCATCAGCTTGGTTTGCAACGATACAGCCTCTTACAATTTCATTGTCATTAGCAAGATTTTCTTTCACATAACCCATATACCTAAGAGTTTGACCCACAACAACATCACTGGCACGATCTTTTTTAAGTTCTATTACTAGATGGCCACTACCATCTTTAGCTTTTGCGAGTATATCCAGTGGACCTGTATTAGTTTGATATTGCCTTTGAAAAAATTCATAATCTGATGAAAATACTGTTTCGTTCCAGTTTTTTACAAGATAATCTTCAAGATGTTTCTCTAATGCAAACGAAGAAACTGGTGTACTTGTTGTATATGATGCTTCTTGTAAAGTTTCTTGTTTTAAAGGAGTACCAGTAAAGATATCTTCAATATCATTTACCAATAATTTAAATTCAATAGTTTCTCTATGATCATTTGGAATAGGAACTCCATCTTTGTAGCTAACAACATTTCCTATACCTAGATAAATAAATTCTGGATTACTATCCCACCTTGCAAAAAAATGTGGAATTAATGAACCATCAATTATTCCCTTTATTTGTTTTTGTTCTGAATGTGCTTTTGGTTTGCCATACCAAGTTATTAATTTTTTTTCATCGTCATAACTATTTGCAAAATCGTGACCTGTTTTTCCAGGAATACCAATATTTATAAATACAATTAATTGATTACTAAGACTTCCCCTTAAACTTGTATAGCCAGTATCCCAACTTCCCCCACGAGTTCTAGGCTCACCATAGCAAATTTCGTAAATGCTTTTTCTGGTATAAACAGACCCTCTTTTAAAATCTAAAGTCATATGTAATTACTCTAGCAAATATATTTCTACAAAATGTGGGCTTGGTGTGGGTTGTGAAGTTTTATAACAAAAATAAAATTGAAAAAGCAGAAAATAGATATAAAGAATACTCCGCATTGTTAAAAATACTGGAGGGTTGCCCCCAAAAGAATATAAAGAGTATGAGGAAGTATAGGTATTTAAAAAATCAACTACTCTTCTTCAGAAAAAAACATTAGAGCATCGTAATTATCTTTAAATATAATTTGTTTTTTTGGTTTAGCATATTTAGTCCACTTGTTTCCCATTAAATCTATTTCTTCTACATAATTTGAATCAAATAGTGTCAACCAATTTCTAATTATCCAAAAGAATGGTGTAAAAATTATTAGAGTAAGGATTCCAAAAAAGTACTTCTCATCAAGAATTAACCCAATCCCAAATATTGGCGATAGCAAATATAACAAATGAAAAACTCTACTTAGAAAATTATTTTCCTTAGGTCTATATACAAACTGCATTATTTATAACCACATAGTCACAATTAAAATTAGACCTATTACTAATAAAAAAGCTAGGCCAAAAAATTTAGCAACATATCCTTTTTCACTTTCTTGAATAGTTTCTGATTCAAACAAGCCCGCTTCTTTTTTCTCTTGAAAATATTTATCTACTACTTTTTTTTCAGTAAAATTTTTGGTTTTGCCTTTTTTGTTCTTTTTGAGCTTTGAATAAAGAAAAATACTTAAGGAATAAAGAACAGCAACAAAAATTAAATTGTAAAAGAAATCAATAATTGTTGGAGAATTCCTCCATCCACCAATTAACAAAACAACTAGAGATAAAAATTTGATAATAGTATTTGGTAAGTATTTATACATAAAGTTATTTTATTTATAAACCAAGGGATTAGTAGGAGGATTTTTTATTTTCTTGCTTAGTTCAATTGTGATTTCTAAAAAACCCAATTGACAATTGTGGGCCTAGTTAGATTTGAACTAACGACCTCATCCTTATCAGGGATGCGCTCTAACCAGGCTGAGCTATAGGCCCAATAAATTTATGCTAATAAAAAAGATTTCTTAACGAGATTAGGTTTATTTTAAAATACAAAATAAATTTTGATATCTTGTTATTTTAAAAAAGTTAATGCCTATTAGTTATCTAAGGTAAATGTAGATCCAAATTTCGACAAAATATATTCAAATAAAGGAAGGCTTGATGGTTGGCCCAAATTTTCTTCAATAATATCTCTTATCTCATCAAATGAATCCAAATCATTTGCAACTACATGATTCCTTATCAATTCAGCAAATACTTTAGTTGTAACTATTGAAATTTTTTCATTCTGTATATCTCTTCGCACACCTTCAGCAAATGCAGTTGTAACTATTAGAGTAAATAAGGCATCATTTTGTTCCATATGGTTGTTTATTCTGCTGGGATTTACTGAAGGAAGAGAGCTTTGAGTAGATTTTGCTTCAATATTAAACTTGTCATTTTTATTTAAGTCCAAACACTCTACATCTGTACGTCCTGAACCACCCAATGCTTCGGCTCTAATATTATTAAACCTATTCATCACTGCAGCTATTCTTTCTTCAAACTCTGTGTAGTCTGACATATTTTCAGATTGTGATGAAAGATATTCCATCCTTTCTATATCACCTTCTACTTCGAGTGGTGAATCAAATCCAACAAATTCAAGAGGCTCTTCTCCTAGCTCTTTTAATAAAATGTCTGGTACTTTAGTAATTATCTTGAATTCAAAGTCAATTTCCAGTAAATCTTCTTTTGTGACAACTTGTTCTTTGCTGTATCTTTCTTGCAAAAGGTCAAAATACTCTTCTAAGCCTGAATCAAGGCTATAATTTTTCGAAAGTCTTCTTGGTGTTGGTTGATTAGCTCTTGGAGTTGCCTGATTAAAAGTAATTACATTTTCTTTCCCTGTTTCTGTTGAGTTCAAGATTCCTAACTCTTTAAATAGATTTAAAGTATATTGAAATTGGTGTGTTAGATCAGCCCACTTTATTTCACTAGCTTTTTTTTGTGATTCAATCATATCGAACCCAAATTCTTGGAATATCTGAATATTGCTTTGTGAGCCAATATTAACTTCCTCATTAAACTTCTCTTCTTTTTCACTAGTCGATAGGTTTCGAAATGAAAGTATTGACTCTAAAAGCTCTTCATAGCTTATTGATTTTAGATTTTTTATAAAAGGTAAGAAATAAACCATTTCGTTATCGTATAAAGTTTTATCAAGTTTACTTTCCTGTAATAAACCAAATACTAGTCTCCATGGAAAAATTCTAAATTCTGGCTGAGTGGTGTATTTTGGATGTGGATATTGTGCAAAATAAAAATTTGTAAAAATAATTTTTTTTAAATTCTTTATAGATTTATAGTGTTTTAGAATTAATTCACCATAAGGACCTATTAAAAATTGTTTTTGTCCAGCACCTGCATTTCTCTGTATGCCTAAATTATAAGCTCGAATAACACCAGCTTTATTGCTCATTGTTGCATAGCTAAATCCTTTATATCGAGGAGTATAAATTCCATCAAAGTTTGCTAATTTTAAATATTTTTCCAGATTTTCTTTTGAAGTATCTCCTTTGTTATCTTTTATGACTTTCAGATAATAAATAATGTGCTCAATATTATTAGAGTGCTTTTCAAGAATCCAGGTATCATTTGTTCTGTTAATTGAAATCATTTTTTATTCCTAAGCTGTTTTAATATTTCATACATCATTTTAGGTGGTACTCCCTCACCAACAACCTGTCTTACCATATTTTCACTTGCCCAATCTGGTACATTCCAATTCTTAGGCAAAGAAGATACTATAAAGAGTTCTAACAATGTTAAAACTCTTGCATCTGAATATGTTCCATCACTTAATTTTCTTCCAGGATGTACATTGTTGTGTGAACCGATATTACCATTATTTGTTGTTCTAGCTTTACAGGGCTTGTCCCACTCAAGTCTCTTATAAGTATTATGAAATCCTGAAACTTTATCCCCATTTAATTTTTTAGGGAAATGAAATTTATTTTTAAATGCCGACTGCCCCGTGGGAGTATGTCTCATTGCCATAATTTCTCTTTCGTTATGAACTTTAGAGATATGGTATTTAATTCCTGAATCTTCACCAGACTCAAGACTTGGAAGATGGCCGATTGCATCTTCAACGGTAATTTCCTTGAATTTCTTTGGGTCTGGCCAGCGGTAATTTTTTTTGAACATCTTTATTACCGCACGTTTTCTAAATTGTGGAACCTTGTAGTCTTTTGCATCAAATATATCAAAGGATAGTTGATATCTATTTGAATATTTATCTGTAATAATTTCCTGAATAGTTGTGAAGTCACCCTTATAGGGATGTAGCATTTTTAAAAAGCGTGGAACATTTTCAATTAATATACAATCGAAATCTAAGCTATCTATAATTTCGAAAGTATCATAAATTAAGAAATTTCTTTGATCCTTTTTAAAATCCTCAGCTTTAGTAGCGGCTACTAAAGTACTAAACCCTTGACAGGGAGGGGTTGCAAGTAGAAGAGAATTGTTCTTTGATTTTTCTATAATTTTATTCTTAATTGATTTCTCTTGAATGCTTCCAATTATCATTTCAGTTTCTGGATATAAGTGCTTATAGAAAAGGGCTCTTTTTTCAATAATTTCATTTGCCACAGTGACTGTAAATCCTAACTTATCTAAGTATGTCTCCCCAACGCCTCCACCGGTAAAAAGTGAGGTTGCTTTCATTGAAAAATTCCTTTACATACTGCATGGATTAATTTAGGTGGTACTGCTTCACCGATTACTTGTCTAATCAATATTTCTGAAGTATCTTTTGGGAGTGAAAAGCTATTACTAAGTCCAGTAAGTAAAAATAATTCTTTGATACTCAACACTCTTGCATCAGAGTATTTACCATTTTTTAACTTTCTACCAGGATGAACATTTCTTTGAGATGATATAGCATCATTTCTCATGGTAATTGTCGGACAGGGTTTATCCCACTCCATCCTTGCATAAGTAGTTTTAAATCCTTTTGGAACTTTTCCATTTTCTGATTTAAGAATATTGTTAAACTCAAAAGCTGATTTTCCTTCTGGTGTTTGTTGCATAGCCTTAATATGACTTTCTGAATGCACCCTTCCGTAATGCCATGGAATATTTGAATGTTCTCCTGATTCAATACTTGGGAGATGCCCTATAGCATCTCTTAAAGTTGGTCGAGCCTTGCTAGAAACTGGATCATTCCAAGTCAATCCTTTTTTATATAATCTAATAAGAGCTCTTTTTCTATCTTGAGGCACGTTAAAATCATTGGAATTATAAACATTTTCTACTATTTCATATTTATCACCAAGTTCTTTTACTAAAAATTCAGTAGGTTGTAAAAATTGCTTACCGTGTTTAAAGTACATACTTAAAAATCTTGGAACATTTTCAATAAGAATATATTTTGGATTTAGTTCCTTTATGCTTGAAACAACATAATTTAATAAATAATTCCTTTTATCTTTTTGCATTTGCTCTAAATTTTTATTCTTACCAATGAGACTAAAACCCTGACAGGGTGGAGTTGCTAATATGAAATCAATTTTATTTTTTTTGGCTTTTGAAATTATTTCATCATAAACCTTTCTGTTAGTAATATCACCTTGAATAATTTCAGTATTTTTATGAATTTTTTGATAAAGCTCAGCTCTTCTTTTTATAAGTTCATTAGATACTTTAATATTTATGCCTAGTCGATTTAAATGCAACTCTCCAATTCCTGCACTAGAAAAAAGTGATAATCCATTCATAATGACCCCTAGTAAATTAATAATTTAATAATTTAAATTATATCTACTTATAGTGACACAATCTAAAACAATGAGGTGTAAAAGAAAATTTATATAACAGTGTCTATATCAAGGACATAAGTACAGTACTCGCAATCTTCTGAATAATCAGGTACATTATCTTGGTCCAGCAATTCTTTTATTTGAAAAATTGTATCTTCAATCCAAGTTTCATTACCTTTATATTCAAGTACTGATATCTTAAAATGTACCTTATTGTCAAATTCTGGTCTCTGCTTATCACCGTTGCAATAAACAAAATATCCAACATCAGATACTTCCAAGCCATTTTTTCGAAGCAACCATTGATAAAAATCCATCTGCCTGCGATATCCTTGTTGCCACTCAGCATCAATAGTAACTTCTGAGTTCTTAGAAGTTGCCTTATAATCCACTACAACAATTTCGTTTGTGTCAGTATCGAACCACAGATCATCAACAGCACCAGTAAAAATCAAATTAGTTGTTTCATGGTGGTATTGAACACCTTTAAAATTCTCTCTCCATTCATCCAATTTTTCATGTTTAAAAGGTATTAAGTTTCTATCAACACTTTCCATGTAGGGATGGGGTTTGCCAATTTCTCGATACTGATCAAATTCTTTCTTTAATAACTCATCAACTGCTGAATTGATATTAAAGGGATATCCTGGGGGGTGACCAACTCCTAGTCTTCTATCTATATAAAAACATCTTTTACAAGACATGAAGTTATCAACTTTAGATCTACTTAACTTAAAAGGTTTTTCATCATTTGGTTTGTAAATATTTCTACTTCTTATTGCCATAATTTTACTCCTAGAATTATGTAAATTCTTTATCTATTACTGAGAAAACCCAATCCCATCCATTAATAAAATTTATAAAATTTGATTTAGAACTCAATATTTCTAAATCAAAATATACATCTCTCTTTTGAAAAGGATTTTCACGATCTTTAAAATTAAATCCTGCTGAGGTAAATTTTTCTATAAAACTTTTTTGAAATTCTATACTGTTAAAAGGTTTTTTGTCTTTTTCCAAATAATTTCTTGTATTCCAAAAAACCGAAAATGATATTTTTGAATCAACGCTTACTCTAAACAAAAAATATTTTCCTTCTACTCTACCTTTTTTGCCAAAGTGCGAATAAATCCATCCATTAGTACCGTAACCATTAGGAAAGTTTAGATTTTTATCATCAATAGTTGTATGTCCATGATGTATATGTCCTTTTGATTTTTCGAGTAAATTATCTATACCCCATTTATATAAATCAAGATAAATTCTCTGTGATACGATGCTGTCTTCTTTAAGGATTTTTGACATTTCATAATTAGTTAACTTTATTTTTTTTGACATAAAATCATTATATTTTTTATTTCGTTTTCAATTATCTAAATTTAAAAATTTTATAAATCATTTATAAACGTATCTTGAAAACTCTGTCTATTCACTAACTCAACGACACCACTATTAGTAACTGCCACAACTCCAGATTTAGGAACACGGTTATAATTACTTGCCATAGCAAAGGTATACGCTCCAGTGGATGTAGACATTAAGATATCTCCAGAGACTGTATCGCTTGGTAACATGGCCTCTTTTACTAATAAATCTCCACTTTCACAGTGTCTTCCTGATACTGCATGAACAATATCATCGCCTGATTTTCCACCAGAGATATTAAACAATTTATGTTCACTGCCATACAATGCTGGCCTTGGATTATCAGACATACCACCATCAACTAAGATATAGGGTTTCTCACCTCGATCATCTTTAATAGCACCAGCCGAGTACAAAATAACACCAGGATTATTAACTAATGCTCTTCCTGGCTCAATCATCACTTTATACGATTCTTTCCAGTGTTCTTGGATCCCTTCATGAATTGCATCAGCATAGACTTTTAATTCATGATCAACTTCATCCCCAGCATAGGGAGAGAAAAATCCACCACCAGCATCAAAGACTACTTCTCTCTGGATACTTGCAGGGTGTTGCGTCAAAAACTCTGCACACTCGCTCATTGCTTTTCGATATCTATCTGGATCTTTAATCTGGCTTCCAATATGAACATGGACTCCAGAAAATAACAGTGACGGTGCTTCGTAGATTTGTTGTAAAGCTTCTTCAGCATACGCAATCGAGATTCCAAACTGTTGATCATATCCTGTTGTTAACACCATAGGATGTGTCTCTGCTCCAACATCTAAGTTAATCCTCATAATGACTGGTTGTTTTCTTCCTAGTTTTGAAGCAACTTTTTCTAACATTGGAATCTCATAACGGTTATCAACAGAGATATGGCCACCATCATGGTTCATGAAAAACTCAATCTCTTCCTCTTGTTTATAGGTTCCATTAAAGAGAGCGTTTTCTAATGTACCTGTTACAGCTTGCACTGTTGCCATCTCACCACCAGAGACAACATCAACACCCCAACCTTTAGATTCTAACTCTTTTACTAAGGCTTTACAGATAAATGCTTTTGCAGCATAACGAAACAAAGTCTCTGAACCAAATGCATTCGTGAAGTGGTCAATATTATCTTTAAGGTGTTCCCAGTCATACACATAGAGTGGTGTTCCATACTGATTTGCTACATCAAGAAGTGCTGTTTCTCCTATATAGGCAACGCCATCAAGAAAAGTTAGGTTAGAAGGTAAGTAATTCATTTTTTCTATTCTATTTTAGAGGGGTTGGAAATCAACCCCTCTAAAAATATTTATGAAACCTTTCTCTTTTCTAAAGGTT
>Ga0181585_10005144_pt1 | contig 11338 bp, 10 predicted proteins | sample 071ome_29_FD_132469 | JGI IMG/M metagenome (GOLD analysis project Ga0181585, IMG submission 132469) | Coastal salt marsh microbial communities from the Groves Creek Marsh, Skidaway Island, Georgia - 071407BT metaG (megahit assembly) | ecosystem: Environmental > Aquatic > Marine > Intertidal... | reverse complement strand
TGTCATTCTTTTTTGGTTTTTCAACTTTTCCAATTTATTCAGTCTGTGCCTCGCATGCCAGCGACTTCGTTCAACCGCAGGATATGCTTGCGCTCAGTGCCTCACTCATTTTTTGTTATGCAACCGGGGCGATTGTCTCGCCGCTCATTGCCGGCTGGCTCATTGAGGTGTTTGCACCCTACGCGATTTTTACATTTATTTCGGTGGCGCACTTCCTGCTGATGTTATTCACGATTTACAGGAACTTTGTTCGTCCGGTTGTTCGCAGAAGCAAATCCACAGCCTATGTCCCGCGAACATCGCTTTTTATCGCGAATATCCTTCGTGGACGGCGGTCAAAATCTCAGCCCCGAAACACGTCTGAATACTAGATTTGACCGGATTTTGGTTTATAAGATTTCTCCTATGCGCTACCTTCGGGTGGCGGTTTGCTGCCGAAACACAATTTGCACATAGCTGTTTGAGGAATTTATGCAAAATCTGACTGCAAATAACCCAAATCATGAAAAAACGGGCGTAGAGAATTTGCAACCGGTGGATGCAATGGCCTTGCGAAAGGCAATGGGTGCGTTTCTCACCGGCGTTACGGTTGTCACCGCGAGAAACCAACAGGGCGAGCCTTATGGGTTGACAGTGAATTCATTCAATTCAGTCTCGCTGGATCCTCCGTTGGTTTTGTGGTCGCTCGACAAGCGTAATGACAAGCTTGATCTGTTCCGGCAGGCGGGTGGTTTCACTGTGAATGTTATGCGGGCGGATCAGGAAGATTTGATTTGGCTCTTTGCAAAGACCGAGACCGAACGGTTCTTGAACACTGACTGGTATTGGGGCAAGGCAAATCAGCCGGTGATCAGGAACACGCTGTTAAGTCTTGAATGCCGTGCTTGGGCAGAATACCCCGGTGGTGATCATATTATTTTTGTTGGTGAAGTGGTGAACATTGCCAGTTCCGCGGGAATACCAGCGGCGTTCTATGAAGGACAGCTTGGCAGCTACACCCCCTGATGTATGCCGCGACGCCAACTTTAGGTGAACTTGTCCTGCTTGGTGGCGGGCATGCACAGGTGGCTGTTCTCAAACAATTTGCCATGCATCCCCTGCCCGGCCTGCGTCTTACGCTTGTGACCCAGGACGTACGCACCCCCTATTCGGGTATGCTTCCCGGATTTGTGGAGGGGGTATGGTCAGAAGACCAAATCCACATCGATTTATCGCGTCTTGCCGGTATGGCGAATGCACGGCTGATTATTGATCCTGCAACGGGTATCGAGGCCGACAAAGGCGTTATCCATTTTGCCTCCCGTCCGTCGCTGAATTTCGATATGTTGTCGATCAATATTGGTGGTCAGCCTGATCTGGATATTATTCCGGGGGCCAGACAATATGCGATACCCGTCAAGCCAATCAGCACTTTTCAAAAACGGCTGGAAAAATTGTTTGACGGCTCCCACCCGGAGAGGATTGCCATCATTGGCGGTGGTGCCGCTGGATGCGAGCTTGCGCTTGCGCTTTCACGGCGATGGCGTGACGAATTTGGAAAACGTCCCGCAATGTCGCTTTTCAGCCGGTCAAAGAGGCTTTTGCCGCAGATGAACAGCACGGCATCTGCCCTGCTTGCCAAAGATCTTCAGGCGGTTGGCTGCACTTTGTTTCTTGGACAAGAGGTAAGCGAAATCAAACAGGACTGCCTGTATCTTGCAGACGGGACCATCCATGGCTTTGATGCTTGTTTCCTTGTCTCAGCCATCGCCCCGCCTGCGTGGATGGCGCAATCCGGCCTGGCTTTGGATGAGAAAGGGTTCATAAACGTCCTGCCGACTTTGCAATCGACCAGTCACCCTGCAATCTTTGCCAGTGGTGATATTGCCAGCCTGCCATCTTCACCTCGGCCAAAGGCCGGAGTGTTTGCGGTGCGGGCAGGACCGGTTCTTGGCTATAATTTGCGGCAATTTGCACTTGGTGGACGGTTGCGCAAATGGCGGCCGCAGAGCCGCTATCTTGCCATCATCGGAACCGCGGACGGCAAGGCTGTTGCTGTCAGAGGCAAATATGCCGGCAAATCCCGTTTGTGGTGGGCGATCAAAAAGCTTATCGACAGGCAGTGGATGGCTAAATATACCGACCTTCGTATGCCACCGATGAAACAACCGCTACGCCTTGTCGGGATCAATGGTGATGACGGGCAAGGCAAAGTGGGTGAGGATAAAAAGACTGCGGACCCAGCCTTCAGCGCTATGCGATGTCTAGGGTGCGGAGCTAAAACAGGGTATGAAACACTTGCTGCGGCTCTTCGGGATGCAAGTGATCTGGCAATAAAATCAGGGTGTGATCCTGATTTGATGCCTCAACCCGGAGTGGATGAGGATTCCGCCATTCTGCCAGCGGGGCCTGCTGGGCATGCTATGGTGCAGTCGGTTGACATGATCTCCGAGATTGTGAGTGATCCCTATCGTCTTGGTCGTATTGCCGCTGTTCATGCTCTGAGTGATCTTTATGCCGCCAACGCAATCCCTGCCCACGCCTTGGCCATTATCAATCTTGCGGAGGCAAGAGCCGACCTTCAGCAGGCACAATTGACGCAGATCCTGACGGGCGCACTTGAAGCGTTGTCTGCGGCGGATGTGAGGCTTGTTGGCGGGCATACTTCCGAGGGGCCGCAAATGGGAGTTGGATTTTCCGTGACCGGCTTTCGTCAAACTGCGCCCTCGCCTATAGACGGTGAACATTTGCTTGTATTGAGTAAGCCGCTCGGATCAGGCCTTGTCATGGCTGGTCATATGGAGCTTGTTGCCACTGGCAAGGCTGTTGCAGACGCGATTCACTATATGGAGCAAAGCAATGCAGCGGCGGCGCAGATTTTCAATGTGGCGAGCGGCGGCGCAGGATGGATGACGGATGTCACCGGGTTTGGCCTTGCCCGCCATGCACAAAATCTGATTGAACGCGCCGGTTTTAACGGTGTTGAGATCAATATCAGTAATCTGCCGCTTTTGGATGGTGTTGAGCAGATGCTGGCAGCTGGCATAAGGTCCAGCTTGTTTGATCAAAACCGAGCTGCCGTCAGATGTGATGATGGCCATCTGTCGGCACCGCATCGTCAAAAGGCGTCTGTGATATTCGATCCTCAAACAAGTGGCGGGATGCTGGCGTTGATCTCGCCACAAAAGGCACATGACGTTGTGAAAACACTTGAAAATAGTGGGTATCGGGCGGCAATTGTTGGTCGCGCCTCGCCACATTTGACTGGACTGAGCCTTATTGATGGGGGGATGCAATAGTGGGTGCGCCGATCACAAGGGTCAGGGATTGGAACGTCGCTGATTATGACATGATCATCGACGTGCGATCACCGCGTGAATTTGCCGAGGACCATGTTCCCGGGGCAGTAAACATGCCGGTCCTTGATGATGCGCAACACGCCGAGATCGGCACCATGTACAAGCAAATCAGCCCCTTTGATGCAAAGCGTACGGGGGCCGCCCATGTTGCCCGCAACATCGGCCACCACCTTCAAACAAAACTCGCCAAAGCAGACCGCAATTTCAAACCGCTTGTCTATTGCTGGCGTGGCGGCCAGCGCAGTCAGGCAATGGCGCAGATTTTCAGTGACATCGGCTGGCACACCGCGGTCATTGAAGGTGGGTACAAAACCCATCGGAAGGCCGTTCTTGTCGGTTTGGAGAGTCTGCCCGAACAATTTCGCCTGATCATCCTCAGGGGGCGCACCGGCACGGCCAAGACCCGTATTTTACGCGCAGCAGCAGCTGACGGCCTGCAGGTCATAGATCTTGAGGGGCTTGCCAATCATCGCGGCTCTTTGCTCGGGCCGGAGCCCGATTTGCCACAACCAGCGCAACGTCTTTTCGAGTCACATTTGTTTGAATGCCTTCGCAATTTCGATCCGGCAAAGCCTGTTTTCATTGAGGCGGAAAGCAATAAGGTGGGGCAGATCCATGTGCCACCTGCATTGTGGGCGGCAATGCGCGGCGCGGATTCAGTCGCCGTTGAGGCCGGTTTGGATGAACGTGTAGAATTCCTGTGCCGTGATTATGATCACATTATCGCCAAACCGGATTTGCTGGTGCCATTGCTTGATTGGGTGGTTACACGTCTGGGGCATGAAGTGGTGAACGAATGGCGGCAATTGGTGACGGCCTCAGATTGGCCCGGCTTTGTTCGGGCCACACTGATTGATCATTATGACCCGGCCTATGATAAATCATCATCACAGCGTAACTATCACATGCTGAAGGTGATCAATGTTGGCGCCCTTGACGACACATCAATTCGCAAGGCGGCCAAGGCGCTTATCGCATTTCAGAAAAGCCTGTAGCTTTTCTGCAAATCCGGCTTGCATCTGCGATTTTGTTATGTATAACACGTTTCAGGCTATTCCCCGGTAGCTCAGCGGTAGAGCAAGCGACTGTTAATCGCTTGGCCGGCGGTTCGAATCCGTCCCGGGGAGCCAGCCTTCCTTCCATAAATAAAAATGATAGTGGGTTGCATGCGGTCACCTATGTCTGCGTGTCTCTGATTTCGTTCAGGCGGGTCAAGCGGTGATTGGCAGGCCGGAATGTTCATTCGTGGCGCAACAAAACCACAGTTCAAAAATAATATTTCTAAGAGAAATAGGTTAATCGACGTAAGGAATAGATGATTGTATCCTCCCTAAACTCGGACCGGTATTTAACCGGTCCTTTTTTTTATGCCTGTTTGCAGGCGAAAAAACACTTTCGACCACCGCCAAAAAAAAGGCCCCTCAACCAACATTTGCGCTGATTGAGGGGCAGTGTAAAATCGTCTCGGAGGAAACAAGAGACTGGGCGGTTTCTAGGTTAGAAACATTGCAGGCAACAGGGTCAATTTCGCATCTGGGTGATGCAAAAAATGCACCGATGGCGATTTGGCTGATCTGCCTATTTTGAGTTGGCGTGACGTTCTTTCAGCACCGTCAACACATCGCCAAGGCTCATGTCGGCATCAGCCAGCAAAACAAGCATGTGAAACAGCAGGTCAGCTGCCTCATTGGCAATCTCGTCTTTGTCGTCTTTCATTCTTGCAAGCGCAAGCTCGACACCTTCTTCACCGACTTTCTGCGCGATGTGGGCTTTGCCCTCAGAAAAGAGACTGGTTGTGTAGCTGCCCTCCGGCATGTCGTTTTTTCGCCGTCTGATGATGTCTTGCAAGTCATTGAGAAATAATGCAGGTGCTGGATTATCATCATTAAAGCAGGTGGTTGTTCCATTGTGGCATGTCGGGCCGTCCGGCCGTGCTGTCACCAACAAAGTGTCACAATCACAATCCAGCGCGACATCGACAACATGCAGCAAATTGCCTGAGCTTTCGCCCTTCGTCCACAGCCGTTGTTTCGACCGGCTGAAGAACGTCACCTTGCCGGTTTCAATGGTTTTGGCAATGGCGTCTTCATTCATGTAACCAAGCATCAGCACAGCGCCATTGTCAGGATTCTGCACAATCGCCGGCAACAACCCGTTACCCTTCTGCCAATCGGCCGCATTCTTCAGGTCTGAGATCATCTTATAATCGCACTTCGATGTTTTTGTCGGCCAGATATTGCTTCAGCTTCGGAATGGGGATCTGGCCGCTATGAAATACCGAGGCGGCAAGTCCGCCATCAATGTTGGTTTCCTCAAAAAGGTCTGAAAAATGGGCGTAATCCCCTGCCCCTCCGGATGCAATGACCGGGATTGATACCGCGTCGCCTACCAGCAAAAGCTGTTGCAAATCATAGCCACGTCTTACCCCGTCATTATTCATGCAGTTAAGAACGATTTCTCCGGCTCCGCGGCGTTCCGCCTCGATTGCCCAACTTACCGTATCACGGGTTGAAGCAATGGTTTTCGTCTCGTCCCCGGTATATTGGTAGACTACATATTTCGGGGTGCCGTCGGCAGATTCTTCAAGGCGGCTGTCAATACCAACCACGACACATTGCGTGCCAAAAACATCTGCCAGTTCAGTGATGAATTCCGGCCGTTCAAGAGCAGGCGAATTGATCGATATCTTGTCAGCACCATCATTCAAAATGGCTCTTGCATCATTTACAGCACGGATACCACCGGCAACACAGAACGGTATATTGATCCGGCGTGCAACTTTGTTCACCCAGCTTTTGTCAACGACGCGCCCGTCGCTACTTGCGGTGATGTCGTAGAACACCAGTTCATCCACGCCTTCATCAGCGTAACGCTGCGCCAGCTCTAAAATGTCGCCCATATCACGATGGTTGCGAAACTGGACACCCTTGACGACCCGGCCATCACGCACATCGAGGCAGGCAATGATACGCTTGGTCAGCATGATGCCCGCCTCGTGGCCTGCCATTGCGGGTCTTGTGCACGAATTCGGCCTGCTTTTAAGGCTTCCTCAAGGCTGAACACACCTTCATACAATGCCTTGCCAACGATCACGCCATCAGTGTCGAGCGCGGTAATATCGTCGAGTGTGCTCACCCCGCCAGATGCCTGCAACGCTATCTGTGGGAAGGCATTTTTGATGCTTTTATAAAGCTCCAGATTACAGCCTGTCATTGTGCCATCACGATCGATGTCGGTGCAAAGCACATGGCGAAGACCATGTTCGACATAAGATTCGATAAAGGCGTGCAATGAGGTGGTGCTTGCCTCCTGCCACCCTGAGACAGCAATGTTGTAACCGTCATCATCACTCATAACATCTGCGGCAAGACAAATCCGTTCTGCACCAAATTGTGCAAACATAGATCTGACAATTTCAGGTTCACGCACGGCAAGGCTGCCTATGACGACACGACTTGCACCGGCATCAACAAGCGCGGCCACATCATCAGCTGACCGAATGCCACCACCTGTTTGTACTTTCAGGCCAGATTTCTCGATGATTTCAGCGATAAGGCTGGTTTGGCGTTTTTGTGGATCCTTGGCACCATCAAGATCTACGAGGTGAAGCCATTCGGCTCCGGCGCCTTGATAGGAGATGGCAACGTCAACCGGGCTGGTTCCATAGGTTGTTTGCTGAGCAAAGTCACCCTTGTGCAACCGCACCACGGCACCGTTGATCAAGTCAATTGCTGGATAAATAATCATGATATCCCTGAGATTTCTGTTTTAAGTGCCTATAGTGCGAGGAAGTTGCGAATGATTTGTTCGCCAACAGCCCCTGATTTTTCCGGATGAAACTGACAACCCATGAAGTTTTCATGACCTGCGATGGCGGTAAATGTCGGGCCGTATTTGCAGGACGCAATCGTCTCGCCGGACAGACCCGCATAATAGCTATGCACGAAATAGACATGCGCACCGTCCGGCACATTGGTAAGCAATGAGTGCCGCGTGCCACTGTCAACCGCGTGAATTTGGTTCCAACCCATATGCGGGACGCTACGCCCCTCATCTGCCTGAAATTTTCCACATGAACCGGCAAGAATACCAAGCATTTCGACATTGCCCTCGTCGGAACGCTCAAACAGCAGTTGCATGCCAAGACACAGGCCGAGAACCGGTTGTTTGAGTTGCCTGATACAATCAACAAGACCATGCGTCTGCAGCGTCTGCATCGCCATTGCCGCGGCACCCACCCCGGGCAGAATCACCTTTGATGCGGCTTCGATTTTTTTCCGGTTTTTGGTCAATTCCGCCTCCGCCCCGCATCTTTCAAGAGCAAATCGTACTGAGGCAATATTGGCGCCGCCACTATCTATAATCGCGATCATTTCTGTTTCCTACAGACTGCCCTTGGTGCTTGGCATCTCGCTTCCCTCCATGCGGGTTGCCTGACGTAATGCTCGGCCAAAGCCTTTGAAACAGGCCTCGACCATGTGATGGCAATTTTCTCCGGTCACCGCGATATGCAGATTGGCCTGCATATTTTCAGCAAGCGAATAGAATATGTGACGAACCATATCCGTTGGCAGATCGCCGACATGACTGGCCGGAAATTGAGGTTCGAAATCGAGATAAAAGCGGCCACTCAAATCAAGCGCGACTGTCACCAAAGCTTCGTCCATCGGCAGGCAAAATCCGTATCGGCCAATACCACGCTTGTCACCAAGGGCGCCGCGTATAGCCTGGCCGATGGCAATGGCACAATCTTCAATCGTGTGATGCGGATCAATATGCAAATCCCCATCGCATTCAAGTGTCATGGCAAAGCCACCATGTTTGGCAATCTGATCAAGCATGTGATCATAAAATCCAATGCCGGTTTGGATGTTGTTTGGCCCTGCCCGGTCAAGATCGACCGTAACAGAAATCGCCGTTTCACTTGTCTTCCGGATGATTTTATGTGTTCGGCCCGGCTTTTCACCCGGTGCGGCATTGCCGTTAAGTGCGTCAAGAAGGCGTTGCATTTCCGCATCGCTGCCAATCGATATCCGGATCATATTTTCAAGGCGCGGTTGATGCGACTGGTTACGCAGAATGATACCTGCCTGCTGAGCCAACCCACAGAATTTCGCTGCGTCACGCGCCTTAACGAGGACAAAATTAGCATCCGATGGCAGGACTCGCTCTACCTTGTCGCTTTTGGCCAGTTCATCGCAAAACCAATTCCGGCGGGCAATCGTTTGCCTGCGTTTTTCGGCAAGACGTTTTTGATTGGATGGCGTCATGATGCTGCCAACATTGGCAATGACCGGTTGTGGGATCGGATAAGGCGCAAGAACCTTTCGCATCATTTGCGTTACAGGCTGCGAGCCGATCGCACCACCGCATCGAAGCCCAGCTGCTGCATGAGATTTTGACAGGGTCCGCAGAATGACAAGATTATCATAATCCTCAACAGCCGGGATCAAGCTTCGCGCGGCACCCGACTCGATTGCATAATCGATGTAGGTTTCATCAACCACAACAAGAGCCTGCCCTTCAAAGCGTTCGCACAGGCTGATAATAGCTGTCTCATCCATGACATTGGCTGTCGGGTTATTCGGTGAACAAACGAAGACGAGCTTTGTGTTCTTATCTGCCGCGGTATCAATGGCCGCCAGATCAAGGCCAAAATCGTCTGTGAGGGGCGCCTCACGGCATTCAATCCCCTGAAGAATTGCGGATTGTGCATACATCGCGAATGTGGGCGGGCAAATAATCACATTGTCGATTGCCGGCTCGCAAAATGCCCGAAACAGGCACTCAATGGCCTCATCAGCACCGCGCGTGATGATCAGATTGCGTGACGAGACATCCAGCCATTCGCAGAAATGCCGCACCAGCTCTTTTGGTTGTTGTGCAGAATAGCGTGCCAGATTGCCCGCACCGATAAAGGCCTCATAGCTGCATTCATTGGCGTCGAGAAAGATTGTCTGTGCGTCATCGGCCACAAGTGATCTTGCCGAGGCATATTCGGCCATGGCAATGATGTCCGCACGCGCACGTCCGGCAATTCCGGATATAGAGGTTGGTTTTTTCATGTTATCGCCTCAATCCAGCATTTTCTCGATTGGCATGATAAGGATCGAGCTGGCGCCGGTGTTTTGCAAATCTTCCATCGTTGTCCAGAACACCTCTTCGTCACAGACGGCATGCACAGCGACCATGTCATCACGTCCTTGCAAGGGCATGACAGTCGGTGAAGCAGAACCGGGCAGGACAGCCTTGATCGCGTCCAGCGCCTCAATTGGGCTGTTCAACATGATGTAGCGGCTGTTGTCGGCGCGAAGCACGGCCCGGATGCGTGACATCAGTTTGTGGTAAATGGCACTCAGATCGTCAGCCATCTGATCGGTCTTGATCATCACGGCTTGTGATTCAAGGATTGCCTCCTGCTCCATCAGCCCATTTGAAACAAGTGTATTTCCAGTGGAAACAAGGTCGCAGATGGCATCGGCCAGATGTGTTCGTGGCGCGACTTCAACCGCGCCTTCCATCGTCACAATATCCGCAATGACATTTTTTTCGGCAAGAAACTTTGCCAGAAGGCCACGGTAGGAGGTGGCGATTGTTTTACCTGCAAGTGTCTCAACAGAGCTGTAGTCAAAGCCTGTGGGTGTCGCAATTGACAGCCGACAACGCCCAAATCCTAAATTCTGAACTTGTTCAAGATCGGCATATTTTTCCGGGAAAAGTGCTTGTTTTTCCAGCAGTGTATTCTGGCCGATTATGCCAACCTGACATACATTCGTTGTAAGGAATGCGGGGATGTCATCATCCCTGACCAGAAAAACATCCAGAGGAAAATTATGGGCACGGCAAAGTAATTGGTCCCTGCTTTTGAGCAGTGATATACCCGCTTTCTCAAGCAAGTTGACAGATTTCTCAGACAGGCGTCCTGATTTTTGAATGGCAATCTTCAGGCGGCCATCACCGTTCATCGGGTTGGCCGATAGCGAGATCGTTTGTTGGGCGTTATTCATTGGTCAGATTTTTCCCAGACGTTGCATTATGGTTTTGTAGCCATCATTTCCACTGTTCAGAAAACGCGCGACACGGACGATTGTCGCGGTGCTGACCTTGGTTTCGGCGGCGATCTGACGATAAGGTATGTTTTTCACCAGCATTTGCGCCACACGCCAGCGGTCAATCAACCCTTCAAGTTCTGCAGGGGTACACAAATCATTAAAGAAACTGCGTGCCTCATCATTGTCACGCAGTTCCAGAATGGCCTCATAAAGATCCATTTCATGTGTCTGATCGATGCTGGATCGCTTCACTTGTCTTGCCTCTCGTCGACACGGGGACCACCCCGTATTAGTGTGTTAGCGATTTAGTACGTTAAAACACTAATGTCAAATGGCAATTGGGATTTTCTTTCAAACTTTATCTAAAAACCCTGAAGAGGATGCTCGGCGCCGCGCTGCAACCAATTGTCGCTGGGATATTTTGCGTTGCCTTCAATGATATGTAACGCATAGGCATGTCTTGACCGAGATGAGGTATTGGCGCCTGAAAGATGGGGTAATCTGCCATGAAGCAGAACCAGGCTACCTTTTGGTGCGCTTAGTTCAGTATCAGCCTCCCTGAAGGCCGTATCGTCCAGCTCCTGCATTTGCAAATTGCCGTCTTTGTCCTGAAACAATTTGCGCAACGGGCCTTTATGTCCACCGCTTTCGGCATAGAGACAGCCATTTTGTACTGTCGCATCCTCAATCGCGACCCAGAAGCCAATGCAGCTTTCAGGTTCGGTGTAAAGAAACGTTGAATCCTGATGACAATTCACCTCTCCGCCGATATGCGCGTTTTTGCAGATATACATCGATTGTAATAAGCGTGGATCATTGAAAAGGCGTTTCGCTACATTTTGCATCTGTGGCGATCTGGAGAATGCTGAGAATTTTGCATCAAGATCATGCAAATTATGCCCAATCTTGTTCACCGCCTCGCGCATCGGCACCATGAGCTTGCCGTCT
>Ga0181585_10005140_pt1 | contig 11339 bp, 18 predicted proteins | sample 071ome_29_FD_132469 | JGI IMG/M metagenome (GOLD analysis project Ga0181585, IMG submission 132469) | Coastal salt marsh microbial communities from the Groves Creek Marsh, Skidaway Island, Georgia - 071407BT metaG (megahit assembly) | ecosystem: Environmental > Aquatic > Marine > Intertidal... | reverse complement strand
TCTCCGTTGCTTTTGCTTTCAAACTCTTGCATTGAACAAATTGCAGAAATGCCGTTTCTTGCATAATCTAAAACTTTATCTTCTCCCAAATAAACAGATATGTGACAAAAGCCTTTGGCAAAATTGTAAGAATTAGACAGTATTATGTCATGTTTTCTTGGATCGCTCACTTCAATAAAATTTCTATTTAAGTAAAAATCTACTAAAACCATCGCATCTTCATTTTGCCAATATTCTTTACACTTTTTGATAAAAGCTTTATTGAATCTATGAAACCTGAATGGGTGGTTCATAGTCGGAAAGTCTATGTTTAATTCTTTTTTATAATAATCCTGAGCTAAAGAAGAGCAATCGATAACACCGGGAACCAATGTCCTGCCGATGTAAGCGAGTTCTTTTTGCGGATAAAAGCACTTGAATTCGTCAGTCAAAACATTGTATAATACATACTTTGTTTGAGTTTTTGTGGAAACTTGTTCATCTGCATCTGAAAAAGTAGCATATTCGTCTTTACAATGAGAATGAAAAACAAATTCGACTTGCTCTTTGTATTTTTCTGACTCTGATTGTTGAATTGCGAAGAAATTTATTTTATCAGAAGATTTATTCTCGCAGAAAACAACTTGGCCATTTTTAAGACCAAGACCACAAGCTTCTTCTGGGTACTTTTCTAAACAATACTTTTTGATAGTTTCTTTCTGACTTTCAGTTAAATCGTCTTTTGGATTTTTTGAGACATACAAATCAATTGAGTCTTCTGACTCATCTGGTCGAATAATTTTAAATTTTTGATTTTTTCCGCTGAAAATGATGAGCGGCATTTGATAGTTTTTTTGATTGAATTTATCATTGAGAGATGCTTCGGAAAAACTATCTGGATGAGAATGATAAACAGCCCAAGCTCCAAGATCTTTGGCTTTCAAGTAGTCAACTGGTGAAATTGTAAAATTCGAAATTTTATCTTTAGCTTGATTGTTGCATTTGAGTATCGTGTCTGGTAAAACAAAGCCGCAACATTCTTCTGGATAAATTTCTTCAGAATGTTTTTTGATTTCTTCTTTTTGTTTGTTAGATAAAATCATGCTTTATTAACTGCTGGAAAACCTCCGTATGGCAAAACTCCTTGCCATCTAAGTTTGCATCCTTGGACGCTTTTTGAACATTGGTCTGCTATCCAATAATCAGTATTTGGTGGAGCGGTGTCCAAACTCGGAGCATGTTCCACTTTGCATACAAAGTGGTATTCTACCCCATTTTTTGTTATAAATACCATTTCTCCAACTGTATAATTTGACCCTTTGTTTTTGTTCCATAAGCTTGGAGTTCCAACTTTTGTTCTTAAAATTCCATTTTGATTGTTCTCTGATTCATCGAAAATTCTTTCATTTAAATCGTTAGCAACTGGTATATAATTTGAATTTTTAGGGTCTAAAATCCCACGATCTGTAGTTCCGTGTGTACTAGCTGATAAGTTATTAGTATAACAACATCCTTCTCCTCTGTATTGCCACTGACATCTATCTTGAATAACCAGTCTTTTTGGAACGCTAAAATTTTCCAAGTCAATGGAACTGGTCATTTCAAAAGAAAGAGTTTGATTTGACTCACTAGTTTTTCTGTCGATATAATAAATATCGTAATTTAAAATTGCATTTGGATCTGGATCGTGATCTTTTATAAGTGAAGTTAAAGAAGCATAGTTTTTTCCGTCTGGATCAGAGCCGTCAATAAACTTTGCGAAAGTTCTTATTCGTGTAAATTTTGCTCCGGTTAAATCACCTATTTGAGCCAAAACTGTTTTCAGTTTAGAAAGAGCTTCTACTCCATCTGATTTTACAGCAATAGACATTGTTGGCCTCGGTAGCGAGCCTTTTGTTGCTAGCTCAAATCCTTCTACTGCTACAGGAGCCGCAATATACTCTTTATCGTTAAAATAAATACTTCTTGTTGTTAGTGATATAGAGTTGTGAAATCTGAATATTCTATCGTTTTCATTATCTTCGGTCGAATTTCTAATTCCTAAATCAAATTGAATATCAGAAGTATCTATTTCAAAGAAGTCAATTACAGCAGAAGGATCGATAGAATTGGCTTCCTTAGCAACTTTTTTGATGCTGCTTCTAGCTTCTGCCGATGTCATTGAGTAGTCAGCCATTTTATACTGGTACTTCCATAAATTCTGCGTTTATGGAAATATTATTGTAAAATTGAGATTGTTGCGTCCAGTTCATGCATATGAAAAGCCTCATTGTTGCGTATGGCTCGGGTGGAGTGAACAAAAATGCCTCTGATCCATTTCTGGCATTCAAAAAATGCAAAATAGCTTTAGCTTCTTTGGCGGATCTATTTTCAAAAGCAAATGTTCCTTGTAAAAGAATATTGTTTACAGATTCTGGAATTCTTTGCTGGTATCCTTCTCCGAATTGAGTAATTTTTGTTCTTGGTTGGTTTTGTATGCTCGCTCCATAAGATGGTGTAAAGAAAAAATGTGGCCTTTTAGCATCAGTTGTATTAGGGACTTTTCCGAATGGATCAGTGGTGTGTCCACCAAAATTATCTGTGCTGAAAGAAGCTGCTGAACTATCTCTTGTAGCATAGTATATTTTGTCATTGTATTTGACAATGTCGTACTTTGTATAAGAAGTTGCCGCCGCCCACTCTGATACTGGACTGTATATAGATAATGCCATGACCTTTTACCTTGTTATATTTTACACGTTTTTTTTATAAAATACAAGTGTAATTTTAAAAGGATGGCTTTATACAAACTAACAAGAGAAGACCAGCATTTTTTTATAAATACTGGAGAAGTGTTTGGAGTTCAAAGTGTTTCAGCAAGCTTTGAGAATCCAACGCAGACACTAGAATTTATTGGGATGGACAAAGGATCTTTGGTTCCTGCTGGACCAAGAAACGGTAGCGTGAGTGTATCTCAGTTTTTAGTAACTGACGAAAGTTTTCTTCAATACACTGGAGACGTAGCTTTTAGTGGGTATTTGCTTAAATCTAGAGAGGATTTTTCTCAAAATTTTAGTTTTAAATCTGGGTATATGACCAATTATAGAGTCAGTTGTGGTATTGGCAGTATTCCAGAAATTTCTGTAAATATAGAGTCTTTTGACAAAGCTGGAAATATTCCTACTGGTGAAATACCAATAAATATTCAGAATTCATCATCTTCTTTCGATTTTAAAGTCGCTGACCCCGGTTCTGTGGAATTGAGTTTGGATACGTTCAATACAAATAGATGCTCTTCTTTCGAGATTTCCATAGATTGCCCAAGGGAACCTTATTATATATTGGGTCAATATCAACCAAAAGAAGTTGTGTCTAAATATCCATTTCCAGTAGAAGTGAGTTTTACTTTAGAAGTAGACGACTACTCAGGACAAAATAATTTTGATTACCCTTGTTCAAAACAAGCAGAAGACTTGACTATAACATTAAAAGATTTGGAGAATCAACAAACTTTGGTGACTTATTCTTTTTCTGATATGACAAAAGTTTCTGAGTCTGTTTCTAGTGAAACCACCACAAATGTACAGGTTAATTTGTCTTATCGTGGGTATATAGGTAGATAATTATTTTTTAGCTTTGAGTTTTTTGATAATTTCTACCTGCCAAACAGGAGAGATCTCTTCAACGCAAGTAATTTTGTCTGCGTTTTTGAATTTAGCTTTAATCAGCTTGTCTTTGACTTGCTCAAAAGACACATTCTTTTGTTCCATGAGCTTTTTTAGTGTTTCGGTTTTGTCAACCTCAATACAGCTTTGAGATTCTTCTGTGTAGGTTTCTTGACCTTTTACTTCCCCAAGCTCAATATCAGAAACAATGTTGATTCTCAAAAAGCTTCTCACAGCCCTAGAGAAAGCTCTATTTTCTGCTATAGCAGCAAGAAAGTTTTTCGCAAAGCTTTTTGTATTGCCGATGTGAGCATCTGCGACAGAAGAAAAGGCTACATTTTTATTGTCAGATGTTTCGAAATTGGGAATCCAATCAATTTGGCAACTCATTGCAACATAATCTAGATTGGCATTAACAACTGTATAAAAAACATTTGCAAAACCTCTCCATTGCGCGAGTTCTTTTAGTCCACCAAGCATTATGCACAAGTCTTTGTCTTGTAACTCTGATACAGGAGTATTTCTTTTACAAATGCCTCTCTCGACGCTAGATGGATTAGGATAAAGCCATTTGTCGTCTAACATGGCTCGCCAATCAATAAGACCTTGGTCGTCATATTTGTATTCTAGTCCATCAACCAATCCATTCGCATTTCTTTTAAACATATCTTATATTCACTTATAATTTACCTTTTGTCAAGAAAAAAAATGGCCCCAGCCGAAGCTGGGACCAAGGGTTCCCCACACAACTATGACGTATGATCAGAAGGTAAAATTAATACCAAATGTAGTAGCAATTTCTTGGTCGAGAGCATTGGCTGGGTTAGTCAAGTTGTTATCAAGAACAGCCACGCTTACAAATGGAGTAAGATTAGAGGTGATCTTGTAGCCAAGCTTTGCAGAAGCTGCCCAAAATTCGCTTCCAAAAGTAGGAATACCATACTCAAACTTTGGAGTAAAAACAAACTTCTTGTATGACAAGTCTGTAGTAAGGCCAACTGCTGCGCCTTTATTATCATAAGACAATGTATTAAAATAGCGCACATATGGAGTAATATATTTATTGTTCAAACTGACTCCAGTAGAAAATTCGCTATTGTCAACGATTGTGGTGGAGTCAAACTCTCTACGAGTATAAGACGCACTTACAGTAGGGCTAACAATTTTTTTCTTGAGAAAAGACTTTTCGAGACCTACGCCAAATACTGCTTGTGATTCTGAGCCTTTTGGAAGATATGTAGCCGAAAGAGTTGGCGTGATAAAATCGTTTTTAGCTGAAATTCCTGCGCTGAAATATGCAGAGTTACCTATGTAACCGAGACCGTTAGCTTGGTTAAGGGTTGTATAGCCAGCTTCCAAACTAACTTCAGATTCAATCGCTCTCTTATTAACGTCTTCTGCCGCGCTAGCGAAGGTAGCGGCAAGACCCAACATTGTAATTGCAATCAATTTTCGCATTGATATATAGTAAATGAAATTTCTAAAAAGTCAAATTATTTTTCTGAAATGTAAAATTCTTCTTTTTTTGTTTTTTTTAGTTTTTTCATATACTTTTCAGCTTTTTCAAAGCCTTCTTCTGTATGATCAAAGACTCCGTATTGATAATTTTTCTCTTTTGATCGAATATAATAAAATTTTTGTTTTTTTCTAGGCATCTTTTTCTAGCCTTTCTATTTCTTCTAGTTCTTGTTGAATAAGACGTAGTATCTCTACTCCTTCTTTTTCAAGATCCTCCACTTCTTCTATTGTGCGAGAATTTTCTTTTTTTTTATTAAAAAGAGCTATTTTCTCTTCGATCCAAGAAGTTTGAAGGCTGCTTAAATGAAGTTTTTCTTGAAGTTCACTGTTCACTTTGAATTTCTTGTAGAAGTTTTTGAAGTGAACGCAAGTGGAAAACAAAAAAGCTTTCTCCGACAGCTTGTTTAGCCTTCCCTCTAGCTATCATTTCTCTTTTCCATTCTTCGTCTTTTTCAATTGCAGATTGAAGAATATCATCAGTAAGAGTGATAGCATTTTCTAACTTAGTTCTCATTTACTATATAATATCGACAAAAGTCTTTTTTATCAAAAAAATACTCCAATCTTTATGTTTTATTGGTATTTCAGTAGCAAGTGGCATTAAGGGCGGTTCTTCTGGTTTTTTTATCAACTTTAAACCAGCCTCTTCGTTTGTTTTGTTTCCTTTCCGTGAATTGATTCTTTTGTCACAAAAGACTAGATTGTCCCAAGAGTTTTTCCCGCCTCTTGATTTTGGTAAAACGTGGTCGATAGATCCTTCTTCTGGTTTTAATTTTTTGCCAGAATATTGGCAGATATTTCTATCTCGTTCCCTTATGCTTTTTAAAGTTAGGGGTATTTTTTTGTATAATATTTTAGAAAAATTAACAGTTATCAAAACAGTTGGTATTCTGATTTCCTTTTTGACTCCGTTTACAAAATAGTCCGTAGGTCTAATCTCTAGCTTTTCCCATTGCGCCCATGTCATTGGTTGCATATTTGAAACTTCGTTCTCTATATATTCTATATTTAAAGCTTTGAACTTGTTCGAATACAATCCAGATAGTGCGTCAATAGTATTTTTATAACCTATTGGTTGCCAAGCTGAGTTCAAAACAAGCGAGAAACATCTATTAGCTAAATCTGACATAGCAATTTTACGATAAAGTAGATATAATCAGTGTAAATAGTATAAATGTCAAGAAGAGATTTAAGATTAAACAACGTTCCAACGATGCGGACGGCTACGCTTCTTGGTACAGGAGAACTTATTCCGAGAAACGGAGATGATAGAATAGCTATCACAGATATTTCTCATAATGGGTATAGGCCAGTTTTTCTAAGGCAAAGCCCATTAGCTGGCAATGTCCCATCTGGTATTATTGGAGAGCATTTTCTTGGAATTCCTGTTAGCGGAAGTTCGAATTTTAAATCTCCTGTTATTTCTGACGCTGGGGTATCGATATACAATGCGACAGATAGTTCTATTGAGGGATCACAAAATCCAGTTACAGAAAAAGTCTTGGTATCTGCTAATTATTACTATTTTAGACAAAATGGATCTTACTTTGACAATACTCTTAGATTAAGAATTAAATTCTCTGTGACATCTTCCGTGTTTACTAAACAGGAAATGGAAAGTAAGTGGGTTAGATTCAATCTTGCTTCTGGAGAAGTAATACTTACTCAAACTGGGTTCGGAATAACAGAAAGAACTGTTTATGAAATAGATGGAAGCTCTTTGTTTAACAGTCAAAATGTAGCTTTCATTATAACGAGTAATACGGCTATGACATCTGCAATTTTTAAAGGCAGTAGTCAGCCTTTCAATCAAAGTTCAGCTTACCCTAATGGAGATGTAAACGGAGCTTTGAGGTATTGGATATCGAACTATGATCAGCCAGCCGATACAGAAATATATGGAGACATATCTTTTTACAAAGATGATTTAGAATACGGAATTCAATATGGAGTTGGAGAAATTTTACTTGATGTAACTGTAGTTATTTAATATAGTGTAATAAATATTATGGCTTCAAATAGAGATTTAAGATTAAATAGCGTTCCGGGTTTTACGGCTTATAAAGCCGGGGTTGGTGTTTTGGCTTCAGCAAGTGATAGTGAGTCGATAGTAATTTCCGATATAATCGCAAATACAACTGGTGAACTGAGAGCAAACGATGGATCTGGAGACGTTATTATGACAATTGCTGCTGCTGGTCATTGTAATTTGGTCAGCCCTATTATAGTGGGGAAAGGAATTGATGTCTACAATGCTAATAGCGCGATGAATATCACTATAAATTATTGGAAGAATAGGGCTTAAAATGTCTGATGCAAGATTAAATAGCGTACCTGTAGATGGGGGTACGAGAAACGCATTTATTCAAGGGTATGGGATAATTTTGAACGCAGAAGAAGACGAGAGTATTGTCATAACTGATATTATCGCAAGAAGCTCAGGTCAATTGACAGAGGATACCGCTTTAGGAGATGTAATAATAACTATTCCAGTCTTTGGTCATTCAAACTTGACAACTCCTATTAAAGTTTCCAAAGGAGCATCTGTTTTTAACAATACGCTCGATGGAGCGATCAACAATGAAAATCAAATTTCTATAAATTATTATAAAGTTAGACATTAAACGCCAGTGCTTCCGAAACCGCCAGTTCCTCTTTCTGACTGATCGAGAAACTCTTCTACCTCTCCAAATTCTGCATCGAAACATTGCTCAATAATGATTTGAGCGATTCTATCTTCGTTCTTTACATCGAACGCTTCTTGTCCAAAGTTGATCAAAATTACACCAATTTCGTTTCTATAGCCACTATCGATCACGCCAGCAAGAACATCGATACCGTGCTTGTATGCAAGTCCGCTTCTTGGGGCTATTCTGCCATAATATCCATCTGGAATAGCCAAACCGATTCCTGTCTTGATTAACTTCCTTTCGCCGGGAAAAATAGTATGAAAGCCAATTGAATGCAAATCGTATCCAGCGTCAGTGTTATGCGCTCTAGATGGAATAATGGCTTGTGGGTTAAACTTTTTTAATTGAATCATAATGTATGATTCAGGTATTTTCTAAAAAAGTCAAATAAAAAAGTGACCCCGAAGGGTCACTTTAGTTTCGTGTGTCACATGTGGATCATTTTGGCACAGTCACTCAATGTCAATTTGTCTCGGCTTTTGTTGTTCAAGTTTTGGCGCAGTGACAATAGCTACGCCGTTTTTTAGTGATACTCTGACCTTTGAGATGTCTGTGCCTTCTGGAAGCAAATACTGTTTATTTACTTCTTTTTTATAAAACTCATTTTCAATTGAGCCTTTTACAAATAAAACGTCGTCTTTTACTGAGATTTTGGCATCTTTTTTATCTAATCCGGGGATAGTTAAAACTAAAACGCTATCTCCATTTTTTGATTCTGTCCAATAAGCTGAACTTAAATCAAAAGATTTGACGTTGTCTTCAAAAAATTCATCCATCATTTGTGAAAATGGAAACCGACTTGAGTTTAGAGTTAATGTATTAAGCATATAAATACCTTATAGCAAGTTTCGTGCCAAAATTTCATTCAAGTTTAGAAAATATGCAGAAAATATTTTTTTAATTTTTTGATATTGTATTTCTGGGGTGTTAGCTGACCCACTTAAAAAAAGATGATCTTCTTTTTTGATCAACTTCATGATTTTTTTTATATCTTGAGTCCAGTCTTCTTCACTTGAAAAGTTGTTGTCTACTTTGAAAACGTCATTTATTTTATTGTTACTAATAAGCCACTTAGAAACGTCGGAAGAGAATTCTGTCAGGACAAACTTTTCTAACTGCGTTGTGTTCAGATGGGATTTTGCTTTTATTTTATCGAAAATCTCAGCACCAAATTTCTGTTTAAATTCTATCACATCAAAATTATCACAGAAAAAGAAATCAGAGTTTATTGATAAAAATATATTTTCTTTATTTCTTTTTAAGTCGTTTATTCCGCATATATCGAACTCCGCATCGAACGAATGATACATGTTGGATACTTCGCTTTTATTTTTATTTAAAAAGTCAATACATGAATCACAAGAAAATTGGTCTGCTGATGAATGGATCGACCCAAACGACAGTTTATTTTTTGAAAAATTTCCATATCTACAGTTTTCTGGCTTAACCCAAATAATTTTCTTAAATTTAAAAAAATAATAGAGTAAAAAATTTAAACTGTCTTGACATGATATATTCGTTTTTAAATTTGTCAAGCAAGAATTTGAGCCAAACCTGATGAGTGTTGCCCCTTCTGTTGGTGTTTCGTCAGTTTTTAGGTGTGATAGGATAGACAATTCTTTGTTAAAAATTTTCATTTTTTTACTTGACAACTTCTAAAAACAGCTTATATATAATTTGTACATATTATTTGTACAAATAAGACATTCATATTATATATTCTATATATTAATATTTTATGTTCTATTAATAATATTTATGGAAACATGTTTTATTGGAATTAGTGGTGTGGCTAGGTCTGGGAAAGACACTCTCGCAAGACTGCTTGCAAAAGAGCTTGAGTCTTTTGGTAATTACTGCTCCATTATTTCACTAGCTAAACCCTTGAAGCAAGAGTTGGATGATTTTTGTTATGAGAATTTTGGCATCGCAGCAACCACAGATAAAACAGAAGAAAAGCTTATCATCAGAGATCTTCTAGTCGGCTATGGCTCTGCTAAAAGAAAGTTGACAGAAGGTAGATATTTCACAGAAAAAGCCGATAAGAGACTCCGGTACACAAAACGAGATGTAGTTATTGTTCCAGATATAAGGTATGACGAGTATGAAAAGGATGAAGTTTTTTGGCTGAAAGAAGAGCATCAAGGTGTATTAATTCATCTTTCTAGGTTTAATTTTGATGTTATAGAAGAACAAGAAGATGGAGACTGGGTTGGATTGAACGGAAGAAATTTTGTTAAACCAGCTAATATTCACGAAGAAATCAACGACCCTAAATTAGCAAAAAAAGCTGATTACAAGTTAAGTTGGCCTACGTTTGAAAAAAAATCTGACGAGATGTGTTTACCTTATGTTGAAAAAATTGTTCAATGGTTGATTGATACAAGAAAGGTTTCTGCAAATGTGCTTATATGATAACTTCGAATACAACTATCGAAGATTTTATCACTTATGAAATCAAGGACGCAGAAGGTAGATTATTCATCCCTCATGCTTTTAGGACTAATACAAAAAGCCTTAAAGAAACGGACTTCTCAAATGTCGATGTGCCAGTCGGAGCATTTGACAAATACATTTCTTTAAGTTTTTCAGTCTCTGATGAAAATCAATGGATATCATTTTGTTTGACTGAGTTTTTGTTTGATGATCAAAAAACAGTTTTAGATTTTGAAACTTTTTTTCAAGAGGAAACTATATTGGGCTGCATTTACAAATCCTTGAAGTACATGGAGAATGGAATAAAATCAGTAACGCCACATGGCCACGAAATAAATCTAACGACATACAAAGAAGTTAGTTACGTTTTTGAAGATTTTTTAAATTTAATAATAAAATGGAAGATGGAAAATTAGTTGAGAATATAAAAAATAATGCTTGTTCTGATTCTTTTAACGAATTAAAAGAGCGTCATTCTGGTATCTGTTATGATACTTTCGCTAAATATTCAAAAGTCATGTCTGATGTTGGATACGAAAAGTCTGATATTAACACTGACAAAGATATTGTGATTTTCAAAGCCGCGAAATCTTTTGAGCCAAATAAAGGGGTCAAATTTGGTACATGGCTGTGCAATCAAATGAGATATTTCTGTTTGAATTACATAAATAAAAACAAAAAATTTCGATCCATTGAACTAACAAAAGAGCAGCAATACCCAAGTTTTTTAGGAAGCTTTCAAGTTGAAGAAAGAGCAAGTAAAGCCATGTCCAAAATAAAACAAATGGAAGACCCAAGAGTTTTTAAAGTTTTCCAAATGAGATATTTTAATTCAAAACCCTCCGAAAAAAAGTGGAAGAATATAGCTAACTCATTGGGAGTCAGCAACCAGACAGCATTGAACATACACAAGCGCGGAATAGATTTTTTGAAAAAAAACTTGACAGAAATAGAATAGGCATCATAATACAAAAAATGAGCGTAGAAAATAAAACACCACAAAACGAATGGCAAAAGAGAGAGATCGGCGCACTTTGGAAGCGTAAGTCTGCAAGTCAATCTTATCTTTCTG
>Ga0181585_10005131_pt1 | contig 11347 bp, 17 predicted proteins | sample 071ome_29_FD_132469 | JGI IMG/M metagenome (GOLD analysis project Ga0181585, IMG submission 132469) | Coastal salt marsh microbial communities from the Groves Creek Marsh, Skidaway Island, Georgia - 071407BT metaG (megahit assembly) | ecosystem: Environmental > Aquatic > Marine > Intertidal... | reverse complement strand
ATCAATGGGATCGAAGTGCAACTTGTTCGAGGCCCCGATGGCAGGCTTGAAATACGATTCAAGTCACAATCCCCAGGCATCCATCAGCTCATGGCGACAGATCAGCTTTCACCTGCATCTTGGCAGGGAATGGAGCAGTGGGAATCCCAGGAATCTGGCCAGGAACACACCTTCTTCATCCAGGCACCGATCCGTGGGCATCGCTTTTTCCTGGTTCACAGGCCATAGTAACTGGCCCCTCCAGGTGATAACTACGCCACCTCATCTTGAGGTGACCTTTTAATACGATCAGACGATCATGCCGGCCGCAACCGTGGCATTGGTGGCGTCATCGACAATGATGAAGCTACCGGTTTGACGATTGCGCTTGTAGGGATCATGCAGCAGTGGTGAGGAAGTCCGCATGGAGATTCTGGCGATATCATTCAGCCCGACCTCGAGATTATCTTCCACCTTGTGCAGGGTGTTGACGTTGACCTTGTATTTTGTCTCCTTGATGATGCACTTGGCTTCGCGGGTCGTGTGTCGGATGGTATACTTCCGCCCTAGTTGAAGCTGGCTTGATTCGGAGAACCAGCAGATCATGGCATCCAGGTCTTGTGATACGGTCGGTGGATTATTTTGTTTGACGATCATGTCTCCACGACTGATGTCAATTTCATCTTCCAGTGTCATCGTGACCGACATGGGGGCGAAAGCTTCATCCAGTTCACCCTCGAAGGCATGTATCGCCTTGATTTTGGAGCGAAAGCCTGACGGTTGGATGGTGACCTCGTCACCTTTTTTGAAAACGCCTCCTGCAACCCTGCCGGCAAATCCCCTGAAATCATGATGTTCTTTACTCTGGGGGCGGATCACCCACTGCACGGGAAAGCGCGCATCGACGTGATTGAACTCATTGCCTATGAAAACGTTTTCCAGAGTGTAGAGCAGGGTGCCCCCTTTGTACCAAGGCATGTTGGCAGAGGGTTCTACCACATTGTCGCCATTGAGAGCACTGATGGGAATGAAATCAACATGGGGGATATCCAGCCTCGAGGAAAAATTTTCATAATCGCGAACGATCTGGTCAAAAACCTCTTCCTTGTAGTCCACCAGATCCATCTTGTTGACAGCCAGAATGACATGCTGGATCTGAAGGAGTGAAGCGATGAAGGAATGACGGCAAGTTTGTTCGATCACACCTTTTCGAGCATCCACCAAGATAATCGCAAGGCTGGCGGTGGAGGCCCCGGTTACCATGTTACGTGTGTATTGGATATGACCGGGCGTGTCGGAGATAATGAATTTGCGTTTTGGGGTGGCGAAATAACGGTAGGCCACATCGATGGTGATCCCTTGTTCGCGCTCTGCCCGCAAACCATCAGTCAACAATGCCAGATTGACGATCGCATCCCCACGTTTCTTACTCGATGCTTCAACTGCCTCGAGTTGGTCCTCGAAAATTGATTTGCAGTCATACAGTAGCCTGCCAATAAGGGTACTCTTGCCGTCATCCACACTTCCAGCGGTGGTGAAGCGGAGAAGGTCCATGTCCAGATAGCCTGTTTCCATAGTCTTTTTTTGTATGATGTCTTGAAGGATGAAAGGTTTCAGATGGTGGCCAGTCTCTAGAAATAACCGTCTTTTTTCCGGTCTTCCATGGCTGTTTCGGAACGTTTGTCATCAGCCCGCCCGCCTCTTTCTGTGACTCGAGCCGCAGCCACTTCTGCAATGATGTCATCGACATTTTCAGCTGGTGATGCCACGACTCCAGTGCAGGTCATGTCGCCCACGGTGCGGCAGCGCACGATCTGACGCTCGACCACCTCATCCTCCGAGAGAGTGAGGTAGGGTGAATGGGCCAGGTAAATGCCCTGGCGTGCCACGACCTCGCGTTCATGACTGAAATAAATCGAAGGCAGCGAAAGGTTCTCCAGTTTGATGTATTGCCACACATCCATCTCGGTCCAGTTGCTCAGAGGGAAGATTCGGAAATTTTCTCCAATGTGCATCTTGCCATTGAAAAGGTTCCAAAGCTCTGGGCGCTGATTTTTGGGATCCCATTGTCCAAATTCATTACGATGGGAAAAGAAACGCTCCTTGGCTCGAGCTTTTTCCTCATCGCGTCGAGCTCCGCCGATGGCAGCGCTGAACTGAAATTCCTCTAGGGCATCAAGCAGGGTAACAATCTGCAGGGCATTTCGACTGGCGTTGGGCCCTTTCTCTTCATTGACCCGCCCCTTATCGATGGAATCCTGCACTGAACGCACAATTAGCTCTGCACCCACTTCCTGAACCAATCGATCACGAAACTCAATGGTCTCAGGAAAATTGTGTTCGGTATCAATGTGCATGAGCGGAAAAGGAAGCCTTGCAGGGTGAAATGCCTTCTGGGCGAGCCTCACCATGACGATGGAATCTTTTCCGCCGGAAAAGAGCATCACCGGTTTTTCGAACTGAGCTGCCACCTCTCGCATGATGAAGATGGCCTCTGCCTCGAGGGATTTCAGATGGGTCAGACGGTAATTCTTGTGCATGATATTATAAATGGGTCGAATTGTTTGAGGATACCGAGCTTATGATGCGATCCTCAATAAAGGCACTCAGCTGATTGAGGCATGCCGCCTCATCCAGGGTGTCCGTATCCAGGGTGAGGTCTGCCGGTTCGCTCTCCAGTGGGGGCTCAAAGGAGGCATCCTTTCCTGTAAACTGTTTGACTTGGCCCGCGCGGGCCTTGGCGTAGAGTCCTTTGACATCTCGTTTTTCACAGGTCTGAAAGGAGCAGGTCACAAAGACTTCGTGAAAATCCTCTTTCCCAACGATCTCTTTGGCCAACTGTCGCAAGGCTCGGGTGGGAGTGATGAAGGATGCCAAGGTGACGATCCCACATTGAGCAAAGAGCCGAGCCACCTCGGCGATACGCCGGATGTTTTCACTGCGGTCTGCCTCAGAAAACCCCAAATTTCGATTGAGGCCGCTGCGAATGTTGTCGCCATCCAATAGCTGGGTCAGGATTCCTTTCTGATGCAGGGCTTTCTCCATCGCCAATGCGAGGGTGCTTTTCCCTGCTCCTGAAAGACCGTAGAGCCAGATGACACAGCCTTTTTGCTTCAGCAAGTCTTCCTTGGAAGCGCGACCCAAGGTCCGCTCGAAAATAGGATGAATGTGGTCAGGGGATGAAGTCATGAAGGTTCATTCAATGCCAGATAAGCACTTCAGATACTGAAGTCACTGGAGGCAGTTTCATGCAAGCCGCATTCCCTTTTGAGGCCGAAGAATCGTGCTTCTTCCTCAGTCATACCTTCATCCACTCTTCGGGTGGTGTGAGTATCTCCGATCGAGAGATACCCTTGGTGCCAGAGAGGGTGATAGGGAAGATCGTGTTCCTTGAGGTAGTCGTAAACGTCCTTGCTGCTCCAGTCGACGATAGGATGGATCTTCAAATACGTTTGATCGACTGCAAGCACGTTGAGCCGTTTTCTGGAGGAGCTTTGCTGGCGGCGCAGGCCTGCCAACCAAGCCTTAGGTTGCAATTCAGCCAGCGCCCGGCGCATGGGCTCGACCTTGTTCATCTGGTTGTAGGTGGTGATCCCCTCAAGGCCCTGCTCCCATAATTTGCCATGACGCGCCTCTTGCCAGGCCGGGCTAGTGGCTGCTCGGTAAATATGCAAGTTGAGCTTGAGACGCTCAGTCAGGGAATCAATGAACTGATAGGTTTCAGGAAACAGGTAACCCGTGTCCACCAGGATGACCGGGATGTCCGGCAACTGGCGGGTTGCCATGTGAAGGCACACCGCAGCCTGAGCCCCGAAACTTGAAGAAAGGACCACTTCCTGACCGAAGGTTTCTCCAGCCCAACGAACCCTTTCCTCTGCTGTGGAAGCTTCCAGAGTACGATTGACTTCCAGAAGATCCACCCCATGCAATTGTGCGTGGGGCGTCTTGGGACTGGAGTGATCGATGGCGGTATTGGTTTGGCCGGAAGACATGGCGTTGGGATACTGCAAATTTTGAGAGGGCAGGGTGAGGCCTAGGCCTCGGTTTGCTCCTGCTCTGCCCAAAGCACACGAGCGCTCCAGTCACCAAAACGCTCATTGGGATGCCTGCCATCCTTGAAGCGATCAAGGATGCCTCCAAGCACTGTTTCCATGTCGGCATCTTTGACACTTTCCTGATAAACGCGGTTGAGTCGTGTGCCACTCTCATTGCCCCCAACGTAAAGGTTGTATTTGCCTGGTGCACGACCCACGAAGCCAAGCTCGGCCATGTAAGGTCTGGCACAACCATTTGGACACCCGGTCATGCGAATGATGATTTCTTCCTGAGACATACCTCGGGTTTGAAGCAGTCCTTCAATACGGTCAATCAGACTGGGCAGATAACGCTCTGACTCTGCCAGTGCCAGACCGCAGGTGGGGAGCGCTGGGCAAGCCATGGTGGCGCCCCGCACAGGCGATTTCTCGTGAGTGGTTGGCACGCCGTGGGCCGCCAGGATTTGGTTGATACCCTCAATCTGATCAGCCGGGATGTTGACGAGCAATAGGTTTTGGGTTGGGGTCAGTCGGACTTCGGTTTCGTAGGTATCGACCACTTTGCGTATGGCAGTTTTGAGCTGGATTTGGTCTGTATCCTTGATGCGTCCGGTTTCAACGAAGAGCCCGAGGAACGACTTGCCATCAGCCTGCTGATGCCAGCCAAAGCGATCTCCTTGACGCTCGAAAGTGTATGGGCGCGGATCTTCCAGTGCTTGTCCCAACCTTTTTTCGAGTTCTTCCCTGAACCAGGCCACACCTTTTTCCTCCAATACATACTTCAGCCGAGCATGCTTACGGTCGGTGCGATCTCCGAAATCACGGTGGATGGTCAGGACGGCTTTGGCAACCGCCTCGACCTGATGCCTCTCCAAGTAGGCGATGACGTCGGCCTTCCTGGGGTAGGTATTGGGGTTGTTGTGGCTCATCCCCAAACCACCTCCTGCTGTCAGGTTGTAGCCAACCAGTTTCCCGTTCTCCTCAATGGCAATGAAACCAAGGCAATTGGTAAACAGGTCCACATCGTTCAGGGGAGGCACCGCAAAGGCTGTTTTGAATTTGCGTGGCAGATAGGTTTTGCCGTAAAGCGGGTCATCGTGATGCTGGTGTTCGGCAAGATTAAGCTGAACCCCGTCAACCCAAATGGCATGGTAGGATGGGGTGTTAGGAAGCAGGGCATCTGAGAGTAGCTGCGAGTCGTCATGGACTTCCTGCATCCAAGGCTCGGTGATCGGGGTGGGGGGAGCCATCACATTACGATTCACATCACCACAGGCGGCCAGGGTAGTCATCAGCGCTTCATTGATCGACTTCATCAAAGGCCCCAGACCTGACTTCACCACGCCGTGGAATTGAATACTCTGCCTGGAAGTCAGTCGAAGCGTTTGGTTAGCATATTGAGTGGCTAGATCATCATAGACACGATACTGGGCAGCACTCAGGATGCCGCTGGGGATACGCCCACGAATCATGAACATGTATTTTTTCCCAGTCTTGCGCAGATCGCGGTCATCCTGCTGGTAGATGCCGTGAAACTTTAGGAACTGTCCGTCATCATTGGAAAACCGATCCGCCTCTGGATCGAGAAGGGTTGAGGCTAGCTCACCAGCCAGGATCGGGTCTGCCTCTTTTAAAACTTCATTGTGAGACAATGGTTTGGCCGAGTCATCTTTAATCATAAGTAAAATACCTTTATTAATTATGTATAAATCAGTATCGAAGTCAATCTGAACCTTTCAGATTTTTTTGAAAACAGGGCTTGCCATTCATCGACCCCCTGCCTAATTTCTTCGTTCCCCAATTGCGGGGGGCAAAATAAAGCACGACCCAATCGTCCTGAAAAGACGAAAATACCAACAATTTGTCATTCACATATGGTCAAGATCCGTTTGAAGCGCATAGGCGCCAAGAATCACCCCGTTTACCGCGTGGTTGCCGCCGATAGCCGCAGTCCCAGGGATGGTAAATTCATCGAAGAACTTGGGACTTATCATCCCTCAAGAACTTCGGATAATGTTGAGCTAAAGCTAGACCGAATTGATCATTGGATCAGCTGTGGGGCTCAACCCTCCGACACGGTTGCTAGCTTTATCAAGCAGGCCCGAAAGGCTGCCGCAGCTGCTGAGCAGACAGCACCTGCCGAGGCCTGATCTGGCTCAGCAGTGCTTCACTTATTGCCTCCCTCCCATGCAAAAATACGTTGAATTTGTGATCAAGGGTCTGGTTGAAAATCCAGAGGCCATGCAGGTTGAGACTGAAGAAAAAGAAGGTCTGACTGTATTCAAGGTCAAATTGCACCCTGAAGACATGGGTAAAGTGATCGGCAAGCAAGGCAATACCATCAACGCCATTAGGGGGCTTCTACAGGCTGGGAGTGCCAAGGCTAACGCCCGATGTGCGCTTGAGGTGACGGAATTGGATATTTAATTTGAACGAGTCCTCGATGGTAACTTCGAGGTCACTCAGGCTGTCCATCTGGTAGATAAGCATGAAGGTGGACGTTCTGACTCTGTTTCCGGACATGTTCTCCGGACCGCTCGATGAGAGTATACTCAAACGAGCCAGAGATAAAGGTTTGTTGGATCTAAAGATCCATTGTCTCCGGGATTATGCCAGGGACAAACACAGGACGGTCGATGAGCGTCCATTTGGAGGTGGGCCTGGTATGGTTATGAGACCAGAGCCCGTTTTTGAAGCGGTTGAATCGCTTCGCAGCCCCCAGAGCCGGGTCGTCATGATGGCCCCCTCAGGCAAGGCTTTCAAGCAGGCAGAGGCAACTCAGTTGGCTCTCTGCTCGCACCTCATCCTCCTTTGTGGGAGCTATGAGGGATTTGATGAGCGGATTCGTGAGGCTTTGGTCGACGATGTATTCTCCATAGGGGATTATGTTCTGACCAATGGAGCCCTTGCCGCAATGGTATTGGTGGACTGTGTCAGTCGCCTGTTACCTGGAGTGCTGGGAGATGAAGGGAGTGCGCAGGATGAGTCGTTCAGTGATGGGTTGTTGGAATATCCCCATTACACCCGACCAGCTGAGTTCAGGGGGATGCAGGTGCCAGAGATCCTTTTGTCCGGACACCATGCCGCGATCGCTAAATGGCGACACGAGCAGTCTTTGGTTAGGACGCGGGAGAATCGGCCAGATTTGATGAGTCTTTGGGAAAATAAGAACAATTTGGATTAACTAGAATCAAGTTAGCAGTATGAATCAGGAGCTTTTGAAAAAAATTGAGGCTAGCAGTCTCCGCAAAGAAGCCGTTGAGTTTTCCGTGGGCGACACCGTCAAGGTTCATGTGAAGGTTGTCGAAGGAGACAAGGAGCGCATTCAGGTCTTTGCCGGCATTGTGATCGCTCGGCGAGGTTCGGGAGTCAACGAATCTTTCACTGTCAGGCGCATCAGCTATGGTGAGGGTGTCGAACGTGTCTTCCCCGTCCACTCACCACGTGTTGCCAAGGTGGATGTGGATCGTCAGGGAGATGTGCGACGCGCCAAGCTCAACTACTTGCGTGGACGCATTGGCAAGGCTGCCATGCTCGTTAAGGAGAAAGATTTCCGTCGGCGCAAATAATCCGAGGGCCCGAGACAAAGCTATAAGGCGACAGCCTCATTGCTTCTGCCACACGCAACTGACTTAGGTTGCCATGGACAAGAAGCAAAAAAGGCTGGCAATTGGGAGTGCCTTTGATAAATTCCGGCGCTTTCAAGTAATACGAAGACCTGCCTGCACTCCAGATTATTGCTGAAGTAGTAGGGTTTTCCTGGAGATCAAAACAGTTTTAAGTCAGTCGTGACGGTCAAGAAATCTAAGACAGCAGCGGCCAAGCCCAAGGCAGCGGCCAAGCCCAAGGCAGCGGCCAAGCCCAAGGCAGCGGCCAAGCCCAAGGCAGCAGCCAAGCCCAAGGCAGCAGCCAAGCAACCCGTGGTTGCCGCGACAACGGCTGCCATTCTAGGATTCCCATTGGCATCCACTGGAAGTTCCAAAAAAAGCTCCAAAGCTTCCAAGGGTTCTTCCAGCTCCAAGCCTATGACTTGGAGCCGAGCCACGGTGAAGCCGCAATGGTCCAAATACTATAAAACTTTGCTGGAGTTGCACGATCGTCTCATGGCGCAAATGGATGGCCTCGCCAAGGAGTCTGCTGAAGAAATGCAAAGTTACAGCCTCCACATGGCTGATTCCGGCACAGACAATTTTGACCGCGATTTTGCTTTGAGTTTGCTCTCCTCTGATCAGGATGCGGTTTATGAAATAGAAGAGGCTCTCCGAAGAATCGAGAAGAACACCTTTGGTGTGTGCGAACTTACCGGTAAAGCCATTCCCAAAGCAAGGTTGGAGGCCATCCCCTGGACGCGCTTCACGGTGGAGGCCCAGATGCAGATGGAAAAAGACGGGACTTCACGGCAGCGTCGTCTGGGTGCTCTCGGGTCGGTTGACAGCAAGGGTTCTTCGACTGTGGAATCTTCCGACGATGACGATTCCCCCTCCGGTAAAGCTCAAAGAGACAAGGATTAAACTATTATGCCACGCGAAATTGTTACCATAGAATGCACTGAAGCACGCAAGGAAGGCAAACCGCCTTCACGTTACATGACCACGCGCAACAAAAAGCTGCAGACTGAGAAAGTAGAGAAGAAGAAATACAATCCTTTTCTCCGTCGTCATACGCTTCACCGGGAAATCAAGTAGACCTTTTTATCTGAGTAGAGCTTATGCCACGCAAAAATAACAAAGACAAGGGGCGCCGGAACGAAGTCAGTCGCTACCCGTCCCGCACACCAAGACCCAAGCCTGTGGTGGATTTCACCATTGATCAGTTGCATGCGGCGAACGTTGAATTGCTGCGTCGCTACGTGACCGAGCAAGGTAAGATCCTGCCGCGCAAATACACAGGCTTGCCAGCGCCGTTTCAGCGCCGCCTTAGCCGCTCGATCAAGCAGGCTCGCCAAATGCTGCTCATGAAGTAGATTTTGGATGCCCTTTTACAGCGTCCATGGTCACGCGCCATGGGCGCTTTTTTGTGCCCTTAGGGAAGTGCTGACCTGGGGCTGGATCAGTCCGACTGGCTCAGGCGCTGGACGGGCTTCTCATAAAGCATTTTGTGGGCCTCTTGAAGGATAGCAGGAATACGATCCTTGAATGGGCTTCCAGCTAAAAGAGGAAGCCACTGGGCTGCCTCCGAAGGTAAGTGAGACACGTTTTGTCCCGGAAACCAGTGCTCTGCATTGCCCAGCAGGTTGTATCGCATCTTTCCCCAATCCACAATGTCCAGAGACTTTGCGTAGGTCCAGAGTCTCAGGATTTCTACCATGTTGACCTCGTTGGGAACGTCGACATATTCCGGTAGGCCTTGTGTCCATCGATCACACCATTCAGCTCCCAATACTTGGGTCATCTCCTCTCGAAGTCTGGCCTCGATGGGAGCCATGACCACGCCGGCTTTCTCGTAATTTTCCAGAGAGCGGATGTGCTCGTCAAAGTCTTCCGGACAGGAAGCACCCACACTCAAGGTATGAACTTGAGGGCGAGACAGACAGTATAAATTATTGAATGCCATAGGGCTCAGCGGCTGGCACAGTGTTTCCAACTTGGGTGGTGGGTTGTAAAGCATGCCTCCCTTGTCGTTGGGGCTGATGATGAAGACTCCCATGTCGCGGGTGGTAGCGGCTTCGATGCCGCCCCAGTTCAAATCATTCACAAAATACCAGTGAAGGTTGACGTAATCGAAAGCGTCAGACGCAATCGCTTCCTGAATAATGTCTGGCGTGGCATGCGTCGAAAAGCCGATGTGTCTTGCTCGCCCCCTTTTTTTCAGTTCGTAGGCGGCTTCGAGACAGCCGCCCTTGCGAAGGGTCCAGTCAAGAAGTTCCCGGTTGTTGATCCCGTGGATGGAGAGCAGATCGACGTGGTCCAACCCAAGATATTCCATGGAAGTATCAAAGGTGTCGTAGAATTCCTTTTGCGTCGCAAAAGGGGCCACCTTGGTTTGAATCATCATCTTTTCGCGGGGCAATTTGGGTAAAATCCACCCCAGCTGCATTTCAGAAGTGCCGTAGCCTCGAGCCGTTTCGATGTGGTTAATACCCAATTCCAAAGCTCGGAGAATCGTGGCTTCCAGGTTTTCCTGGTTTTTTTGGGGGATCTCTGAAGGGGGGACGTCCTGCCATTTGTGTTGATACCGCATGCCTCCACAAGTGAAGACGGGCATCTGCAATTCGGTCTTGCCGAAACGACGATAATACATGCCCTCCCTTATGCCACCGGCATGCTGGAATGGCAATCAAATGACTGCCACTGAAATGTTTGCAAGCCGGACTCCTCAAAGATCTAATTTTTCAAAGAAAATGACCTTAAGACAGTCTTTGTCCAACCCCATGAGGCAAAGTCACATCATGTTCAACAATACGACTCTTGTAACTCGCCTCACGGCCACCGTCTCTTTCGAGCAAAAAGCACGCTGCAATCACTATTGGAATGTCTTGTTCCGAGAGATTGACGCTTTGTCCGATCCGGAGGTCTCCCAAGTTAAAGAAGACAACCCACTGCTGGATTTTGTTCATGGTCACCGTCGCCTGGACGATTACCTGACCGCGCTCCGCGAACGCCGAGAGTGAGCTTCCTGTTCAGGGAAAATGAAACTTTAACCCAAAAAGGTTTAATCGGACCTTGAATTGAGTTGGCTCATGGGTTACCAAAAGGACGAATGAGTAAATTTTGGTTACCCACCTTTGTTTTCATCGTTATCAGTGCCATCTTTACTTGGACTGTGTTCATGACGGCACGCTCTGAGGCCTCGGGTGGCCCGCGCCTGTGGCCTGTGCTCCTCTTTGTGCTTATTTATCTTGCCGGTTTCATCAAGTGGGGATGCAAGGTAGATACCGATCACCATTAATTGGCTGAATCCTCAGGGCCTGTCCCCGATCACCAAACTTCCCCTTGGCGTTTCAAGTGCCCGTTTAGGCCTCCCTGGGGGTCGCATCTGCTCCTTTCCGAGTCGATGAAATTTCCAGTCCAAATCTTGTAGTTAGTGTTTTTTGGGCTGGCTTCTCCCTGAAGTTTTTCGGCAAAATTCCTGACATGATCTCCCCCCGAAGATGTCGCAAGGCGCTCCTTTTTTTCATGGCGTGGTTCTTTTCCATCATGCCCCTCCGGGCCGTGACAGCCCATGCGATTTCCTACCTCTCGGGAGAAGAGGAAATGGAGGGTTTTGTCGCATCGCCTTCACTGGCTGAGGGAGAGTTTCGGCCGGGCATTCTTCTGATACATGATTGGACAGGCTTACAGGAGGATGCACGCCAAAGAGCCATCCAGATAGCCGAGGAATTGGGCTATGTCTGT
>Ga0181585_10005122_pt1 | contig 11351 bp, 3 predicted proteins | sample 071ome_29_FD_132469 | JGI IMG/M metagenome (GOLD analysis project Ga0181585, IMG submission 132469) | Coastal salt marsh microbial communities from the Groves Creek Marsh, Skidaway Island, Georgia - 071407BT metaG (megahit assembly) | ecosystem: Environmental > Aquatic > Marine > Intertidal zone... | reverse complement strand
TGTCATTAGACAATTATAACACCGCTCGTGAGGAGTGTATGTGCTTCCATGAGAATACCCATAAGAAGAAGGAGGCTCGTAGCATATGCTATTTGTACTGGATTTTGACGCCTCCACTCGATGATTATTGAGAGCGATAGCGCTACGACCACCATTGTGGCAAATATTGCATAGAGAAACTGCATCCATACATGCGGTTGTGTAGTGCTTTTTGCTAAAAATCCTAAACTAAGGCCACCACTTGAAGGCGGTACTTGAGGCTGAGAGAGAGCAGGAACTGCGTCAGGCGAACGTGTTGCCATTTGTGAATACAATACTGAATCTATTTCAATTTGCTCAGGTTCTACAACTTCCTCTGGAATTGCCATTTCTTCATGTGTAGACTCTTCAGAAATCAGTGTTTCTTCAGAAGGTGTTTCAACTTCAGGCTCTACAGCTATTTCCTCTGCTAATACATCTGGGGTTTCTGTCGGTATTGATTCTTCAATAATTTCAGCTTGCGCAAGTACTTGTTCTGGTTCAGACGTTTCAACTACTGCCACAGATGTTTGCTTTGGTGTACCAAAAAGTTGCACGACAAAAATAGTAGGTGCTCCTTTATACTTACCACGTGCTGTTCCAACACCAATTTCAGTGTATTCACCACTCATAATGTTCGCGCGGTGTGTTGGTGAATTCATCCAACCTTCAACCACATCCTCAGAATCAGTAAAGTGTACTGCGAGGTTTTCTCCAGCATATGCATATGAGTACCCAGCTTCATCAAACCAATACCATGGTGACGTGCCATCAGGACTATAGTGAGCAAAATATTCATTACGAGCCATGTGTTCAGCTTTCATTTGTGCCGCACGGTCGAGAACATCATTTCGAGAAAGTGTAATGAGTTTATCGTCAACACGTTCTTCGTTTGTTAAATCAACAATGACAGCTGGCAGAATACTGGAAACAAGCCAATCTGAACTAATCCATACGAGCGACCCGAGGTTTGCAATTGCAAACGTAAGAAGAACCAAGAGAAGCATGATTCCCATCGAAAATCGCTCTAAAAAGTGAGGTTTAAACCCATTGCCTTCATGTGGAATGAAGTAATGTTTAAGTCTTTTTTTCACCATGAGATTATACCATAATTTGACAAATTTACAATGTATTGCCTAAAAAACTGGGAATAACTAAAAAACCCGTAAATCCTTTGGATTTACGGGTTTTTTATGCGTTCTTCTTCCCTATTGTAGGGTTACAATAGGAGGTTCTGAACAGTGTCCTGCTGGATTGGTTTCTCCTTCATTGAAGGCACCAAATACACCGGCAAGCTCTTTAACCTCATCAACAACACTACTCATTGTTTTCATCCATGCTTTCTTGGCCTTTCCTTTTGGCGGTTCAAGATCGCTTGGCGTATATGTGTTGAGGATATCTTCAGCATCAGCAAGTGCTTCTGCGATACCTGGAGCCCACGCCCCATTAAGGTAGTTGAGTTTTGCTGCTTCATACTGATGCGCCATGTTGTAGTATGCATTTCCTTTAGGTGCAGTCCAGAATACTTCGTACCAAGTTTGACCACTGAGATAGAACTCCGTGAGCTCTTTGCTTTGCGCAAGGTTGTACCAACCATCATATGATGGCGCTCCACCATGGAAGCTATCGTTGTGTGTCTTCCAGAAACCTTGTGTAAGGCTACAAACACACTGTACTCGTACTTCTACATTCCATGAATCATCAACAGACGTACTTGTGTCGTTTGTAGTGAGTTCTGCAGTGTTGTCTACTTGATATGTCTCTCCACATGCTTCTTGTTCATACGGACCAACATCAATGGTGTACTCGTATGACTTTGGAAGCGTATCTACAGTTGCGTCAACAGTTCCAAGATTGCCATAGAGAGTATCAGTAAGATCAATCATTTCATCAATTTCAGTCATAGTTGCACCCGTGAAATCGACTGATGCATTTCCTGAATATTCTGTACCGTTTGTTAGCTCTGCAGTCGCAGTGTTTGTGCGTGTATCAGCGTTTGGAAGATCAGCGCTGTATGTACACTCGAGAGTGTCATTTGCAAGCACAGTCAGTGACGGACATGAAACTAACGCTTCAATGCCATCAAAGATTGCGTCTGTTACCGTTGCAAGTGATGCATTAATTGGCGCTGGGTTTGTAATGGTAATCGTGCCAGTCACAGCCCAAGCGCTATCTTCTGATGTAGCATCTACTTCAACGTCGTAATCAACTGGGTAAATCATACCTGGTGCAAGGTCGAGCTCAGTTACTGAACCAATCTTGTCGATTTCCCATGTCCATGTTCGTGTAAATGATGTGTTTGCGTCTTTTTCTACGGTAAGGTCGTAACAATTGACATCAATAGTTGCGTCATCAGAATCAAGTTCAGTATCATCGTCTCCTGTTACCGCTGCAACATTGGTGTGAGTTCCTTCATCACTATCGCAACTATACTCATACTTGTACGTGTATACCGCCGACGTTGAAGTGGACTCATTGATTTGCTCTACAAGCCCATCAAGAAGGTCGTATACATCCACTTCGTCATTGATAAGTTCGTCTGGTTCACCAAACGTAACATCAGCATCATCTGAGTACTCTGTTCCGTTATCAAGCTCAACTGTTGCGGTGTTTGTAAGCTCTGTATCGTCGTCTAGGTCATGTTCGTATGAACACTCGAGCGTACTACTTGCAACGAGTGTGTACGGGAAGACAACGCCACAGTCTACAGTGACACCAATTGCTCCTGTGAGTTCGTCTGACACATCAGCAATTTCAGCGTCGATTACTGTGCTGTTTGTGATGGTGATTGTTCCTGAAACCATATGATCACTATCGGTTCCTGAATCTTTAGTAACTTCTACTGTGTACTCAATCTCGTCAGAATCACCCTTGAAGAGGTTGAGTGCATCTACATCAGTACTCTTTTCAATAGTCCAATCAAACGTTCTGATGTATGACGTATGTGCAGTCTTTTCTATCTCGAGGTCATAACAGTTTACAGTCACTAATGCGTCATCTGTATCAAGAACTGCGTCATTATCACCAACTACTGATGCAGTATTGTCGTGTTGACCTTCGTCTCTATCACAACTGTACTCATGTGAATACGTATATGTTGCGTTTGTTGACGTCGCGCCAAGGAGTACTTCAGGATTTGCATCAAGAAGGTCTGTTACATCAACCTCATCATTTACGAGCGTGTCTGGTTCACCGAAGGTTACTGATGAGGTACCAACACCACCTCCAACGATACCAATTGTTTCAACCGTTGCAGTATTCACTCGAGAAGTTGCATCTGGCAAATCTGCGCTGTAGGTACATTCAATGTAGCTGTCAGCTGGCACTTCAGTAGCTCCGCCACAATCTACAACTGCATTAACTCCTCCAGTCATTGCGTCAGTTACGGTATCAAGTGTTGCAGTTAGGCCTGTGCTTGCTGGGTTAGGGTTTGTAATGGTAATTGTTCCCGTAACAGCCCAGTCACTGTCTGTTCCAGCATCCTTTGTAACAGTTACCGTGTAATCTGCATCTTGTGAATCGCCCTTAAAGAGATTGATTGTTTCAGGGTCTACTGACTTTTCAATAGTCCAATCAAACGTTCGTTTATATGTCGTTTCAGCATCCTTTGCAACTTCAAGTGCCTTTGCTTCATAGTTACCGAAGTTCTTAGTATTTGTCTCTCCAGAAGTATCGATGTTCACCGTCTGACACTCTGGTCCTTCTTCTGAGCTATTTGGAGAGTTATTTGCGCTTCCTGAGCTTGCAAAGGTCTGAACCCATCCCGTCTGAAGCACTTCACATACTTTGTAGTTTCCAGGTGTAAGGTCAGTAAATTCGTACTGTCCATCACCTGCAGTTACATAGCTATCTACAAGCACCCACGGATTTTCTCCTGCGTCGTAGAGTCTAATAGTCCATCCGTTGAGCGTTGGGTCTCCTGCGATACTACCATCGCCATTTTCATCGTTGTACTTTCGTCCTGTAATGTCACCAAGTTCAAAGTTTCCGAAGTTAATGTCAGTAACGTCTTCATCATTTGCAAGATTGATGGTTGATGGGTTTGGAGTTGTCTGCATCCAACCGTTTTGCTGGGTTTCAGTGACATCATACGCACCAGCTGAAAGACCCGTGAACTCATAGTATCCGTTTACATCAGTTGTGTCTGAGTCTTCGTCATCGTTGAGGTTAATGGTCCAATTCTCGAGCGCTGGTTCACCGTTGTCCCATACACCATTTCCGTTTACATCCTCAAACTTGTATCCACTAATTGAACCTGGGAGGTCTGAGTTTGTGATTGTACACGTCTTACTCTCCCCAATCGCAAGTGTCACAGACCCGTCAGCCGCACAGTCTCCTCCCCAGTCTCCAGCTGAATATCCAGGCTGTTGTGTCTCACTTGCCGTGTATGAACCCGCGTTAAAGCCATTTGCTTCGCCACTGTTTACTGGAGTTGCGTCTACAAAGAGTGGGAAGTCTGATACTCCGAGTGTTCCACCGTAGTTGTTGTTTACTGTTTTGACGAGTGTAAGTTGTGGCTGAATATCACTGTTTGTAAGCGTACAGGTCTTACTTTCACCAAGCGCAACAGTCACATCGCCATCCGCATCACAGTCACCACTAAAGCCATCAAATGTATATCCAGGAAGGAGCGTTTCGTCTGCTGTATATGTTCCAGGATTCACTTTTGTTTGCACTCCTGAAGTAACTGCATTTCCATCAAGTGTAAGAAGGAACTGGTCAGGAAGCGCTGTTCCGCCGTAGTTGTTGTTTACTACCTTTGTAACAGTGATATACGCTGGTTGGTCGGTGTTAGTAATCGTACAGGTGATGTGTTCATCTTCATCAAGATTTACCGTTCCACCGAGTATTTGTGGACATTTTGCATCACCTGTTAGTGACACGAACTCGTATCCTGAAAGACCTGCTTCGTCGAGCGCATAGTCTGTGTTTGCGTCAACATCATAGCTTTGACCTGATGTTGCAGGGTTTCCACCGATAGTAATACCAAAATCATTAGGACCAGCTGAGCCACCGTCGTCGTTTATCACTTCTTTAATGAGCGTGATACTTGGCGCTATGTCGTTGTTCACAATGGTACACGTAACATCATCGTCGAGGCCTAGTGTAATTTCAGCTCCGTTTTGTGTACCACCGTCACAACTCCAATCACCTGCTGAGTATCCGTCAGGTCCAGATTCTCCAAGCGTGTAGGTAACACCCGCGATAACTGTCTCGAAGACTCCTGAACCACCATCATTACTAAATCCTCCGTTCCCCGTAGCAGTAAGTGTCCAATCGTCTGCTACCGCATCACCACCATTGTCATTGGTAACTTCCTTTACGAGCTTAAGTGTTGGCGCGACGTCATCATTTATAAATGTACAGGTTACTGTGTCGCCAATACCAATAGTTACTTCTGTAACTTCACCTTGCGTATTGTCACAGGTAATTGACGTGTTTGTGTAGCCAGGAAGTGACGATTCTGAAAGTGCATACACTCCTGCTTGATCAGTAGCTTCAGCGCCACTTTCTGAACCAGTAACATCATTATCTCCTGCTGAGAGTGTCCAGTCGCTCGCATCAGCGGTTCCTCCATCATCAGTAATTACATTCTTTACAAGGATAAGCGAAGCTGGGTCGTCATTGTTTGTGATAGTACATGTCTTATGGTCACCATACGCAAGTGTTACAGAGCCATCAGTAGCACAATCTCCGCCCCAGTCTCCTGCAGTATAGTTTGAAACATTTTGTACTTCAGACGCAGTGTAGCTTCCTGGAGTTTGCGGGTATGCAGTGTCCCAATCAACGTTTCCGCCATCAATCTGCGCTTGGAAGTCTGCTTCTGTTGCCTCACCACCATTATCGTTCACAACAGTCTTTTCAAGAGTCAGCGTTGGGATTTCTGAGTTAGTGAATGTACACGTTACTGTTTCTCCAGCCTCTACATTAAAGGTTGCGGTTCGTGCTCCAGTGTCTCCAGCACTATTTCCATCGTCACAAGAGATGCCGGTAAGCGCATAATCACTATCAGCTCCTTCTTCTACTGTGTACTGTCCTGGCGCTACCGAAACAAGTGTAGAAGCGTCTCCATCACCAAGCGTAGCGGTAATGTCTCCAGTAAAGTCAAAGTCCTTGTCAGCTCCAACCACCTCCTTTTCAACAATAATTTGCCCTTGCTTTGTGTTGGTAAATGTACACGTAATCGTTTCTTCAGGGTCAAGCTCAAGGGCGTCAGCTGTTTCTGTGTCACCAATTGAGCTTACACAAGTGACATCAGTAAGTTCCCATCCTGCTGGGGTGCTCTCAGTCACATCGTATGTTCCCTCATCAAGGATGAAGATTTCAGGTATCTCTTGGTCAGTAAGTGCAAAATTGATTGGCACTTCACCGCCATCGAGCGTAAAGTCAAAACTTTGTGGGTCAGCTGCTGGAATAGTAACTTTATCTACTTCAATAATTCCTGTTGCAGGAACGATAATCGCGTCAGCCTGCATTTGGTTGTCTCGATTTCCAGTTGAGGGTCCATCGAGAGCTACTACCTTCATGTGGTATGGAGAACCAGAAATGTTCACCGCTGATTGTCCTTCTCCCCAGTCAGCTTGAGATGATACGTGAGCGCCCCACGCCATGAATACAGGACAGCTTTCTACTCCTTTATTGTCTACTTCTACATCGGCACAGTTATCAGTGTCTACTTCAAAAATAACGTTTATCTGGGTGAGACTGTCGGCAGCGTAGCTACCGCTCACCAATACAGGCAAAGTGGTACTTGAAATGACACCATTGTAAATAGTGATGTTTTGATTGGTATCATCAGTTCCATTTGTGTTAAGTGGATCATGCACCAAGTCTGGCGACTGTCCAACAATAGGAGTAGTGGCGCAAGATGGAAATGCGGTGGTTGCAGCACCATCACATAGATGTGCTCTGGTTACCCAATCTTCTGATTGGTCAAAATCAGTAAGGAAGTCGTACGCGTGCTTTCCACCTTTTGTTGTTTGATATTCAAGTGTGACGACGTGCATTCCATCCACAAGACCTGACATTACAAGCCGTTGAACAGTTGAGTCTTCTTCAAGAATCGTAGAGTTATTAGAGTTCATGTTTCCATTTGTCCAACTACAGTCTCCAGGATTTCCGTTATATCCGTCACCATCATCATTCGCACACTGACTAAACACATCAACGCTTGCGCCCGCAGCGTCAAGGAACTGCATTTCTGCCATCACTTCACCATCTTCGTTCGTTGCAGTCACGTCATAGTATGGCCGATAAAAGTTATCGAGCTGATGTTCAAGTGTAAACTCGCCATCTTCGTCTGTTGTTACTTCATATGTGGTGTCAGAGAAGAAGTTTCCTACTTCTGAATTACCAAATATTCGGACAAAAAAGTTCTTTACAGGAGTAAAGAAACGTCCAAAAAGTGTTACTTTTTCACCTGGATTGTAGTCATCTTTATCTGTTGAGAGTTCAGGGGTTTGAGTCGACTCTTCAGCTACGGTTGTAGCGCCTGCTACTTCTTCTGTTGGTTCAGTAGTCACCTCTTGCGTTGCCTCTTCTTCAACAATTTCAATCGCAAGTGGTGCTGGTTGTTCTGGTATCTCAAGAATTACCTCTTCCTCTACTGGGTCTTGCAACGAAGTGTCTTCAGTCACCACCTCTTCAGTTTGCGCTTCCTCAGTAACTCGCTCTTCATTTACTGGCTCAGTTTCCTCTACAAGCACCTCTTCAACCGTCGTTTCTTCAGGAACTGGTTCGCTTATTTCTTCTGAAATCACCTCCTCCTCTGGAGCAGGTTCACTTGCCGGTTCTTCTGTAACTTCAATAACCTCAGCTTCTTCTGTTACAGGCTGCTCAACTAATGGCACTGATACATCTGTAGCTTCTTTTGCAAATACATTTGAGAATAGTGCACCAAAAAATACAAATGTTAGTGCTGTCACTACTAAAAATAGCCGTCCAGTTAACGTTTTTGTGTAATTCATATTAAATTTTTATCTGTTTTAAGCATTAAGAGGATTCTCTTTTTTGCCAAATTGTACTAATAACCCCTTTTAATTTACCTATTGTATAACGCGCTGTATCTCTTGTCGTCTTGACACTCTAACCAGAGTAATTTCTCTTGCTAAAAAATCCCCTTTCGGGGATTTATTTATTCTTTTAGCTTTCCGTAGACAATTAAATTGTGTGAGTATCTGAGTGTACCGTGACTATACACTCCGGTACAGGTCACAAGTCGCAGAGCCGGTTCTTCAGTGGGACCATATACGGCAAGTGTCGGGAATTCGTCTTGAGACACTGTCTCTGTACCAGTAACTATAAATGTAGCAGCGGTGCCATCAAGTCGCTCAATGAACACCTCGTCCCCTTCTTCAAGCTCACGAAGGTCATAAAAAATAGCTGGTCCTTCGTACGAGTCCACATGACCCAAAATGACCGATGACCCAACTTCTCCAGGAGTAGCGCCGTTTTTGTACCAACCAACTTGTTCGTAGTTATCAGGCACCTCTACCGTTCTATCCTCATTGAGTCCGAGAGGTTCTACAAACGTTGTATCAAGCTCAATTTTCGGAATGATGAGCCGTGTTGGTGCTGAACGAGCGTAATGTGTTTCACTTTCTTGTACATCCGATACGAGTCCTTCCTCAATTTCTGGTGCATATACCGGTGAATAAAGGACAAAGCTTGCAAGAATTGCTCCAGATATAAACCCAAGTACAGCAAACGCCACTGCGCGTACGCAGTGGCGCTTTGCCTTATGTTTTACAATTTCTGAGATGTGTCTAAACATTATCTACTTTTTCGAACTCCACGACCGATACTCACAAGAGCAAAGATTGTTGAAGTTTGTGGAAGTAATGGTGCAGTACCTCCCGCTCCTGTATCAGGCGCTCCTACAGGGAGATCTTCCGTTGCAGCACCGAGTACCTCAGGTTGTGGTGTTGGAGTTGAACTTCCGCCTCCACCGCCACCTCGAGTTACTCGAGTTCCTGTTGATGAACCGCTACTCTTTTTCTTGTTTCCAAAGTTAAAGAGTCCAATAGTATCTACTACCCCAGCATGCGCTGTTCCAATAAAGAAGTTGAAGATTGAGGTAAATAGTTCTTCTTGTTCTTGTTCAGGTTCTTCAACCGGCACCGTTACCGTATGTACACCATCATTGTTTGTTGATGGGAATGTTTGATTCCAATCTTGTTGAATTTGTTCAGTGATTGACCAAGTGCCTCGTGGTACGTTGAATGAGTAGTACCCGGTTCCATCTGTTACTCGAGAGTAATTCTTAACTCCGTTAGTCGCAAAGACGGTCCATCCTTGAAGTGGTTCTTCATCACCATCAAATACACCGTCCTCATCCTCATCGTGCCATACGTATCCTTCGATAATGTACCGTTCTTGGTCATTTACGAACTCACATTCACGTGTTTCACCGTCAGCAAGCTCAAATGAAGTTGGGCAGGTAGTTGAAGCAAGTGACCAGCCAAGCGGAAGATCAAACTCTGTTACGGAGTAAATATCTTCAGCGATAAGGTCAGGACTTGAGTTTTGCATACCTGCTCCAAGTAGGATAGTGTCAGTCTCCCATGAAGCGTCAAAGCTAAACTGGACGTCAGTATCACTTCCTTCTGTTACAGTCTTTTTGATAACAACATGTTCAGTGTTGCTACTTGAATCACGTGGTGTGTATTCATTAGTGAATGTACACACAATATCTTCTACAATACCTTCAAGCTTGTTGATTGTAAGGTTTATACTAATTTCACCATCGTTTGCGTCGGCATCAGGAATGATGATTTCTGGTTCGTTGTTTGTAGTGTCATAACACGCAATATCAACTAATTTCCATCGTGACGGAAGGTCAATTTCAGCAAATGTGTAGGTGCCTGATGGGAGGTTAGTAAATACAAGTGGTTCAGCGTCACCTGAAAGTACCACGTCGTCGTTTTGCCATGAGAGGTCAAAGGTAAATCCTTCGTTTCCACTTGCTCCTTCACCAGTTACTACCTTATCAATCGTGATTGAACCAACAGGGTCTTTTTCGTCATCATCGTCTCCATCCTTACATCCTGGGTCACCTTGCGCGAAGTCGATGTATCCATCGTTATCGTTATCGATACCATCGCTACATTCTGGAAGTTCAATGTTTGTAATCTTACAGTTGTAAGAAAATCCGAGTGCTACATTGCCGAGTGCGTCACAAGAAACTGCATATTCAGTAAAGTATCCAGGGTATGCAACTTCAGAAATTGAGTAATCACCTGCTGTGTTTACGATGATTTCGTTTGTTCCATCGTTCTTAAATGAGATTGGCTGATTGTTGTTGTAACCATTGAGGATAAACGCAAAGTCATCAGGAGTTTCAGTACCACCGTACTCTTGTGTAAGTTCCTTTGTTACGGTGATGTACGCCATGGTTGGCGCAAGGTCATTGTTGGTAATTGTACAAGTCTTCTCTTCACCGATACCGATAGTTCCATCACAATCGCCTGAGAAGTTTACTGCGTAGTTACCTGAATCAGGTTCGTCTACATAGAATGTACCTGCATCAAGAGTAACAAGTGTTCCAGTCTCACTTCCAGAGAATGATGATGAACTTACGTTTGTTCCATCTACTGTGATTGTGAAATCTTCAGCAGTAAGCTCAATGTCATTTTCCATATCATCGTCGTTAATCACATGCTTAATGACAGTAAGTTTTGGTTGGATATCGTTGTTTCTAACGGTACATGTTCGAGTATCTCCAAGGTAGTCTTGGATGACAGAAATAGAACCGCCTGCGCAGAATCCAGAGAATGTCTCGCTGTAACCTGCAGGACCAATTTCAGTCACGGTGTAGTTACCAATTGGAAGTTGTGTAGAACCACCATGTGGCACAACTACATCAATATTTCCTCCAACAACATTAAATGAGAAGTCACTTGGAACAGCGGTGCCACCGTAGTTGTTGTTTACCACTTTCTCAAAGTTTACTGTTGTGACAGTTGGTTCGATATATGTGTTGGTAACAGTACACGTAAGAGAATCTCCTACTGCGGCAGTTCCTGAACATCCATCGCTGTAAGAAACAGTGTATCCGTCATGGTTTGGTTCAGTAACTTCGTATGCTCCCGCATTAAACCAAATGTATGAACCGTTTCCGTCATCTGTAAATCCAGCAGAGGTTACACCACTTCCATTAATGTTTGTTGCGTCAATCTGAAGTCCGAAATCACTTGGTGACTTTGGAGTCTTTGAAGTTCCGTTGTTTACCACCTTAGTTACCGTAATGTTTGGCGGAGTATCGTCATTAGTGATAGTACAAGTAGCTGACTCGCCTTCTCCGAGTGTTACAGTACCATCGGCTGCACAATCGC
>Ga0181585_10005121_pt1 | contig 11352 bp, 5 predicted proteins | sample 071ome_29_FD_132469 | JGI IMG/M metagenome (GOLD analysis project Ga0181585, IMG submission 132469) | Coastal salt marsh microbial communities from the Groves Creek Marsh, Skidaway Island, Georgia - 071407BT metaG (megahit assembly) | ecosystem: Environmental > Aquatic > Marine > Intertidal zone... | reverse complement strand
GGTTTGAAGTGCGAACTGTTGTACTGCGGGGCGACGGATCACGGGGCGATCGGACGGGTGACGAAATCGCCGGACGCGAAGTACCCGGACCTGAACGAACCGACGAAATTCGCCGGGTTGGAGGGGAAGACCTGGCGCGCGGTCGGCGCGGGGTCGTGCGCGGCGCACTGCGCGGCGATCGATTCCGACGGCGTCGTCCACGTCTGGGGACGCAACGAACGCGGGCAGTGCGGGACGAATGATTACGTCAACCGGGGGAAGCCGACGGTCGTGCAAGGGTTGAAGGACGTCAAGTGCGTCGCGGTGGCGTGTGGACGATCGCACACGGTGGTTGTGGCGGAAAACGGTGACGTGTACGGGTTCGGGTCGAACAAGTTTGGACAGCTCGGGTGCGGGGCGGTGAAGCAACAAAAGAAAAAGGGAGACGGGGAGGACGACAGACTGACGCCGGTGAAGGCGTTGGTGACGAACGGCGCGGCGGTGTCTTGCGGGGCGGATTTTACCGCTGTGTTGACTCGAGATGGGGAGGTTTTTACGTTCGGGATGCCGCAGTACGGTCAACTTGGACACGGAACGGATCACGAGTATAACAAGAGCGCGAGTTCGATTAAAATTGTCTACGAACCGCAGCCGCACCCGAGACGCGTGACGGCGAACGGGTTCGGTGAGCGGAAGATTGTCAAGGTTCGGTGTGGACACAATCACGTCGTGTGCTTTGACGATGCCGGGAAGATTTGGACCTGGGGTAACGGCGGATACGGCCGACTCGGACACAAGGTGCAACAAGATGAATTCGCGCCGAGAATGGTTGAGATTCAAGGCGGCGATCGCAACTTGGTTCCCAAGGATGCCGTCATCGGCGCGGGATCGGTGAGCTCCTTCGTGAGCGCCGTCCAGGGGCAACTCTATGCGTTCGGGAAGCTCAAGACGGCGGGTGACAACACCATGTACCCGACCCCTTTCCTTGGACTCTCTGGTTGGGTGCTTCGCGACTTTGCGTGCGGTCACGTCACGTACGCCGCGTGCGCCGAAAAATCCGCCGTCACTTGGGGCGGTGGATTGTACGGCGAACTCGGCTATGGTCCGAGCGGTAAAAAGTCCAGCGCGCAACCAGACTTGGTACCCTCTCTCGAAGGTAAGACGACGCATCGCGTCGCCGCCGGTAATGGATTCACGCTATTTTTGGTTGACAAGGAGGACGCCAAGGATTTGCCATCCTTCACGCCGGGGCCGGATGTGGAAACCAAGCCAGAGCCCAAGGCGCCGCCGGCGAAAAAGGCTAAGAAGAAGTAAAATAAATAAACTGAGTACCCTATGAATTTGGAAACTATGCCTGCGCTTCACATTACATCGCGACAAACCAATTTAATATAAACGTCCTTCGTTTTAGACGACCCGACTGCACGCGTCTAAGACAAGCCGAGAATTTGCTCGGTTTCCGGGTCGACGGAAATTTCATAGTACGCCGGACGCGTGGGGAGACCTGGGATGGTTGGGAACGCGCCGACGAGCGGAACGACAAAGCCCGCACCAGCGCTGAGACGAACGTCGCCGATCGGGAGGGTGAATCCGCTCGGTGCGCCCTTGAGGTTTTGGTCATGGGAGAAAGAATATTGCGTCTTTGCCATGCAAATCGGCAAGTCGCCAAAGCCTTGCTCGGTGTAGAGCTTAATCTTAGCCTCAGCTTGTTCGGAGAATTCAACTCCAGAAGCCTTGTAAATGTTCTTCGCGACGGCTTCAATCTTCCCCTTGATGTCGAGGGAGGATTCATAGCCGAGCTTGAAATCCTTGCAGTCTTCGTTGTTTTCGCACGCCTTTTTGACGGCGTCAGCGAGCGCGACGGCACCCTTGCCTCCGTGGGAGTGATGCGTGCACAAGACAGCGTCGTCGGCACCGGCGGCGAGGGAGAGCTCACGAATCACGGCGTGCTCAGCCTCGGTGTCGGTCGGGAAGGAGTTGATGGCGACGACAACGGGAATGCCAAACGCCTTGGTGTTTTCAATGTGACGCACCAAGTTGCACATGCCCTCGCGAACGAGGTCGACATTCTCAGTCGTGTACGAGTGATCGAGCGGTTGGCCAGCCTTGACCGGCGGACCGCCGCCGTGGCACTTGAGCGCACGGACGGTGGCGACGATGACGGCGCAGTTCGGCTTGAGGCCAGACTTGCGGCACTTCAAGTTGACAAACTTTTCAAGGCCAATGTCGGCACCGAAACCGGCTTCAGTGACGACGAAACCACCCTTGCCCACCATGTCGAGACCGATTTGGTCGGCAATGATGGACGAGTTACCGCTCGCGATGTTCGCGAACGGACCCGCGTGCACGAGCACCGGAGTGGCTTCGAGAGTTTGCATGAGAGTCGGCTTGATGGCGTCCTTCATGAGCGCCAGAACGGCGCCGGTGACGCCCAAGTCGTCGCACGTCACTGGGTTACCGGCGCGATCCGGACCGACAACCATGTGTCCTAGGCGTTCTTCCATGTCCGCGAGAGACGTGGTCATCGCGAGGACAGCCATGATTTCAGAGGCAACGGTGATATCGAAGCCAGTCTTGCGAGTGTAGCCCTTCTCCGTCGGCGACTGACCGACGGTGATTTCACGCAAGAAGCGGTCATTCATGTCAACGACGCGTCTCCAAGTCATGCGCTCCGGATCAATGTCCAAACGAACAAACTTGGAGCGCTCTTCTTCGGTGAGATCATCCGGGTTCGTCTTATCGATCCCGAGCTTCTTCAATCTCTTCAACATGATGGCGGAGAAGGAGCAAGTGCCATCCTTCTTGCGCGGAATCAAGCGGCGCCAGAGCGCTTCATCACTCTGCGTCGATTCGTGGAACATCCGAGCGTCGATCGCCGCCGCAACCAAGTTGTTCGCGACGCCAATGGCGTGAATATCACCCGTCAAGTGCAAGTTCATCTCCTCCATCGGAATCACTTGAGAGTATCCGCCGCCGGCGGCGCCCCCCTTGATGCCAAACGTCGGACCCATGGACGGCTGACGAATGCACGCCACCGCCCGCGCGTTCGTGTGCGCCTGAAGCGCCTGCACCAAACCAATAGTCGTCGTAGACTTACCCTCACCCAACGGCGTCGGCGTGATACCCGCCGTCACGACGTAGTATCCCTTTTCAGTCGTCGCGCCGCGTCTCGCGCCGAGCGTCGTAGACAATTTTTCAGACAACTTCGCCTTGTACTTTCCGTACAACTCGTAATCATCCTCCTCCAAGCCACACATCTGTTCCGCAACAATCTTAATCGGCAACGCCGTCGCCGCGGTGGCGATATCGATGTCGCTCGGCGTCGGCGACTTCAAATCCGTCAGCCGGAACGCGCCGAAATCAAACCCGCCCGTCATCTTTTCAAACGCCAAACCTTGTTCCTTGGTCGCTCGGCGTTCGCCCTCCTCTTCGATCGTCGACGATCCGTTCGCGGCACTTGCCGTGATCGTTTTCGTCGCTCTTCGCGCGCCCGCGGGTCCACCGGGGGTGACGAATCTATCGCAAACGCGTCGTCCAGAGAGGGTGCTCGCACGCGCTTGAAGAACACCGTGCGCACGTCGCGTCGTCGTTGTCGCCGCGATGCGCATGCGATGTACTGATGCGCGCGGGGGTGAAGTCTGTAGGGTATTCGAGCCTCGGTCGCGCGAGTCGAGACGCGGGTTGAGGCGAGCGCGGTCGTCGAACGACGGCGCGGAAGTGACGTCAGAGGGGGGCTATTGGCCGCCGTTTCACATCATCTTCAACTTCTATCAATTAAGGGGTTTTATATATGTTTCACATGTCCGAGGATAATATTTACTTTTTGGATTAGTTTCGAAACGCGAATGCGTCGACGCGCACACGCGAGCGCGCGACGCGTCGACGCGTCGGCGCTGGGAACGCGTCCTCGGGAGGTTACACGCGCGTCCGTTCGGTTTGACGTGCGCGCGTCGACGGTGTATCGACCCGAAACGGAGGATTAATCGGAACTTTCAGTTACAGCGCGCCTCCCGGCATGACGACTTTGACGACGTCGAACGCGCCGACGACGACGATGCGAGACGCGAGTCGACGATGGTTCGTCGACGCCGGACGCGCGTTCTTCGAAGACGCGCTCGTCGTCATGGACGACGCCGGGGCGGCGTGCGCGAGGAGCCACGCGGGCGGACGCGCGCTGGTGGAAACGTGCGGCGTCGCGTGCGCGACTTCGTTCGACGCCGTCGCTCGCTCGCGGTCGGGATCGGGTTCACCCGATGAGAGGTTGCGCGACGTGCTGGGGAACGAAATCGATGAGACGACGCCGGTGACGATGTGCGTCGGACGACGGTTGGCGGAGGCGAGGGAGGACGTGACGGCGTGCGTTCGAGCGAGAAGCCGCGCGAGTCGAGCGACCGTCTTCGTAGGTTGCGATGAAGGGGATGAGACGCACGCGGACGTTGCTCGGGCGTTGACGGAGGAGTGTGAGAAGATACTTCGCGAGGCGGCGGCGACGATGCGCGAAGAAGGAACAGGGAAAAACGGCGGTGATGAAGAGAAGGCGGTCGACGACGCCGGAAGCGACGCCGAAAGCGAAGACTGGGGTAGTTGGGGAGACCAGAACGAGAACGACGATGATTGGGGCGCGAGCGGGTCGACGCCAGTACGTCCAGAGAACGCCACGGCGCCGTCTCCGGCACGGTCTCGGAGTGAACAGAATCGGTTTTCAATCAAGTTTTTCCCGCCGATGATGTACGGAGCTGTTTCAGACGGCGTCTTTTCGCTCTCAAGCGCGCGTGCGAACGTCGAGGAGAAGAGCGCCGCCGACGCGCTCACGGGTGAGAGTCGTCGGCATCGGATCATAGGTCATCACTTAGCGGAGATTATGGCGCATTGGGCGCTGGCACCGGATTATTTCGCCCTCGGACCAGAGTCGGAAGCCATCGCGCGCGTGGCGGCGCAAGCCAAGACGGACCCGGTGGGCGTGGATACGATGGTGACGCCTCGTACGGCGGCGGTCATCATCGTCGATAGAGAAGTAGATTTGATGACGCCGAGCATGACTCGGGATGGATGGCTCGAGCGCGTCGTCGGTGCGGGTGAAAACGAGGATGAAAACGCGGTGGGCGAAGCGTTGTCGTCTTTGTGCCCGCTCCTGTCGTCGCCCGAAACCATCGCATTGGACGAGAGCTTGCTTTCCAAAACCGCGCGAGATGGGGCGATGTACGTGCGGAAGATGCTCAGAGAGGTGGCTCACGTCGAGTCGATTGTTGTACCCAAGGTGGACGAATCGAAGAGTCGATCGGTGACGTCGGAGGATCTAGACGTGCTCGTGCGAGCGCTCGAAAGTGACGCCGGTGTAGAACTGAGACATCGGGCGCTCATCCAGCGCGCCAAGCTCACCTCGCGCGCGTTGACGAACGAGAAGGACATGGAGGCGAACAGACAGATCATTGCGTTGCAGCGACTCACGGCTGCGGCGCTAGAAAACAAGGCCCCCGGCGTTGGACAGACGGCTGTCGACGTGTTGAAGATGATGTATTCTTCGAGCGGCACCGCCGCGGGACGTTTACGCGAAGCCTTATCCATCGTTTTGGCGGCTTACGTCATAGCTGAAGACGCTAACGCGTGTTCTAACATTGGAACCATGAGGAACTCTCCTTTTAGCGCCGAATTGGACGGAAAGCTTCGAGAAGCTCTCGCGAACGTCCTCGCGGCGAGCGACATCGAGGATGTCCAATCGCAGCTTCCCTCGCTCGGACAGAGCGCGATCGAAGCGTTAGAAAAGGTGAAAAATAGCAATAGCAATGGGACGGCGACCAATGTCGATGCTCCGCAGACGCCAGAGAAGGATGAAGATGACGGATGGGGAGATGACGACGATTGGGGCGACGACGACGACGACGGATGGGGAGACACGACGGGAAAATCACCACCGATGGCAAATCAAGCGACGATGACGACGACGACGACGACGACGACCGAAACCGATCCAGAAGTCGCTGCCGCCGCGCTTGAACTCAAAGACGCCGTCGAGTCGGTCCTCCGTTCTATCGCGTCGATGAGCCTCGCGCGCCGACGCGTTCTGAAGAGTCGCGACGAGCTCAAAGCGCTCTACGCCGACGGATTACCCAATCCGACCCTCGTGGACATCGTCCGCCGGGTCAAAACATCCACGGACGACCGAGGAATCACCGCCGACTTCAAGCACATCGCTGCATCTCTCGGCGGTTTGCTCAAATCCGCCGCCGCCGCGTCCGCATCCGCCGCGAGCGCCTCCATCGTCGGCGGCGGCGGCTCCGTCATGGGCCGGCTCGGCTCCCTCATCAACAAGGTGGCCGCCGCCCCAAAACCCAGCGATCGCGACGTCACCGTCGTCTTCCTCGTCGGCGAGCTCTCCCTCATCGAACTCACCGCCGTTCGCGCCGAATCCAAGCCCCGCGTCGGCGAAGACGACATTTCTTTCGTCTCCGCGAGCCGTCGACGCCACAAGGATTTCATCCTCGGCGCCGAACGCGTCGCTCGATTCGCCCCGCGCGGCGTCCCATCCCCGTGTTCCCCCACTCGCGGTCGTCACGACGTGTAAAGAACTCAGACAAATTCTAGATTGGAATCACAACCACCGTGGCGCGCGTCGCACCGCGCCGTTTCGCGTTCCGTTCGACGCGCGAGGTCGAGCGCGCGTTCGGCTCCAGGTTCATTCAAAAAATCTCAATCATTCGACGGTTCATGACTCGTCAAATACACCATGACCCCCTTCTGCAGACCGACACAGATCCGAACGAACCGCGCGCGCGCGACGGCGCTCGACACATCGAGACGCTCGACCGAGACCCGGCGCGAGCGCAGACTCGACGGGAATAAGCCTTCGTCGTCGGGAAATCAACCGCGAAACGCCCCCGATCGCGACGGGACTCGCGCGCGGGAAGGAAAAGAACCGCCGCCGCCGCCAAGTTTTGAGTGAGCCTCTCTGTCGCGATCGAAACGAAACGAAATGGATGCGGAACTGGCGAGCGTGCTGAACCCGGGTTCGCCCGATGCGTTCGCGAGCCTGCTCGGTGGGTTATCCTCGGCGGATAACGCGCAACGATCGAGGTGTGAGGCGGTTTTTGAACGGGCCAAGGGACACCCAGACGCGTTCGCGACGCAGTTGACGCGGGCGCTTCGAACCAACGCGGACGCTCGGACGAGAGAAACCTCGGCGGTGCTCGCGCGGAGAGTCTTCACGGCGGAGGATGGGGCGCTGTTCGCGGCGTTGAGTGGAGAGACGCGAGAGATGATCAAGGCGGAGCTGTTGAACGCGTTGAGAGAGGAGGGAGAGGTGAAGATTTCGAGAAAGGTTTGCGATTTGATTTGCGAAGTCGCGGCGGCTGGTATGGAGCGAGAGTCTCCGTGGCCAGAGCTGTTGCCGTTCATGTTCGGTGCGGTGAGCGAGGGTTCGTCGGATCGGTTAAAGGAGAGCGCGCTTTCGATTTTTGGCATGTTGGCGCCCTTTATCGGTGAGCAATTGGTACCGCAGATTCCGACGTTGCACGGAGTGCTCTCGGGGTGCTTGGCAAACGCGGACACGCAAGTGCGATTGGCGGCGCTTCGAGCGACGTGCGCGTTTGTGGATGCGTTGGAAAACCCGAGCGATCGTATGAAGTTTCAAGATTTGTTGCCGGCGATGTTGAACACGCTCGGTGCGGCGCTTCAGGGTCAAGATGAGAATACGGCGCAAGAAACGTTGGGGTATTTCATCGAGCTCGCCGAGGCGGATCCTCGATTCGTGCGCAACCACTTGTCTCAGCTCGTCGAAGCGATGCTTAGCGTCGCCGAACACGCCGATTTGGAGGATGGTACGCGCACTTTAGCGACAGAATTCTTGGTGACGCTCACCGAAGCTCGCGACCGGGCGCCGGGTATGATGCGCAAGGTGCCCAACTTTGTGCAGCGGCTTTACAACTGCCTCGTCAACTTTTTGCTCGACATTGAGGATGACGAGGACTGGCACACGGCTGAGAACGAAGAGGACGAGGGTATCGGTCAAGGTGATTTGTACGAAGTCGGACAAGAGTGCTTGGACCGCATCGCCATCGCGCTCGGATCCAACTCGGTGTTGCCGGCGTGCGCGGCGACGATGCCGTCTCTCATCGGCGACGCCGACTGGAAGAAGCGTCACGCTGCGCTCATCGCCTTGTCGCAAATCGCCGAAGGTTGCGCCAAGGGCATGAAGAAGGATGTTGTCGGCGCCGTGCAACCGTGCTTGCATGCGCTCGCGACAGATCCGCACCCGCGCGTTCGCTGGGCAGCCATTAACGGCCTCGGTCAAATGTGCACCGATCTCGGTCCCCGTTTGCAAGAAAAGGCGCACGCCAACGTGCTTCCGCTCCTTCTCAACGCCATGGATGACTCGAAGAACCCGCGATGCCAAGCGCACGCCGCGGCGGCGACGGTCAACTTCAGCGAAGATTGCCCGCCAGAGTGCATGGCTCCGTACTTGGATACTCTGATGAACAAGTTGCTCAGCTTGTTGCAATCCGGCAACAAGTCTGTGCAAGAGGCGGCGCTCACCGCGCTCGCGTCGACCGCAGACAACGCGCAAGAAGCGTTCGTCAAGTACTACGACACCGTCCTTCCGTTCTTAAAGTCAATCTTGGTGAACGCCAACGGAAAGGAGTACAGAATGCTTCGCGCCAAGGCGGTTGAGTGCATTTCCCTCGTCGGCATGGCTGTCGGCCGTGCGCGCTTCGCCCCAGATGCCCGCGAAGTTATGGACTTGCTCATGCGCCTCCAATCTGGTGGCTTTGAAGACGATGATCCCACGGTACAGTACATGTTACAAGCCTGGACTCGTCTCTGCAAGTGCCTCGGTGAAGAATTTATCCCGTACTTGCAAGTCGTCATGCAACCCTTGCTCAAGTCGGCGAACCTCAAGGCGGACGTCATCGTCACGTCCAAGGATGACGATGAGGAAGAAGAAGAGGAAGAGAATGACGAGTACGAACAAGTCGACTACGGCGATAAGCGTGTGTCCATTCGTACCGCCGTTCTCGAAGAGAAGGCGACCGCGTGCAACATGTTGTGCTGCTACGTCGACGAACTCAAGGATGGCATTTTGCCCTACCTCGAGGACATTCTCCAAACCATGATTCCGTCCCTCGAGTTTTACTTTCACGAGGACGTCAGACGCGCTGCCGTCGCTTCCTTGCCGGACCTTTTGCGCGCGGGTAAGATTGCCGTCACGAAGGGGGTCAAGGATCAAGCGTGGTTCCAACAATTGGTCAACCACATCATTCCGCCGCTCATTCAAGCCATGGCCAAGGAACCGGATGTGGAAATTCAGGTGCGGCGACAAAGACACTCGTTCAAGCAAGCAAGTGATGAGACTTATGGATTCCCCTTCAAGATGCTCTAAGCACTGTTGATAAATCCGTTATAACAGTCCCTGATGCTTGGTCTTTTTGTATTTGCTTTTTTTCATCGACGACGAACGCCTGGAAACGAACACTGACTGACAAAACGAAAACCTTTGCAGGCGCGCATGTTGGAATCCCTCGCCGAGTCTGCCGGCGAAGCCGGTGAACTCGTCCGCGATCACTTGACCGCGATGTTGGAGACTTTCAAGGTTTTGCTGACGGAATCCCTCGAGCGCCGAGCCGAGCGTAACAAGCGCGCCGGCACGGATGATTTCGACGAGGAGGAAATGCAAGCGCTCGAGGAGGAACAAGAGGCTGAGGATGAGGTGTTTGATCAGTTTGCGGAATGCGTCGGTTCGTTGCTCAAGAGCTTCCACAGCGCCATTTTACCCGCGCTCGAACCGCTCTTGGGTTTCATCATTCCTCTCTTGGATAAGAGCAGAAGCGCGGCAGAGCAAAGAATTGCGATTTGCGTCTTTGACGACATTTTCGAACACGCGAGCGACGGCGGCGCGGCGCTCAAGTACCTCGAAGGTTTCGTTAGTCCGTGCATAGCCGGTTGCACCGATAACGACGCGGATGTTCGTCAAGCGTCCGTGTACGGCGTCGGTGTCATGGCGGAGCACTGCGGCCAGAGCTTTGCGGCGCACGTGCCCAGTGCGCTCACCGCGCTCGCCACGGTTATTCAAGCCCCAGGCGCGCGCGACGACGAAAACATTTACGCATTTGAGAATGCGGTCGCGGCGCTCGGTAAGATGTGCGAATTCCAAAGCGGTGCTTTGGACGCGAGCGTCATTCTTCCGTCTTGGTTGGCCAACTTGCCGCTGACGGAGGATAAGGTTGAGGCGAGAAACGTGCACGCCCAACTCATGCGCCTCCTCGAAACCAACAGCGGGGCGTTGATGGGTGCCCAGTTTGAACACGTGCCGCGCGTCGTGAGCGTGCTCGCGGACGTGCTACCAACGTCCACTTTGAGTTCCAAGTTGAGATTGGTGGAACCGGACGTCGCGGCAAAGATGAAGGCTTTCCTCATCCAGATGCAGTCTCAAATGCCACAGGATAAACTCGCGGCGGCTTGGGGAGTGTTGAGCACTGAAAAGCAAGCCGCGCTTCAAGCGGCACTCCAGTAGAGATCTAGGGTAATACGAAACACAGAGACGACAGTGTTTATTATTTTCTTGTTTTATTCACAACCCTCTGAGCGAGCGAACGAACGAGCGAACGAACGAGCGAACGAACGAGCGCCGCTCTACGACTTGCGCTCCTCGGGACGCTCTTGGACCCAATTGTAGCGGCCGTCATACTTTTTCGGATCCCATTCCGGCAACTCGGACGCCAACGCACCGACCTCATTCAATTCGCGTTGTCTCAAGAGCTTCTTATCGAAAATCGATCCCGTCGCCCCACAGCTTCCGACGCGCATGTCGGCGTACCGCTTCGTATCGAACGCCAACAATTCGTAAAACGACCCGGTGCGAAGCTTCAAATCCGAATACTTCACCCCGGTCGCCACGCAAATCTCGCGCTTCACCTCCGCCTTTGTGTCATTCTCTGAAATATCCACGTCGACGTACCACGCATCGAGCAAACCGAGTCGCACTTTCCGCGCCCCCGGGACTTCAAAGTAACACGTCACGCGCGTCTTCACCATGACGCGTGCGCACCAGACGAACACACACGACGAGAAACAAAACAAAACACACACACACGAACGAACGAGACGCACCGCGGGCGACGCGAATACCTTCACCACGGCGATCCCTCTCGCGCGACCGACCACTCCAACGCGCGCGTCGATCAATCGCGCCGTCCGACGACGATAACAACGACGCGACGAGCAACAACGACGAAAACGGCTGTCGTAACGCTCGAAACAAAACATACCCACTGATCGACGGGTCATGACTCGAGAATGGAATCCCAGTGAACGCCGCCATTACCAAAATTAAAAACGGTTCCTACACGATGGACTTTACTTTTCGCTTTTTTGAGGATTTTC
>Ga0181585_10005117_pt1 | contig 11359 bp, 7 predicted proteins | sample 071ome_29_FD_132469 | JGI IMG/M metagenome (GOLD analysis project Ga0181585, IMG submission 132469) | Coastal salt marsh microbial communities from the Groves Creek Marsh, Skidaway Island, Georgia - 071407BT metaG (megahit assembly) | ecosystem: Environmental > Aquatic > Marine > Intertidal zone... | reverse complement strand
GCAGTCCAGGGTGGTCATGAAGGGTTGCTGTTGGGAGCGCACGATGAAGCGGTAGATGGATCGCCGATGTGAAAGGGGATTCATCGGGTCGTAAAGTCGGTATTCGTAGTGGGGAGAGTGTTGTGGTTTCTCCAGCACAAAGTCCATGAATGCCGGTCCGCCCATGGTTTGATCCAGCTTGCCAGCGAGGGATAATACGGAATCACGGATCGCCTCGGCTTCAAGTCGGCGTCGGTTCATCTTCCACAGATAGCGGTTGCCCGAATCCAGAGCGGATTTGGCGGGATCGGTTTGGGATGCCTGACGATAGGTCGCCGAGGTCAGGATCAGGCGATGCAGTTGTTTGAAGGATTGTCCGTTGTCCCTAAAGTGAACGGCCAGCCAATCCAGCAGTTCCGGATGCGAGGGTTGACCTCCCATGTGACCGAAATCATTGGGCGTATCACAGATCCCGGTCCCGAAATGGTAATGCCAGACTCGATTGACGATCGAACGCCAGGTGAGGGGGTGATCCTTGTCCAGGATCCAATGTGTCAGGGCGACCCGGCGTTCTCCTTCTGAATGATCCTTTGACAGATTGAATTTCGTGTCCTTGCCCATCATGACCGGAATGGTTCCTGGGCCAACCTGTCGACCTGGTTGGGCAACATCCCCCCTGGCCAGGACGTGGATGGGGCGGGGTTTGCCACCTTCGTTTCCGGTTCCCCGAAAGGCGCCACTGCCTTTGTGGATGGTGCCGGCATAGACTTTGGCGGGCTCGGGGAGAGATGCCAGATTGGATTCCAGGGTTTGAAGTGTTGTCCGGAGTTGCTCCAGGCGTTTTGCCCAGTCCGGTTGAGTGGCTTGTTTCCAGAGCTGGTCTCTTTCTTCTTTGAGTTGCTCGATACTTTTCCCTTTCGGGTCGGTGCGTTCCATATCGACATAGAGACCGTCCACCAGATTCGTCTTTGCCCATCGAACGGGGGCCTCGATGCTGTCCAGTGCTGATACCTTGCTTTGGAGCGCTACATTACGCCCGCTTGAATCGGTGGTCATTAGTTCTGCCAACGCAAAGATGTAATCATTCGAACGCGATGCCAGTTTCGTAGCGGTGATCCGGATATAGCGTGTTTCGATCGGTGCTATATCAAAGGTTACAGGCTGGACACCTGGATTGGGGTAGTCTTCCCTGGTGTTATCGACCACTGCAATGATGTCTTTTCCAAACCCTGGATCGAGTGAAACGTCGATGCGAAACCGTTGAGGGAATCCGAAGCCCGCCCCGATGTTGTTGAAATCGTCATCACAAGCAGCCAGTGTGATCTGGTGGATGGTTTGTGCTTGTCCCAGATCGATCTGGACCCACTTGATGATGTCCTGTTTTTCGGCAATGGCGCTATGGTAACCATAAGCGGGTGGTTTCGAGCCTTTATCGGATTCAAGTTTTTTGATGGAGGCATCAAGCTCTGCCCAAGCGGGGCCTGCGGCGTCTTTGATGTTTGCTTCGATCCGGTTTATTTCTTTCTCTGTTCCCTCTTTCCTGGTTGACCATGATTTTCGTTTTCGGGCGACGTCCAGATCCGGATCATAGCTTCGGTCCGCTCGGTCCAGAGCCGCAAAGACTGCCTGCAGTCGGTAGTAATCTTCCATTCGTACGGGATCGAATTTGTGATGATGACAACGGGCGCATTCCACGGTGGTGCTGACAAAGGTGTTCATGGTGGTGGTGACCATGTCGTCCCGGTCGAGATGGCGGGCGACCCGGCCGTCCAGTTTGGTTTCGGGCACTTCGGCATGCCCGATGAAATCCCAGGGCCCGGCTGCGATGAAACCTGTGGCGGTGATGCCGTCCTCGGTATCCGGGTACAAGATATCGCCGGCCAGTTGTTCTTCCACAAAACGGGAATAAGGTTTGTCTTCATTGAAGGAACGAATCACGTAGTCCCGGTAGGGCCAGGCGTTCATGCGTGGCTTGTCTTTGTCGTAGCCGTGCGTGTCGGCGTAGTGGACCACATCCAGCCAGTGACGTGCCCAACGTTCCCCGTAAGCCTGGGATGCCAGGAGTTGGTCGATGAGGTTTTCATAGGCTTTCGGATCGGTTGATTGTTCAAATGCTGTGATCTCGGCGGGAGTCGGGGGAAGTCCGGTCAGGTCAAAATAAAGGCGTCGGATCAAGGTGCGACGATCCGCTTCCGGGGAGGGGTTGAGTCCGTGTTCGGTTTGTTTTTGATAAATGAAATGGTCGATGGGATTACGGGCCCAGTTGGTGCCTTCCTCCGTGATTTCGGGTTTTGCCGGAGTACGGAGAGGTTTGAGAGACCAGTGTTCATAAGCTTCTTCGGGGAAGGGGGCTTTTTCCAATTGCGCCAGTTCCGGGGCGCCTTGTTGGATCCAGGCTTCGATGCTTGTGATTTGTTCTTCCGTCAAAGGTTTCTTCTTCTGAGGAGGCATGCGTTCCTCGGGATCCTCATGTCGCAGGCGGGCCATCAGGGTGCCCATGTCTGGATCGCCCGGCACCACGGTCGGTCCGGATGAGCCACCTAGAGACAATTGAGAGAGGCTGTCGAGTCGAAGCCCGCCCTTTTGCGAGTCCGGGCCGTGGCAATCGACACAGGATTGGTTGAAGACAGGTTGGATGGATGCCGTGTAGGCTTCATTTGCCAGAAGTTCCATTCCTGACAATATCCAGCACACAAACAGGCACACTGCCAAAACAGGTTCACGGATGGATTTGGTGGTCATACCATCCGGTCCGGACAATTTGACCCTGTTCCTGGTCGATTGGCGGTGGGTGGGGTGCATGGGAGATATCATGCGGAATCGGTTCGTGGCCGTCAACTCAAGTCATGCGTGGTTTACGGTCCATGAACTAGAAAAACAGGAACGCCGCCTCCCATCACTCAAGGGAAGCGGCGTTGTATGTAGAGAAGCCAAATCAAGATTTGGCCAAAGTTATAAAATTACCAAACGCGTTTGAAGACCATCGTCATGCGTCTGGAAGTAATATAGGCGCGGTGATTCTTTTTGACGATCACATCGTTCTTTTCGCCCTCAGGCGAGGTAATGGTGTAGCGACCCCGCGAGATGTTATCCCATTGAGCGGTTCCACTGAATTCAAGATTGATTGTCGGCTTCCTGGGTTCTGGCTGCTGTTGCTGCGCGGCCGCTGCTGCACCTCCCCCTTGAGGGCGGTAGCGTGAATCCATACCCTGGTAGGGGTCATTTCCCAAACCGTAAGGATCATTGAAAGCAGGCTCTTCTTCTGTTTCCTCCTCTGGCTCCGCTTGCTGGGGGCCGTTCAAAGTTAGCGTTTTGTCGGGATAAACGATCATGGTAGTCCCGGCCATAAAAGTGCCGACCACTTCTTTCATGATGCGGATTTGAGCACTCTTGGTAAGTTGTTTGCTGCTGCGTGAGATGGAAGTGTCAAGCTGGGTGGTCAGGATGTTCTTTTTGAAATAGTTGATGGTGGCATTGACATCCAGTTCCCATCGACCGAGCAGCAATTCGTCTGCATATTTCGGAGATTCGCCTGTTTCCAGGTAGGCTTGCAAATCATCGAGATCCGTGGAAAGCAAACGATCCGACAAGTCGGGATCACTCATGATCTTCTGGGAAATGGGGTGAGGGAAGATTTCCTGCAGGCTTGCTTGCTGAACAAGGAGGCCATGGTAAGTGTCATCACCTGCCAATTCCTCAATGGTGGCGTCGTCCCCAAACTTCAAAAGGGATGGGTAGTTGCGATAACGCACCTCAAGCAATGGGTTTTTGTGGGAAAGTCCCAGTATGTCGGACACTTTGAAGTATTTTTCCGGGACGGAAGTAATGCTGCGTGCGATCTTACCCATACCGGAACTTTCGAGGCCACTTGCCAGCCCGTTGAGTTGTGCCAACATGCCGGTATCGCTTTCAGTGGCAACCTGGGTGGTGAAATAGCCTGCGACATAGACAAGCATCCCCACCAAAATGGCGTAAACACCGCCGACCATCAGGCCAAGTGCGGCTCCGGAGCGCTTGTTCATACGTTCCCAGGTCAGTCGGGTAACTTCGTCCGCACCAAACTTATAGTATTGGCTGACTTTGTAATGAACGAAAAAGCCCACGCCAATGAAAACAAGTCCCACCACGAAAAAAGCTGTGATGGGGGGCAGGACCGCCAACCACAGGAGGTTGGTGACTCCTGAGGCCGTATAGATGGGCGTCATCAGGGGGGCCAAAGGTTTCGCTGCCATCAAGCCGATGAACAAACCGGCCAATGACAAGGACATCCGAATGGCTCCTTTAAGGTAACCAATTCCAGCGAAGATTAATAACAATAGTATAGCGACTAACCAGATCATAATATTAGTAAAGGTTATCAGCTGAGTCAAAAACACCCCATCGACTCAAACAGCAAGAGGTGCTGGTAATTTAGACTGCTTCAAGTGAATAACAAGACCAAAAAAACATACTCCGCCTTGCGGCTTCTGCCAGGTATTCACTTTTATTCTCTTCCTTTAAGGTTGATTAGCATGTTTCTTGCCAAGTTGGTGAAGGTTAGGATGGTTTCAGTAGATTCTTCATTGTTTTTTCACGTTTCTATGATGAAGGATTTGTCTTGCGACAGCTTGATCCCGGTGAAATGATGGTTTGATTCACATTTTTTGGGTAAAATGGTTAATTTGAACGAACTATCAGTAAGCATCGTATGAGCAAGGAACCGTCTGAAAACGCATCGGAAAAAAGTACACGTCTGGTCAGTCTGGACGCTTTAAGGGGTTTTGATATGTTCTGGATCGTGGGAGCGGAAGAGGTGATTCACGCTCTGGGGCACTCCAATAAATCCAGCTGGGCTCAGTTTTTGGTGAATCAACTTTCCCACAAACCTTGGGAAGGTCTTGCTTTTTATGACTGCATTTTCCCGTTGTTTGTCTTTCTCGCCGGGGTTTCCATCGTGTTCAGCCTGACCCGGTCGATTCAGGAGAAAGGCAAGGCTTCCACTCTCCGAAAGGTTTTTACGCGATCCGCTATCTTGTATTTGTTGGGTATCTTTTACTATGGCGGTCTCTCGGAAGGGGTGGATCAAATCCGATTGCTGGGAGTGCTGCAGCGAATCGCACTTTGTTATTTATTTGCGGCACTCATCTTTTGTTTTACGGGGCTGAAAGGACGTATTGCGGCATTGGTGGTGCTGTTGGGGGGCTACTGGGCTTTGATGACTTTTGTCCCGGTGCCGGGTGTGGGGGCAGGGAATTTTGAAGAAGGAAAGAACCTCGCTAACTACGTGGATAAAATGTATCTGCCACTCTTCAAGTGGAATGGAGACCATGATCCCGAAGGTTTGCTCAGTACCCTGCCTGCGATCGGTTCCTGCCTGCTGGGGATATTTGCCGGCATGGTGCTTCATCGCAAGGAGGGATCTGCGTTTCAAAAAACGGGCGTCCTTGCCGGTTTGGGTGTGCTTTGTTTGGCCCTCGGGTATGCCTGGAGTTTCCAGTTTCCGATCATCAAGAACATTTGGACTTCTTCATTCGTGCTGGTTGCCGGGGGATTCAGTTTTCTGGCTTTGGCGCTGTTCTACTTTGTGATTGATGGGGTCAAATTCCATCATTGGTGTTGGCCTTTTGTATGGATCGGTATGAATCCCATCGCCGTCTACATGGCTTTTAAACTCCTGGATTTTCATGACATGGCCAATCGCCTCGTGGGTGGACCGGTCAAAGGCGCTTTTGGAAATTACGCCGAAGTCCTGGTGCTCGCTGTCGTCACCGCGCTGAGTTTCGGCTTCGTCTATGCGCTCCACCGGAGGCGTTGGTATTTGAAGGTTTGATGGAAAAACCCCTTGGCAGGACTTGAGACGGGATTCATATTGTCGGGCAGATTATGTTCAAATGGATTAAACGCTTGATCGTTCTCCTCATATTGTTGGCTGTTGCTGCTTATTTCGGCCTGACCAAGGGAGTGAATTCTCTGGCAAAATCCGGTGTGGAAAAAGGCGGCACCCACCTGATGGAGGTGCCTGTGACTTTGGCGGACGCCAAGGTGGCTTTGACTTCGGGTGGCGGTTCGCTGTCCGGGTTGCGTATTCCCAATCCCGAAGGATTCAAATCGGAAAGCGCCATCACGGTCGGAAACGCCGCCATTTCGTTGGACCCCGGATCGTTGATGTCTCCCAAGGTAGTGATTCATCAACTCAAGGTGGAGCAGCCGGCCATCACCTATGAACGGACTTTATCCACCAGCAACCTGGATAAGCTCATGGAAACCATCCAGTCCAAAGTGCCGGAAGCAGACGAAAACGCTGAGGAAGGCAGGTTTCAGATCGATGATCTGCAAATCCTGGGGGCGCAGGTCAAACTCAGCGCTTCGGCTCTCGGTGGAAAAGGGATGCAATTTACGCTTCCTGACATCATTCTGAAGGATCTTGGTAAAGAAGGGCCGGGGCTGACTGCTGCAGAATTGACCAAGAAAATTATGGGTGAAGTGCTGTCGGGAGTGCTTGGGAAAGTCACCGGCTCTGGCGCAGGCGGTATTGCTGATGCTTTGAAAGGTGCGTTCAGTCAGGATGGAAGCACCACCGAAGGGGCGACCTCCAAGGCCGAGGGGATGCTCAATAATGTTAAATCCCTGTTCAAATCTCCCAAACCCGATTCATCCGGGGAATAAACCGATCAGAACGATTCGAAAACAGATTTTCCATTATCAATATGACCAAAAATGCCATTGTCACCGGCGCCGGAACCGGCGTTGGACGTTACACTGCGATCCTGCTCGCCAAGGCCGGATGGAATCTCACACTCACCGGACGCACTCAGAAGACGCTTGAGGAAACCATCCAGCTCGCCGGAGCGGACGCATCAGCATGTCAATGCGTGATCGGCAGTGTTGCGGATGAATCGTTCGTCGGGGAGTTGGTTCAACAGGCTGAATCGAAATTTGGCCCCACCGAGGTGCTGGTGAATTCCGCGGGCACCAATACGCCCAATCGCACCTTGGAGGTGCTTTCCATGGAAGATTACCATGATTTGATCAATACCAATCTGCATGGGAGTTATTATGCCATTCAGGCGGTGCTTCCGGGGATGCGTCAGGCCAGGTCCGGCACCATCGTGAACATTGTTTCAGATGCCTCACTTTGGGGAATGCCTTTGGCTGGGGCGGCTTATACGATTTCCAAGTTCGGATTGCGCGGACTCACTCAAACCATCAATGCCGAGGAAAATAAAAACGGCATTCGCGCCTGTGGTATTTTGCCCGGAGAAATCGATACTCCCATTCTCAAACTCCGCCCCAGCGAACCCACGGCAGAACACCGCGCCAGTATGTTGCGTCCGGAAGACGTGGCGCAATGTGCCATGCTGGCCATTGATCTGCCATCCCGCGCAGTGGTGCAGGAGTTGCTGGTCAGGCCTTGTCGTTGAGTTGGATTTTGTATTCCAGAGAGAGATGAATCCACACCGTATTCGTCAGTGGGCTGCGGCCTTTGGTTTTCTGGCCGTGTTGTTGGGAGCCTTTGGTGCGCATGGTTTGGAAGAACGATTGACCGAGTTGAACCGCGTCGAGACCTGGGAGACGGCGGTGTTTTATCATTTTATCCATGCCCTGGCGTTGTTCGGTTTGTCCCTGATGCCCCGTCCGCCGAAGGGGGCGGTATTGGGTTTTATCATCGGTATCGTGATCTTCTCTGGAAGTCTTTATGCACTTTCTCTGACTGGTATCACCAAGCTGGGAGCCATTACCCCATTTGGCGGGCTTGCGATGATGGTGGGTTGGGGGTGCTTGTTTATCAGCAAGAGAGGGACCGAAGCCGAAAGCGCCGATCATTAAAGAGTGCTCATGGTGAAGTGAACGGGTTGCAGACCGGAGCTGTGAGTTCTCCCGATAAGTCGGAAATGGAATTCATTTTTAATTTGCTCGCACCTGGGTCAAGGAGTTTTCGGAGGTGTCCTTTCAAACTGTTGGAGCAATGAGACCACCCGGGGGTGATTGGGGGACACTTCACGGGCCTTGATGAGGGTCTTGTATGCTTCCTCGATTTGCCGGTCCTGAAGGAACAGGGTAGCCAGTCCAACGTAGGCATCCACCAGCCCGGGTTTGCTGCGAATGGCTTTGGCGAAGGCTTCTTTTGCTTCGCTTGTTTTGCTTGTGGAGGCCAGCCCCAATCCAAGGTTATACTGCGCTTCGGCCAGTTCGGGTGAGTGGATGAGAGCGCTTTTCAGCATGGCAATGGATTCGTCAAACCTCTTTTGCCAAAACAGGCTAACCCCCAATTGCACCAACGCTTCCACGGCTTCAGGATCATACTTCAATGCCTCCCGCATGGATGCTTCGGCTTCCTGGTATTTTTTGTCGGAAAGATAAATGTTGCCCAGGAAGATGTGAGCCTTGGTCGTGTCGGGATAGTATTGAATGATCTTTTTGACAAGTGGCAGGGCGTCTTTGAACCGTCCTCTGCGCACCAGATTGCTGACACTGTCCAGCCACGCCGTCTTGCCGACACGATATGGTTTGACTTGTGTGAGGTAGGGGTCTTCCCATTCTTCATCCATTTCAATGCTTTCGACGATTTTCTGGGAAGCATTGGCTTTTTCAGGTTGATTGGTTCGCAGGTAAAGTGAGGCAAGCGCTGTGTGCGCCGCTTTACGGGTGTAGGCATGATCAGCGCAGCGTTCGTAGTATTGGATGGCTTCTTCTGGTTGCCCATTGGCGTTTGCCGCATGACCCAGCCCCAATTGTGCCATGGGGTTGTCGGCACGTTTTTCCAGCACCTGACGGTAATAGGGTTCTGCTTCCAGGATGCGTCCGTCCTCACTCAGGATATTTGCCAGTCGCAGTCGGGGGGCGAAACTATCCGAGTCCAGCATGTCCGCGGCCTCTTTAATGCGTGTGATGGCCGATTCCTTGTCGTCGGGCAGGTAGGTCAAACCATCGTAGTAAACCCATTTGCCGACCTTCGGCTCCAAAGTCCGCGCCTGGGTCAGGCAGTATGCGCCCGGTTCGGAAAATCCATTGACCCAATAAGTGATGCCGAGATCGCCCCAGGCTGTAGCCGAATGAGGATCGCTATGGAGTCGATTTTCGGCTGCCTTGATGGTGCTGACGATGAGTGGATCAACATCCTTTAGTTCAACCAGGGGTGGGGGAGTGATTTCTTTTTGATTGAATTTCCAGAAGGCTCCGATTCCGATTCCGATCCCGATCAGAACCAACATCCCGATCACCTTTGGCAGGCTGCTGGATGGTGCCTGTTGGGGTGGGGATGCTTCTGTGTGATTTCGGTTGCTCATGTCGCTTTAGTTAAACGGATATTGAAAAGAATCACAATGGTTCCTTGGATGGGGTGCCGGATCCTTTTTGCAATGACACCATGCGGTCCGTGTCGCCACCCGGGAAATCTTCCTGACCGCCATCTGACCAAATCACTCTGATGGAATCGATTTGAGTCATGTCTCCTAGACCGAAATGAAGTCTCGGATCATTGGAGCACATGTAGCTCATGCCCGGGTTCAACCAGCGGTGCCACGTTTTTCCCGCCGCCGAAACGATGATTTCGGCCCCGATATCGTCCCGATTGCCGGCATTCGGCAAGGTGGCTTGAACGATCAGCCAATGGCCATTGGTCTCTGGGTTTCCTTGTAAAACTTTAACAGGGGCCGCGATGCCGGACAGGATCATGTCCACAACGCCATCATTGTTGATGTCCCCTGATACCAGACCGCGTCCCACGTTTTCATCGCCGCAGAAGGAGGGATTCTGGTCCGAAATGTCCTTGAATGTGGTGGCTCCCTCATGCATGAAAAGCTGGTTCCTCTGGGCGTATTTTTGCCAGAATGGTCCCAAGGGATGATCGGGTTCAATGGTTGCGTTCATTTTGGCACGAATGTCTCCATTGACGAAGGCGATGTCGGTTTGCCCATCATTGTTGAAATCCCCCATCAAAGCTCCAAATCCAGTCCCGCGCCAGGAGGTGGCATTGAGACCGAAGGAGGCCGTTCGATCCGAAAACATGCCGCGCGGTCCCTGTCTCCAGAGGGTGTGGCGTTCGGTGGCCAGGTGGGTGACGAATAGGTCGAGGAGACCATCATTGTCCACATCGCCAACCCCAACGCCCATGTTGGCCCTGGTCTGCCCCATGGCATCCAGCGCAATGCCTCGCTTCAACCCTTCTTCCTGAAACTGACCATTGTTCTGGTTGATCAAAAGGCGGTTTGGCTTGGCGTCATCGGCAAAGAAAATGTCTGTCCAACCGTCCCCGTCGACATCAAAACAGGCCACTCCCAACCCCGGTCCGGGGACGCGAGCCAATCCGGATGAGGTCGTGACGTCTTCAAACAGGGGGGAACCTTTCTCCATGTTGCCCGAGTTACGGTAGAGTTTTGGTACTGCCGATGGGAATCCGTCCGGACCACAAAACTCGCGTTCGCCCCGATTGTTGGTGCAGGCGACGGATGGGGCGTATTCAATGTAGTTGGCGATCACAATGTCCAGCCAGCCATCCCGGTCAAAGTCCAGAAAACTCGCGGACATCCCCCAGGCCGGATTGTCGATCCCGGCTTCCCGGGTGACCTCCTTGAAATGCGAGCCTTCCACGTTGATGAATAATCTGGAACTGAGATAACCCACTACCAACACATCCGGGAACCCGTCATTGGTGACATCTCCAACCGCGACACCCATGTTGTGTCCGTCAATACCCAGGCCGGAAGATTCCGTGGTGTTTTCAAAGGTTCCATCTGATTTTTGCCTGAATAATTGATTGAGGTTTCCTGTGTCCGGACCGGTGTTTTGCAGGCAATAGATGTCCATCAAACCGTCCCGGTTATAGTCCAGGAGTGCCACGCCGGAACCCAGACTGCGGGGCATGAAGTAATCGGAAGGATCACCGGGATTGTGGGCGAACCGAATTCCCAGTTGATCGGTCACGTCAGAAAACCATTCTTTGGAGACGGGTTTTGGAGCAGGGGGCTTTGGAGTGGAAGTCGTTTCTTTGGATGCCGGTTTACAGGCTGATAAGCAAAAGGTGACCACCATCAAACACAAGATGCTCCATCTTGTGTGGCGGCTCATTACCTTCCTGCTGCTGAAAGCTCGTGGATGGACCAGGCTGTGGCAGTGGTTCTGTTGAACATTTGATTCAATCACTTCAGCATTTTCTTGAATAATTTGAGACGACGGCCAAACCACCGACTATAGGAAAAAGGTGTCAGGAAGAAAAGGTTTTCATGAACGTGGCATTGCCATTTTGCCATTGGGCGCAGTTCAAAAAATAGAAGCCCATTATTGGAGGTCCGGGATAGGCCCGCCTGACTCATAGGAGTCAGACGAGGCCCCCCGCAGATCCGGACGAGCGCAATGAACGCATCCGGTTCCTCTCAATACGGCTTCGCTACATCGCGGAGTG
>Ga0181585_10005107_pt1 | contig 11369 bp, 6 predicted proteins | sample 071ome_29_FD_132469 | JGI IMG/M metagenome (GOLD analysis project Ga0181585, IMG submission 132469) | Coastal salt marsh microbial communities from the Groves Creek Marsh, Skidaway Island, Georgia - 071407BT metaG (megahit assembly) | ecosystem: Environmental > Aquatic > Marine > Intertidal zone... | reverse complement strand
TAGCCTCGTTGACTGCTATAGGGCCGAAGGTGCGGGTTAACGATGTTTGAGGGGCTTTTGCGAATCAAACAAGTCTAGGAGATGCGCTCAAAGCCGTCGATGAGGTCGGCGTATTCAACCTCAAAACCGTTTTCTAAGGACCACGCTTTCATGGCATCTGAAACCGGACCATAGATACAGAGCCTCGCTGACACAGTTCTTTCCAGCACTTGGCTAATATACTCGCCCTGGGCAAATCGTTCGGCATGATGTCGTAAAGCCTCATTGCTCTCATGAGTTTCCCAGTAGGTTAGGGTTGACTGATCTGTGCTCATATACACGTTGTATACCAGGGTGCCTGGTTCGCCCGCTAGATTAAAGGCCACCATAGCCTTGACGATCGCTTTAAGTTCCTCTGCTTTGCCTTCGGCAACTTTTAATTCATAAAATATATTGAGATGAGTTGACATGATATAACTCCTTGAACGAGCCTTTTCAGAGGCGTTTGGGGCTAAAGCGCAATACTTCGTGAGTCTTCCGATCTTATCCCTATTTGAATCGTTAAGTAAGTTGCCCTGCTTATGGTGCCCGTCGTCTGTGCTGCGCTTCGAACTTTATTGGCGTAGCCTCAGCGTTTGATTGAGATGCGCTAGCTATGCTTGGTTTAAAAAGGCTTGAACTTGACTTGGGCTGACGATAACTTGATCACATAAGAGGGGAGCAAAGATCGCCGGCACGGGACTTTGTTCAGTGAAAAAGAAAAGCAATCGCAAGGAAGATTGATGAATAAATTTAATGAACTATTGGCCGCGACAGAAGAGCAGACTTACGCTTTATTTCGAATTGTAACGGGCTTTTTATTTATTTTTCATGGTAGTCAAAAGCTGCTCGATTTCCCAAAGGAGTTTACCTACGATCTAAGCCCTCTCATGCTGGCGGCGGGCGGCATTGAGCTTCTTGGTGGCTTGCTGGTGATGATTGGCCTGTTTACCAGACCAGTGGCGTTTATTTGTAGCGGTACGATGGCTGTCGCCTACTGGATGGCGCATGGCATGCGCGATTTGTTTCCGATGCTCAATGGAGGCGAATTAGCAGCGATTTATTGTTTCGCTTTTTTGTTTATCGCCGCAAAAGGCCCCGGTATTTGGAGCGTCGGCAAGTAGGGCCTGCACCCACGGCCAGGTGTTGAATGCATCGCAACATCAGGTGATGACGTCGCTCGCAGAAGCTTTGTCTAAAAGGCCTGGTTGGGCCGAATTTGCCATGCGCAGGGACTTCAGCATCGATGATGATCGCCAGTAGAGGATTATTGCTCAATTTGCTTCATTTGCTTTTAGAGATGTTGTTGTTGCCACGGCCTTGAAGAGTTCCAGGCCCTTTAGCGCGCCCTATTTTGCAAGGACGGGTGCAAGCAGTTGATGAAGCTTGCTTTGCCCGTACAACATCAGCAACATTTTAAAAATGTTGGTCAATAATGTGGCTTTTTCACGCAACCACCTTTAGCTTTGGAGGGTCTGGCGCTTGGTAATCGTTTGCATTTAATTGCCGTCCCGGCCCGCAAGTTTTGCCAAATTAAGGGCTTTGTGCAGCACAAAATCCCTAAAGCCAGATAGGTTTTGGGTGAAGCCAGAATAGGGGGTATCTAGTGATCAAATTTTGGTAAAAACGGTTAAAAAATCCGCAGTTAGCGGTTTTTGTCCTTCAGCTTTCTAAGGTGCGTCCGATAACCTTTATGAGTCACTTTGAGTAGCCGTTTTGTGTTGAATGCCATCGCCATTTCGCTGGTCATGCTGACCTTGCTGGGATGTGGTCAGAATCCTGCCGCAGGCGGCGCAAGCGGCGGCGATGCGGTGATCGAAGATCCCAACCAAGCGCCAACCATCGCGGTCGATCCAACCTTCACTTACCTTTCCGGCAGCGATGACGCCATTGGTCAGGTTGTGACCAATGATACCGACGGCGATGTCCTCTCGATCAGCCTTGAGGCTGAGGATGCCAGGCAGTTTGAAATTGATGCCGAGGGTACCTTGCGTTTCGTAGCTACCCCTCGCTTTGTCGCGCCCGAAGATGCCAATCAAGATAACCGTTATCAACTGACAATCGTAGCTTCCGATGGCAAGGCCTCTGTAAGCGCAGACCTTGTCGTTGAGGTGCTGGATGCGATTGTCGGCATCGTAGCAGGTCCCCTTGGGCCTGCTGCAAAGGTCACTTATGACCAAGATTATACTGGCGTAGCAAGGGAGAGCCTGACGCCTATAACAGCCGATGCATTTGGCGGATTTATCGCTCAGCGTCTGATCGTCCCGAAAAATCAAAAGCAAGTGGCCTATGCGATTAATCAGAGCGCAACCGCCGAGACAACTACTATTCCTGTCACCTTGATTACCCGGGTGCCTGCCGACCCGAATATCGAAGCCATCCGCTTAAGCCCGATGTCGACGCTACTTTATAGTCTTCGAAACCCTAGCCTAAAGGATCTCTTTATACATCAGTTCGGCCTGCGGCAAAGGAAAGGGAGTGAACTGGGTGATCCCTACTGGGAGGAATTCGCAGTTGAGGCCGTCTCGGAAGATAAACTGGCCGTTTGGAACGAACAGATCGGGATTTTGATGTCGGTTGGCCTAGCGCTGGTTGACCCTGAAATGGTAGTCTTGAGGCAACTCGTGAGGTCGCAGGCGCTTTAGCTGAAGCGTTAGCAGCTTCGGGTCCAGACTTGCTGGTGATGCCTGAGGTGGCGGCGTTAGCGCTTGAAGCGATGTTTAACGCGAACGTCCCAGAGGCGACCGTGGCCAACTCTGTGCTGTTTGAGAAAATCGCGAGTGCGGCAGTGCGCCTGAATCGTTTGATCGCGGATCCTGATCTTGATCTGAAAGGACCCGATGCGACGAAGATTAGTGCAAGTAGTGAGAAAGTTGCGCTATCCACTAGAGCGCTTCTTGAGGGCGCCATCGATGAGGCAAGCTTCGAAGCAGAAACGGCTGTAAATCAATTACTACCCAATGATGTCGCTGTTGAAACTCTTGATACCGATGGCGACGGCACGCCGGATGTGTTTGACGAGGACAATGATGCCGACAATGCTGAGGATTATCTCGATGCCTTTCCAAATCAAAGCTTTGAGCGTCGCGATACGGATGGTGACGGACAGGGTGATAAAGCTGACCTTGATGACGATAACGACGGCGTTTTAGATGCTGACGATGCATTTTCCAAAGATCCCTCTGAATCGATAGATTCTGATGGTGATCGAGTAGGGGATGGGACAGATCGGTTCCCCTTTGATCCTGCGGAGCAATATGACACCGACGGTGATGGTATTGGTAATGCTGCCGATACAGATGATGATGGCGACGGCATTGAGGATACGCTAGATGATTTTCCACTTGACGCAACCGCATCGCGAGACTCTGACGAGGACGGCGCAGATGATCTGGTGGATGCGTTTCCGCTCGATCCAGGCGAACAGTTGGATTCGGACGGCGATGGCATCGGCGATGCAAGAGACGATGACGATGATAATGACGGTGTTCCCGACTGGCTTGATGACTTCCCGTTGGATAAGGACGAATTTACCGACAGCGATTTTGATGGCGTTGGTGATAATGATGACGCGCTTCCCTTTGGTGCCTCCGAAACTGAGGATACTGATGGCGATGGCGTGGGCAACAACGCTGATGCTGACGACGATAACGACGGTGTTAGCGACGCCAAGGATGCTTTTCCCTTAGACGCGACCGAGGCGTTCGACACAGATGGGGATGGTCAAGGTAATGAGGCGGATTTTGATGATGATGATGATGGGGTAAGCGATTCTGAAGACGCTTTTCCATTAGATGCCTCTGAGCAGTTAGATACGGATGGCGACGGGGTCGGTAACGAGTCGGATTCCGATGATGATGGCGACGGTGTCGCTGATGTAGACGATGCTCTGCCGCTGGATGCCGATGAAAGTCTGGATACCGATGGGGATGGTGTTGGAAATAATGCTGACAGCGATGATGATGATGATGGCGTTATCGATAATCTCGACGCGTTTCCCCTAGATCAATCAGAAACGTCAGATAGTGACGGTGACGGCGTTGGCGATAATGGTGACTTATTCCCAAGTGACCCTGATGAGAGTATCGACACCGACAGCGATGGCCTCGGTAACAACGCTGACCTAGATGACGACGAGGATGGCGTAAGCGATCTTGATGAGGTCGCTAATGGTACGGATCCGTTGCTTGCCGACACGGACGGTGATGGAGTCAAAGATGCCTCGGATGCCTTCCCGCTCGATGCAACCGAAACCCAAGACGCAGATACAGATGGCATTGGTGATCTAGCCGATCCTGATGATGACAATGATGGCGTCAGTGACATCGATGAGCTAACTAACGGCACCGAACCCCTAGTTGCCGATACGGATGGTGACGGTGTGGACGATGGCGTTGATGAATTGCCCCTGGATCCGACTGAAACCCTAGACACCGACGGTGATGGTATCGGCAATACCGTCGACATCGATGATGACGGCGACGGCATTCCGGACTTTTCTGAGCTGGCTAACGGAACCGATCCGCTATTGTCAGACTCTGACGGCGACGGGCTCCTAGACAACCTCGACCCATTTCCCACAGATCCCGCTGAAACGCTTGATACCGATGGGGACGGCGTTGGTGACGTGTCGGACGATGATGATGACAATGACGGCGTATCAGATGTTGACGAATTAGCGAGAGGGACTGATCCGTTATTGGCCGACTCTGATGGGGACGGTGTGAACGACGCTTTGGATGCTTTACCCCTAGACGCCTCCGAGACACTCGATACCGATGGCGATGGCATTGGTAATGTAGCTGACTTGGATGATGACGGTGACGGCATTAGCGATGACGACGAAGCGAATCAGGGTACCGACCCTTTGTTGACCGACACCGATGCTGATGGCGCCACAGATAACCTTGACGTATTTCCTCTTGATGAGACAGAAACGCTCGACACTGATAGTGACGGGATTGGCAACAACGCCGATACCGATGATGATAATGATGGGGTTAGTGATGCGGATGAATTAGCTGTAGGCACCAGTCCAACGCTGGCTGATTCGGATGGTGATGGCGTCAATGATGGATTGGACGCGATACCTCTTGATGGTTCAGAGACCCTAGATACGGATCAAGACGGTATTGGAAACACGCTAGACCTCGATGATGATGGTGACGGGTTGAGTGATCTTGACGAGTTAGGTAACGGTACTGACCCTCTAGCGGCAGACTCAGATGATGACGGCTTAAACGATCTAGATGAATTGGTCGCTGATACCAACCCGCTACTTGCAGATACCGATGGCGATGGTGTGGCTGATGGCCTCGATGCACTGCCCCTTGATCCCTTGGAATTCTTAGACACCGACTTAGACGGTATAGGCAACGAGGCTGACGCTGATGATGATGGCGATGGCATCAGCGATGCAGCCGAGCAGGCCAATGGAACGGATCCCGTTTTGGCGGACTCTGACGGCGATGGTGTTGGTGATGGAGAAGATGCTTTTCCTCGGGATGCGCTCGAGACCCTAGATACGGACGGCGATGGCATCGGTAACACGGCTGACGTTGATGATGATGGCGATGGGGTGCCTGATTTTTCTGAATTAGCTAATGGTTCAGACCCGCTGCAGGCTGATACCGATGGTGATGGCGTCGCAGATAATCTAGATCCATTCCCGAATGATGCAGCCGAGACGCTAGACTCTGATGGCGATGAAGTGGGCAACAATGCTGATCCTGATGATGATAATGATGGCATCAGTGATGAAGATGAGTTGCTAATCGGTACTAATCCTCTATTGGCCGATACCGATGGTGATGGGGTGGATGATGCGGTGGATGCGCTACCGTTAGACAAAACTGAAACCCTAGACACGGATGGCGATGGGATTGGCAACACCGCTGACCCTGATGATGATGGCGATAGCATTCCTGATGTTGCTGAACGAACCAATGGCACAGATCCTTTGCTTGTGGATTCAGACAATGATGGGGTGGCAGACAATCTCGATGTGTTCCCGCTAGACGAAACCGAAACCGTTGATACCGACGGGGATGGCAATGGCGATGAAGCGGACCTCGATGATGATGGCGATGGAGTTACCGATGCTGATGAAGTTTTGGGTGGGACTGACCCCTTAGTTGCAGACTCAGATGGTGACGGAGTGGCTGATGGTTTAGATGCTTTACCCTTGGATGCCTCCGAGACCGTCGATACCGACGGCGATGGTCTGGGTAACAACGCCGATTTAGACGACGACAATGACGGTACGAGTGATGTCGACGAGATAGCAAATGGCACAGACCCTCTGATTGCAGACTCTGATAATGATGGCGTGCCAGACAATTTAGATGCTTTTCCGCTGGACGCCGCTGAGACCCTCGATTCAGATGCCGATGGCATCGGCAATAATGGCGATCCCGACGACGATAACGATGGCGTCAGTGATGCAGACGAAGTTATCAATGGCACGGACCCTTTGTTGGCTGATTCTGATGGGGATGGTACCTCTGATCAAGATGATGCCTTTCCGTTAAATGTCGCTGAAAGTTTGGATACCGATGGCGACGGTGTCGGTAACAATGCGGATTTGGACATTGATGGCGATGGATTTGATAATCCTGACGATGCCTTTCCACTGGATATTGCCGCATCCACAGACACGGATGGTGATGGTTTGCCGGATGATTGGAACGATACCTTCACAGCCGATGACTCAACCACCGGTCTTTCCATTGATAATGACGACGATGCAGACGGCGTTGAGGATGACGCCGACGCCTTTCCGCTCAACAATGCTGAAACCGTTGATACCGATGGCGACGGTATCGGTAACAATGCTGATACTGACGACGATAACGATACCCTGAGCGACACGCTTGAATCCGGCACCCTAGGGACGGACCCGTTACTTGCTGATACGGATGGTGATACGGTTGCCGATAATGTCGATGTGTTCCCGCTGGATGCAACAGAAACCATCGATACGGATGATGATGGGATTGGTAACAACGCCGATACCGATGATGATGGCGACGGGGTAAGCGATGGCGATGAACTTGCCAACGGTACAGATCCTTTGCTCGCTGACTCCGATGGAGACGGCGCACCAGATAACATTGATGCATTCCCGCTTGATAACGAAGAAACGCTAGATACAGACGGTGATGGTTTAGGTAACAACACGGATCCTGATGATGACAATGATGGCGTTGTCGATGTGAGTGATGAATTTCCTCTAGATGTTGACGAACAGGTCGATACCGATGGCGATGGCATTGGTAATAATGCCGATACCGATGATGATGGCGACGGCGTTCTTGACGGCGATGACCCTTTCCCATTTGATGGTACCGAAAGCCTCGATACCGATAACGATGGGATCGGTGACAATGCAGACACCGACGATGATAATGATGGCTTCGCCGATGCTAGTGACGCGTTTCCAAAGGATGCATCCGAACGACAAGACACCGATGGCGATGGCATTGGTAATAATGCGGATACCGACGATGATGGCGATGGTTTAACAGATGTAGAAGAAGCGGCTCTGGGTACAAACCCGCTGCTAGCCGATACCGATGAAGACGGTGTTAATGACCAAGACGATGCCTTCCCCTTAGACCCAACACGAACCTAAGGGGAGGCTATTTCAGTCAGTACGGCAAGCCACGAGCCCAGCTGGCCAGGTCCAACCGACAGGTTTCCTGAAACCACTGCTAATCCAACACGTCAAACGAGGGAGCACACCCTTATTCTGGTACTCTCGTTATCCACGCTTGGCGTACGAATTGGCCGACTCTAGCGGTTTGTGCCTCGGTCCAATAGGCCTGCCAGGCCTCGCTAGCATTTCGTTTTTGAAACTTCTCTGTTAGATCCGAGAATGTCGCGTCCATTTGAAAGATGTAAAAAATCCCGGAAGGGCCGTTTAGGTATACGTTAGATTCGATACCGTGTGCCGCAGAGATTGCTATCGAGGATTGAATACTGGCAGCAAGCGCCAGGTTGTTAGAGTTATCCGTTGGTTCCCATGCAGACATATAGGCGACCGTCTTACCCTCTGAGATATCGGTGCCTGCATCGGCATTAAATAGGTTGCCCATCGCATAGCTTGTGACCAGAAAAGGCTGAAGTTTAGGCCAATTTTCGGCGATCCAGGCCAACCATTCTGAATTATTACTTGCGGCATCCTTGTAGGCCGCCCACTCTGTTTGGTTGTTAAAACGTAGCACATAAGCAATCACATTGGCGCCGTTTACATCGTGCTGCCAGTATTCAATATGCGCCCCGAGCTTTTCTTGGATTGCTTTAGCGCTGTCAAATAAAGCAATATTCTTAGTCGCATCCCCATCAATCAGTTGAAAGTCCCAAGCCTCGTAAACGTCAGCAGACGCAAATGAGGCAATGCAAGTGAATATAATCGCCAGCAAATGAGTTTTCATAATTTTCTCCTTTTTTTAGAAGAACTTAGTCGTGTAATTACAACCGGTAAAGGATTGTTCGATTTTGGGCATTTAAGACTATTTTGGATGTAGGCGTTTAACCAAATTGAAGCTCACCGCTGAAGCGCCATGGTTAGGGTTTGATACGACGTCTAGATAGATCCCAATTCACAGACCAGTTTGTTGCAGACAGAGGTCGGGCAAATAATGATCACACATCACTCTCGGGTAGCCAGCTAGGCAAAATTGAAGCAGTTTTGGCGCTGCTCTGATAGTTCGCATCACTGATACTTAAAACCTCGTTGACTGCGCATTCTGTGGCATTGGGCTTGAGGACAGCCAACTATAAATGAGCGCTATTCTATGTGGCTAACGCAGCCTTGCACCAAACCTCCGAGAGGCAAGGTTGTATCGTGTGACCTAGAACGAAGATAACAATAGGTGGTAACTGAGGCACTAAGACAGGACTAACGCCGCCCTATTAGGAGTTGATTTTGAGGTCTGATGCCTCTCGTCTAGCGCGATGACGCTCAAATTATCAGCAGCGAGATTTTACCCCTCGATTCGCTTCATCCGCTCGGGCTCGTGCGTTGTGGTCAGGGTTATCTAAAGTGCTTGATGATGTTGGCGCAGGCCTTTTCTGAATTCGGTCCCATCAGGTGTACGCCATCGATGCCGGGCATTTCGACCATAACTTCGATCAATTCTCGGCAAATGCTTTCTCCTGTCTTGGCGGGTTTGTCACTATTTCCAAGTCGTTGAATGATTGCATCAGAGATGTTGACGCCCCAAAGATTATTGCGCATCCAGTCGGCCTGTTTTGCCGATTTTAATGGTCCCATGCCAATCAAGACTTTCGTTGACTCGGTTTTGCCATTTTCGATGAGCCGCTCGGAATAAGCCCTGATCATGTCGATGTCAAAACAGTACTGAGTCTGGACGAATTGGGCGCCAGTCTCGATTTTTGCCAGCAATCCCGCCATGGCTTCGGGCTTTACGTGTTGCTGGTATAAATCATCTGCCGCGCCGGGATAAAGCGGTAACGGGTTTTTAATCGCAGTGCCGTCGGTCAGGTGGCCCTCAGTGAGAGTTGCACAAAGTTTGATTAAACCGGCACCATTGAATTCGTTTACGGCCTTTGGGCCGCCTTCTGGTGGTTGGTCGCCGGATAAGCACAAGACTTTGTTGATGCCAACGGAAAGCGCGCCGAGGAGTTCGGACTCGAGAGCGATTCGGTTGCGGTCTCGCCCGGTGAGCTGAAGAATGACGTCGAGTCCTTTGCGCTTGATTTCGGCAGCAACCAACAAGCTGCTTAATTTTGTCTGGCAGTTCGGCGAGTCGGTGACATTGATCGCGTCAGCCAAGCCGATGAGCGGATCGATTTTAGCAGCGGTAGCCGCCAAGTCGGTTGAAAGGTCCGGCGTCATTTCTGCCGTAAATAAGAAGTTGTTGGATGCAAACATAAGCTTATCTCGGTAACTTTTTTTGTGGGTCGTAAAAAGGCAATGCGCACAGGGTTGCTGAAAATTGGTTTTGATCCTGCTGGATCATGATCGGCTCAGAGGCGTCAACACCCCGGTTTAGGCAGATGAGTGCGATACCGCTGTCAAGCGTGGGTGACCAAGCACCAGCGGTGACAGTGCCAATTTGCTCACCATAACGATCGACGAGGGCGTTGCCTCGTGCGGGCGTTACCTCGATGGTTTTCAAGCCTAGCAGCCGAACGCGCCGTTGGTCTGTTGCAAAAAGCGCGGTTCGGCCGATAAAGTCCGGCTTCTTAAAATCTACAAAATGGCCGAAGCCTATCTCGAAGGGGTTGATACGCTGATCAATATCTGTGCCGTAATCTAATATCCCGGCTTCTAGACGCCTGATATGCATAGACGAGACATTAGAGGCAAGCAACTGAGCTGGCTGGCCTTTGGTCAAAAGATAATCCCAGAGTGCGCCGCCATCAAAGCCGTCACCGATGGAATAGATTTCGAAGCCGCGCTCACCTGTCCAGCCAGTTCTAGAGACATAAAACGGATTGCCGTTAATCATGATTTCGCCTACCGCGTAGTATGGAAACGCAGTCAGATCAATGTCTGAAATAGCTTCGAGAACTTGAAGGGACGTTGGCCCTTGGATCTGCAATACCCAGGAATCAAAATCTTCAATCGACACATCGAAATTAGCGGCATGGGCATTTGCCCAATTCAAAAAATCGCCATTAGCTTGTACGTAAATAAACACATCGTCATTTGGGCGCATCAGAACACCATCCATGAGGACGCCGCCCTCATGATTGCAAGCAATCGCATAGCCAGCACGACCGACCTTTATTTTGCTGATATCGCGGGTGAAGAGCTTATTGAGAAAGGCGATACGATCCGGTCCAGTAATGCGTAGTGGCGTTTCAGGGACATCATAAAGACAGCATTGGCTACGCAAATGTTGGTAATGTGCTTTTTGATCTAGGTTTGAACTTAAAGGATACAAACGGTTGTTATAAATTCCATAGTTTGTATCCGGATAATCGTTACGATCGAAAAAAGGCGACCGCTTGAACCGATGGCTAGAGACGGATAGATGCAGGTTGGCCATAGATGTTCTGTCCGAAATGACTAGCGATAGCGTTCATAAGGCGAGTTGAGCCGCCGAATGGTCGGTTTTATTACTGGCGTGCACTGTTTCCCGCAGGGTAATTCAAATCAACTGGTAGCGAAAGCTGTTTTGAGGGTTAACGAATCGAAGATAGCGGGCTGACAGGTAGCCTCGACTCCGCTAGTGACTTTCGCCAGGGCAAGCGCGCCTTGGTGACCGAAAGTTCCCTTAAAGTGGTTGCTGTCTCGCTGTCTCGCTGTCTCGCTGTCTACCTGTCTAGCTGCCGCATGGCGGAGGCCGGACCTGTGCGCTGAGCGAAGTGCCGGTCTT
>Ga0181585_10005088_pt1 | contig 11391 bp, 14 predicted proteins | sample 071ome_29_FD_132469 | JGI IMG/M metagenome (GOLD analysis project Ga0181585, IMG submission 132469) | Coastal salt marsh microbial communities from the Groves Creek Marsh, Skidaway Island, Georgia - 071407BT metaG (megahit assembly) | ecosystem: Environmental > Aquatic > Marine > Intertidal... | reverse complement strand
CGAATACAGTCTTTTGTGCCGCCTATTTGACACCGACCTCGCCGAACTTTGCCATAATGAACAGATCGGGCTGTTTGCTTATTCACCATTGGCGTGTGGCATGTTGACCGGCAAGTATCAGAATGGCGCCACCCCGACAGGTTCACGCAAAAGTATCGGCCCAGAGCTTGGCGGCAGGGTAACAGAACGTGTCTGGCCGGTGATTGATGCCTATCTCGACATCGCCCGTCGACACGGCCTTGACCCGAGCCAGATGGCGCTTGCATGGGCTATAACACGTCCGGCGATGATGTCATTGATCATTGGCGCCACATCAACCGAACAGCTTGATTGCTTGCTAGGGGCACCTGATCTCGAACTTTCCGACGAGGTGATCGACGAGATCGAAGCGACACACAAAGCCCATCCAATGCCGTTCTAGCCCCGTCAGGACAGGATCAGCAACGCAGAATGACCTTCACAATCGACTCCAGAATCGACGCTGACAGCCGGCTTGTCGCAAAGCGTGACAATTTACAGATCAGGCTGATGGATGATGAGCGGTTTTTCTGGTTGCTGATCATTCCCGAAATAGAGGGTGCTACCGAGCTTCAAGATCTTGACCCATCGACATTTGACGCGCTGATGGCGCTGGCACGCGGCCTTGGCGCGGCAATCAAGGCCAGTGACCAAGCCGACAAGATCAACACTGCCGCGATCGGTAATGTTGTCTCACAGCTGCATCTTCATGTCATCGCCCGGCACAAGACCGACCCTGCCTGGCCAGCACCGGTGTGGGGGCATGGCACCCCCGTTCCGGCCAAGCCGGAGACAACAGCACGGCGTGAGGCCATAATCAATACATGGTTGGACGCCAACGCCTAGGCGCGGACGAGCGCCTCAGGCAAGGCATGCGATCCATCTGCCTGCAATGGCATCGGCACAACCTCATGGACTGCACTCATGGGTAAAATGCCGTAAAGATGCGGGAAAAGCTTGCCGCCGCGTGATTCTTCCCAAACGATATCAAGTGATAATGTATCCACAGCAACAAGGACCAAATCAGCCTGGCCGGCAAAATGCAGTCGCGCGGTCTCGGCAACTTGCGTCGCACTTGAAAAATGGATGAAACCGTCCTCAATATCGATAGCAGCACCAGTAAAACAGCCAGCCTTTTCAGCCTCTTGCCATGCGACTTTTGAACATATCTTGTAGATCAGTTGCATCGAAATAATTCCGTTCCATCCAATTTTGGCATGAGCCAATCATCCGACAGGCGCATCACAAACACAGCGCGCGAGTGAGTCGTCGCCTCTTTACACCACAAAGCCTTGGGTGTCGCAATGTCGCAATGATATGGTGACGGCTTGACCCTTGCCCACTTTTCGGGGATTTTCTTCGGGGGAATTTCTTGGCGCATCGGGAACTGTCATGTCTGCTTCCAATCACCAGACCCTGCCCTACAGGGAGACATTAACCATCTGGCCGCATCGCTCGCTTAGCCCACGTGGCTTCGCCATCGTGATGGCATCTCTTGGCGGCCTTGCTTTTTGCATCGGTTTGGGGTTTTTCCTTGCTGGTGCATGGCCGATTATCGGATTCCTTGGGCTTGAACTCCTGGTTGTCTGGGGCGCTTTCAAGCTGAACTATCGTGCCGCCCGACAACGCCAGAAGCTCACCGCCACAGCTGACGAGCTGGTTGTAGAGAATGTCGGTGCCAATGGCGAAACGCAGACGGTCAATCTTCCCTCCGGCTGGATCCGTATCGAAGTTAGCGGCGAGCGTGTGACCAATATTGAAGATTATCGGCAGACCAAAAACACCTACCGCCAGCGTGTATTTGTGACCTCGCATGGCGCCCGGACTGAAATTGGCGCCTTCCTTCATCCGGCAGAAACGCCTGCGCTTATCACCGAATTGTCCGGCATGCTCGACCGAGCCCACAGCGCCCGTCTCCAGCACCCCTGATTAACCGCGCCTTTACGGGGTTGGATATGTACAAAAAATCATATCGAAAACACTGAAAAAGAAGATGAAATTTCTTTTTAAACGCGCCAGACTACGCCTATGGATTTTGTCGACCCCCTGAAAATTGCGATGACCATGCTGCTCGGCTTTGACCCCGAGCTGATGGCAATTATTTCGCTTTCGCTCACCGTCAGCTTTACCGCTGTTGGTGTTGCCTTGCTCATTGGCCTTCCCATTGGCGCATTGCTGAGCAGTTACCGCTTTCCCGGACGGCTCGCAATTATCACCATCACCAACACGTTTCTTGGCATGCCGCCTGTTGTCGTTGGTTTGCTCATTTACATTCTTATCTCGCGGGCAGGTCCGTTTGGCTGGCTTGGCATTCTTTACACCAGCTATGCAATGATCTTGGCGCAATTCATTCTGGTTCTGCCTATCTCAATCGCCCTGTCACGACAGATTTTTGAGTCGTTGCATGCCGAATATGCATCTTTATTCGCTTCATTGCGAATTGGCCGTATGGACCGGATACTGACCCTGATAAGCGAAGCACGCGTGGCTCTTGTTACGATTGCACTTGCTTGTTTTGGCCGTGCCATCTCTGAAGTGGGCGCGGTCATGATTGTCGGCGGCAATATCCGCCATTCAACCCGCGTGATGACCACCGCCATTGGTCTCGAGACATCAAAGGGAGAGCTTGCCTTGGCAATGGCCCTCGGGGTTGTCTTGCTTGGTATAGCCTTGAGCGTGAACATAGCCAGTCAATTTATTCGATCAAGATTTGAGAATGACGCTGTAAATGCCTGATAATAATAACATTAACTATATCGTTACAGCGCATGATCTATCCGTTGTCCGCGATGGCAACACGATCCTTGACCGGGTAAATCTTGGCGTGCGTGAAGGCAGTTTAACAATGCTGCTTGGCCATAATGGTGCGGGCAAATCGGTGTTGCTACAGACCCTTCATGGGGTGTTCGGCACCGTTGACGGCACCATCACAGCACCGCCTGCCGAACGCCAAAAAATGGTGTTCCAGAAGCCGGTACTTCTTCGCCGAACTGCTCGCAGACATTTTGACTTTGTTTGTCCGGGGCTTGCCGAAGCTGATGTTGACGCCTGGTTTTCGCACGCCAATCTCAGCGGTCAGAAAGACGTTATGGCAAGGCGGCTGTCGGGCGGAGAACAACAGAAACTGGCCTTGATTGGTGCATTGGCAAGCAACCCGACACTGTTGTTCCTTGATGAACCCACATCGCATCTTGACTATGAGTCGACAACCGCGATTGAGCGCATGATCACCGAAGCGCACAAAATGGGCACAACGATCATCATGACCAGCCATAATCGCGCTCAGGCTGAAAGGCTGGCCGAAGACGTACTGTTTATCCACAAGGGCAAAATTCTGGAAAATGCCGCCTCCGACACGTTTTTTGCGTCACCTGAACACCCTGCGGCAAAACAATTTCTGAACCATTTGTAGGCATGATCCAAATCGAATCTGTCTTATTCTCAAAGCACAGATTTGATGTTGGCACTGCTGGTCATCCCCTGAAAAATCAGCTAGGATTTTGCATGAACGCCAACCCCGAAGAAGACGAAACGGGGAGAAGTCGAAACGGGGTGGTGCTGAAATGGCGCATCCTGAAAAGACGCATCCTGAAAAGACGGGTAGCCACAGCATGGGTGACGATCGCAAAATCATAGTTCTGACCGGTGCAAGCCGTGGAATAGGCCATGCAACGGTGAAGAAATTCTCCAGCAAGGGCTGGCGCGTCATTACCTGTTCACGGCACGGTTTTCCAGAGAATTGCCCGTGGGAAGCCGGACCAGAAGACCATCTGCAAATCGACCTCTCATCCGAAACAGAAATTGTGCGCGGCACAACGGAATTGCTCGATCGGCTTGATGGAAAGCCACTGCACGCCCTTGTCAACAACGCCGGCATCTCGCCAAAATCATCATCCGGTAAAAGATTGGATACGGTCAACACAACCATTGAAGATTGGCGGCATGTCTATCAGGTCAATGTATTTGCGCCGATTATGCTAACCCAAGCCCTTGTTAAACCTCTGACCAAAGGCGGCGGCGCCGTGGTCAATGTAACGTCGATTGCCGGTAGCCGGGTGCATGAATTTGCCGGATCCGCATATGCAACATCAAAAGCCGCGCTGAGCGCCCTGACCCGCGAGATGGCGTCCGATTTTGGCAAGCTCGGTATTCGCGTTAACGCAATTGCGCCGGGAGAGATACTCACCAACATTCTCAGCCCGGGCTCAGAAGAGGCGATTCTTCCCCAGATCCCACTTGGACGGTTCGGCACTCCTGACGAGGTTGCTGAAACCATCTATTTTCTCTGCAGTGATAAAGCCAAATACATGAATGGCTCAGAAATCCATATCAATGGGGGCCAGCATGTGTAACCGTCATTCTCAAACATGGCCAAGGACAAGAAAAAATGACATTTGATCAAGCTATGAGTGGTAACTCACCCGCCAGCCGTGACATCGCGAATCATCTTCACCCCTATACCAATCCGGCTTTGTTGCGCGAGAGTGGCCCACACATCATGGCGCAAGGTGATGGCGTTTTTGTCCATGATGATAATGGCAAAAGATTCTTTGAAGGCATGAGCGGACTGTGGTGTACCTCGCTGGGATTTTCCGAGCCTGAATTGGTGGACGCCGCAATCAAGCAGTTAAAAACACTTCCCTTTTACCACAGCTTTGCTGGAAAAACTGTCAATCCGGCTATCGATCTCGCGGAAAAGCTGATCCGGAATGCCCCGCAAGCCGGTCATGGCAGCGTGATGAGCAAAGTCTATTTTGCCAGCTCCGGATCGGAAGCCAACGACACCGCCATCAAAATGGTGTGGTATTATCAGGCGGCCATCGGCAAGCCGGAAAAACGCAAAATCATCAGCCGCAGACGCGGCTATCACGGTGTCACGATTGCGGCAGCCAGCATGACCGCGCTTGCCTATGCACAGGACGGTTTTGGCCTACCGCTGGATTTTGTCAAACACACGATGACCCCCGATTACTACAATGAAGCCCATGCGGGTGAGAGCGAGACGGAATTTGTCGCCAGATGCGCCGCCGAACTCGAAGCGTTGATCCTTGCTGAGGGGCCGGAAACAGTTGGGGCACTCTTTGCCGAACCGGTCATGGGAGCTGGTGGCGTTATCATCCCGCCAGCCGGCTATTTTGCGGCAATCCGTGAAGTGCTTCACAAATATGACGTGCTGCTTGTTGCCGATGAGGTGATTTGCGGTTTTGGCCGGACAGGCAATATGTGGGGCTCACAAACCATGGATGTCCAGCCGGATATGCTGACTTGTGCCAAGGCATTGTCCTCCGCCTATCTGCCGATATCTGCGGTGATGCTGTCAGAGCGCATTTGTCAATCACTTGAAGCGCAGGCTGAAAAGCTCGGCATTTTTGGACATGGCTACACTTATTCGGCGCATCCAGTCTGTGCCGCGGTGGCGCTTCGCGCTCAGGAATTGATTGAAGAACGCAACATCATCGGCCATGTCCAAAGTCTCGCATCGGCGTTTGCCAAATCTGTCTCGCGCTTTGAGAAATTTGACTTCATCGGTAACACGCGGTCAGTTGGTTTGATTGGTGCCATGGAGTTTTGCGCCGTGCCGGACGAACGGCGAAAATTCGACCCAGCTCACAAAATAGCGGCCAAGGCCGTTGCTAAAATTCAGGAACATGGCGTCATTCTGCGCGCCCTGCCGGGTGATATCATTGGCTTCTGCCCCCCATTGATCATTAATGAGGCAGAACTCAATGAAATGTTTGAACGGGTTGAGGCCGGTATGCAGGATGTGCAGAGCATCGCTGACGAATTAAGATAGGGTTGGTGGTGAAACCCCGCAAAAGCTCTAAGACTGCCAACAGTTTCCAGACAGCATATCGGCATAGCTTTTCGTGGGACATTATGTGAGAGCTATGGCAAAGCTAGCCCGGCCATGGATTTCGCTTACAGGGTGAGGATTAAATGACGGTTGCAAACCTTGTCGATGTTCTTGGTCCGGCGCATGCCAACGGCTATGGAGTGGTCGGCTTTGTGGCGCTTGGCTGGGAAGATGCTGAGGCCTATGTCGAAGCCGCTGAGGAGGTGCAGGCGCCAATAATATTGCAGGCCGGTCCCGGTTTTCGAAAACATATGCCAGTTGAAGTTACAGGTCCGATGTTCCGCTATCTCGCCGAACAGGCCAGCATTCCTGTCGTCTGTCACATTGACCATGGAAAAACCATTGACGAATGTGTTGCCGGCATCGACAACGGCTTTTCATCGGTGATGTTTGACGGTTCCCGCCTCAGCCTTGATGAAAATGTAGAAAAATCCGCTGCTGTTGTTGAAATTGCCAGAAAGCATGGTGTTTCGGTTGAAGGCGAGATCGGCTTTGTCGGTTTTGATTCGGGTGAAGAATCCGAAATGACCAAGCCGGAAGATGCCAAACGGCTGGCTGTCGAGGCAAATCTTGATGCGCTGGCGGTCTCGGTTGGCAATGTCCACCTGCAGCGCACACAAAAAGCGAACATCAATACCGACCGGTTGGCTGCAATTGAGGCAGTTGTACCCTGCCCGCTTGTCATGCATGGCGCATCAGGCGTGCCCGCAGACATGCGTCGCCATCTTGCCGGCAATACGGCCATGTCCAAATTCAACATTGGTACTGAATTCAGGCAATGTTTCGGCGCGAGCCTGCGCAAAACACTCGCCGATAACACGGACATGTTTGATCGGATGGCGATACTCTCGGCGACCAAACCCGCCCTCAAGACATTGGCGAAAAAGGCTATCTTGAACCTCAGACCAGATATCGCGTGAGTACTATCTGCCATAGGGTTTGCGTTAGCTGTGCAATAATTACACCGCTGCGCCTTAAAACCGTGCCTAGTACAATGCGTAACTTGTCACTAGTATAGCAATTAGTGGAGCTGTGGGCCTGCCCCATAAGCGCACCAACATTGCATATGGTGAAAAGGGCGAATTCCCGTGCAAACAACCTGCAAACCGATACCTTGCAACACATTGCAACGTGCCAAGGGATGCGTGCGTCTTGTGGTGAACGGTGATAATCTGCAGGTCATGTATCAATCGGGGTCGTCAAAGATATTTCTTCCCCGAACATATGGTGCAGATCTGGAGGCGGTGTTGGTGAACACCGCTGGCGGCCTTGCCGATGGAGATGAATTTTCCCACGAAATAGAACTCTCTGGCGATGCCCATGTCACGGCAACGACGCAGACTGCAGAACGTATCTATCGCGCCGCTTCCCGCGACAATGCCAGATTGGACATCAGGCTGACGGCAAAAGATACAAGTCGACTTCACTGGCTGCCACAAGAAACAATTCTGTTCGAAAATGCACGCCTTTCCCGTTCAATCAACATTGACCTTGATCCCAACGCCTCACTTCTGATGCTTGAAATGGGTGTCTTTGGCCGCACGGCGATGGGTGAGACACTCACTTCCGGCTATTTTAATGATCAATGGCGCATGCACCGCGATGGTCGTCTTATCCATGCCGAAGCCGTGCTGCTCGATGGTGAAATTGGCCAAAAGCTTGCCGCCCCTGCGGCCGGTGGCGGGCATGTATCTATGGCCACACTGATTTATCTTGCCGGTGATGCCGAGGCGTTTTTGACAATGGCACGAGAGCATTTTGCTACATATAGCGACCTTCAAATCGCACTTTCGGTATGGCAGCAAAAGCTTGTCATTCGGGCTGTTGCCGCGGATCACGCCCGCCTCAAGACAGCTTTCAACTCGTTTCTTACGACATTCAGGCAGGCGCCTGTTCCCCGCGTCTGGCATTTATAGGAGGTAGAGATGAAACTCACACCCCGTGAAAAAGACAAGCTGATGGTCAGCGTTGCCGCGATGGTTGCCCGCAACCGCCTTGAGCGCGGCGTCAAACTGAACTATCCCGAAGCCATAGCATTGATTACAGATTTCGTCGTTGAAGGTGCGCGGGACGGGCGCTCAGTCGCCGACTTGATGGAAGCTGGTGCGCACGTCATCAGCAAAGCCGATTGTATGTCCGGCGTGCCGGAGATGATCCATGACGTGCAAGTCGAAGCCACTTTTCCAGACGGAACCAAGCTGGTCACCGTCCACCACCCGATCCGATAGACAGGAGAGGCCGATATGATACCCGGTGAATTTATTATCGCAGATGGCGATATCACCCTGAACGCTGAGACAACAGCGGTGACGCTGACCGTGGCAAATACCGGCGACCGGCCGGTTCAGGTGGGAAGTCACTATCACTTTGCCGAAGCAAATGAAGCGCTTGACTTCGACCGGAACAAGGCACGCGGCATGCGCCTTGATATTGCCGCGGGAACCGCAGTTCGCTTCGAGCCCGGCCAAAAGCGTGATGTCACGCTTGTCGCCATCGGTGGCAATCGGCGCATTTTCGGCTTCAACCAAAAAATCATGGGGGCGCTGTGATGCCGGCAAAAATTTCTCGGGCGATCTATGCTGACATGTATGGGCCAACAACCGGTGACAAGGTCAGATTGGCCGATACAGAACTTTTCATAGAGGTTGAAGATGATCTGACAACCTACGGAGAAGAAGTAAAATTTGGTGGCGGAAAGGTCATTCGTGACGGGATGGGCCAATCGCAGATGACGCGCGCAGACGGCGCCGTTGATACAGTGATTACAAACGCCCTCATTGTCGATGTATCGGGCATTTTCAAAGCCGATGTTGGATTGAAGGACGGTTCGATTTGCGCGATTGGCAAAGCCGGCAATCCGGACACGCAATCGGGCGTCGATATCATCATCGGTCCCGGAACAGAAATCATTGCTGGCGAAGGAAACATCCTAACCGCGGGTGGCTTTGACAGTCATATCCATTTTATCTGCCCGCAACAGATTGAGGATGCACTGCATTCCGGGCTGACAACCATGCTTGGCGGTGGCACCGGCCCGGCGCATGGCACGCTTGCCACCACCTGTACGCCCGGCAGCTGGCATATCGGGCGCATGCTTCAATCAGCCGACAGTTTTGCGATGAATCTTGCCTTCTCCGGAAAAGGCAATGCGTCTCTGCCAGCAGCACTGGAGGAGCAGATTTTGGCCGGTGCCTGTGCCTTAAAACTGCATGAGGATTGGGGTACAACGCCGGGCGCCATCGACAATTGTCTGGCCGTGGCCGATGCAATGGACATTCAGGTGATGATCCATACCGACACGCTGAATGAGAGTGGATTTGTCGAAAACACGATCCGCGCGATCAAGAACCGTGTGATCCACGCCTTTCATACCGAAGGCGCCGGTGGTGGTCACGCCCCCGATATTATCCGGGTATGTGGCGAGGAAAACATCATCCCATCATCAACAAACCCGACACGCCCCTATACAGTGAATACGCTTGAAGAGCATCTCGACATGCTGATGGTGTGTCACCATCTCGACAAATCGATTCCCGAAGATGTGGCATTCGCCGAAAGCCGCATCAGACGTGAGACGATCGCTGCCGAGGATATTCTGCATGATATGGGTGCCTTTTCCATCATCGCGTCCGACAGTCAGGCCATGGGCCGCGTCGGCGAAGTCATCATCCGCACCTGGCAGACGGCCCACAAAATGAAAATACAGCGGGGACGGCTTGCCGAGGAGACAGGTGACAACGACAATGTCAGGGTCAAGCGCTACATCGCCAAATACACGATTAACCCGGCCATTACGCATGGCATTTCCGAGCATATTGGATCAATCACGGTGGGCAAACGCGCCGATCTGTGTCTCTGGAAACCCGCGTTCTTCGGTGTCAAACCGGAAATGGTATTGATTGGCGGAACCATTGCATGTGCCCAGATGGGCGATCCCAACGCCTCTATCCCGACACCACAGCCGGTTTATACGCGTCCGATGTTTGGCGCTTTCGGACGATCTGTCGAAAAAGGCGCGGTAACTTTTACCAGCAAAGCCGCGCTTGACGCAGACATCAGCGGCAATCTCGGTCTGGCCAAAACAGTTCTGGCAGTGGCCAACACCCGTTCGATTGGCAAGAAAGACATGGTTCACAACAATTACTGTCCGCAGATAGATGTGCACCCCGAAACCTACGAGGTGCGGGCAGATGGTGAATTGCTCACCTGTGAGCCGGCAAGCGAATTGCCAATGGCCCAACGCTATTTCATGTATTGAGCAACCGATGTTACCGATTGCCCAATCCATCCAGCAGCAGACACAGGTACCGACAGGCGAGCAGCTTAGCGTGACCTTGAGCTATGAACAGCGGTTCCTGCGCCGTAAAAAGCTCGTCTGCGATGATGGCACGCCGTTTCTGGTAGAACTTGGTGAAACTGTATCAATGAACGCCGGTGATGCTTTTTTGCTGGAGGATGGCACCGCGATTGTCGTCAAGGCAGCCATAGAGCCATTGCTAGCCGTCTATCATGATAATTTGCCACGCATCGCATGGCATATCGGCAACCGGCACACGCCCTGCCAGATAGAAGCTGATCACATTCTGATCCTGCTCGATCATGTTCTGGAGGGAATGCTCACAAGTCTGGGGGCGCACACCGCACACACAGAGGCTGCCTTTACCCCGGAAGGCGGTGCCTATGGACATGGACGGACCCATAGTCATGACCACTAAGCCCAAATCCCCGGCGGCAAACCAGACACAGATTCTGGCCTCGCTGTTTTCTCCGGCCTTTCCTGTTGGTGCCTTCTCCTATTCACATGGAGTTGAGACAGCAATCCACAACAAGATTGTCAATTCCTCTGAAAGTCTGGAAAACTGGATCGAAACCTGTCTTTGCGATGGCAGTGGACGCAATGACGCAATTTTGATGGCCCGCGCATGGCATGGTGATGACGTCAATGATCTGGCATTGGCACTGGCGGCGGGAAAAGAACGCTGGCAGGAAACACGCGAACTTGGTGCAGCATTCAGTCGACAAGTAACAATGCTTTACCAGATCATGCTGGATTCCGGCCTTGCCTATCCGGTTGCCGCTGGCAAGACAGCGCGGCAGCTGGGTTGCGCCCTGTCCCTCTCGCTGGAATTTTATCTTCAGGCGTTTGTCGCAAACCTTGTTTCAGTCGGGGTGCGAAGCATTCCAATAGGGCAGACAGAAGGACAGGCAATCATCATCAAACTGATGCCGGCGGTCGCCGATCTCGCCAAAAGCGCCGCCATAGCCAATATTGACGACATTGGCGGTTGCAGCTTTATCGCAGATATTGCCGCCTTGCATCATGAAACCTTGGAACCGCGAATTTACCGGACATGACACAGCAAATCACAAATGACCAAAAGAAGACATTGGCGCACAGACTCAAACACGGGCCGTTGCGTGTTGGCATTGGCGGACCTGTCGGTGCCGGCAAGACCAGCATGACCGAGATGCTCTGCCGTGCCCTCGCCCCACAGGTTTCCATGGCGGTGATCACAAAT
>Ga0181585_10005083_pt1 | contig 11395 bp, 10 predicted proteins | sample 071ome_29_FD_132469 | JGI IMG/M metagenome (GOLD analysis project Ga0181585, IMG submission 132469) | Coastal salt marsh microbial communities from the Groves Creek Marsh, Skidaway Island, Georgia - 071407BT metaG (megahit assembly) | ecosystem: Environmental > Aquatic > Marine > Intertidal... | reverse complement strand
TATAATATTATTAAAAACAGAAATTAGTCCGATAGGTATTACAAAGGATATTTCATTTGGATGAAACAAATACGCACCAATAACAAAAGGACATACATATGCTATTAAATACTCTTCAGTTGACACAGCATTACCGATACTAGGCATAATATATTTATCAAACTTATGATGAAAATTGTGATATTTACACAAACTCGGTATAACATGCATGGATTTATGAACAATATAATATCCAACACTATGTGTTAGTAATATACATATTGTTTTTACTGGTTGTATAGTAGAAGTACTATGATCAATAAGTGTTTGGTCAACAATACTATATATTAATGGAGACAATATTAACAAATTTTGTTGTATTTTTGTTGTTGCTTCTTTATATAAGTCAGGTATTTCTTTAATCATTTCATGAAAACTATTTTTACTTATAATAACATCCATATACATTCCCAAATAATATGTAAAACTGCTTAAACAAAAACCTTTGAAAAGAGAAATTAACCACATTTATATATAAAATACGTATATTAAAAATATATGCTTCTGCTCATAAAGGAAAATTTATAAAAAGAACATAAATAGTATATAACTATTCTATTTATAATATGCCATTTGACGATGATGAAATGTATGTAATAAAACGCAGTGGTGAAAAAGAAATTGTTTCATTTGATAAGATTTTGCAGCGGATTAAAAATACCGCTTCTGAAGCAAACATTCAATTGAATTTTACAGCACTGACTATGAAAGTCATTGATCAACTTTTTGATAATATTACAACTACTCAAATTGATGAAGTTACATCTGATCAATGTGCGTCATTAGCGTCAACACACCCTGATTATAATAGTCTTGCTGGACGAATTGTCGTATCAAATCATCAGAAAAATACATTATCTTCTTTCAGTGAAACCATGAACCAATTATATCATTTTAAAGATAAACATGGAAGACAATCGTCTTTAATATCCGAAAAATTATACAAATTTACTATGAAGTTTAAAGATGAACTAGATCAACTATGTGATTATAGTCGTGATTATTTGATTGATTATTTCGGTTTTAAAACATTGGAACGAGCATATTTGATGAAAATAAATGGAAAAATTGTAGAACGTCCTCAACATATGTGGTTGCGCGTATCTATTGGTATTCATGGTGAAAACATGGAAAAAATAAAAGAAACTTATTATTATATGTCAAACAAGTATTTTACACATGCTACACCTACTCTTTTCAACTCAGGAACACCTAGACCCCAATTGTCTTCTTGTTTTTTACTAGCAATGGAAAATGATTCTATTGCGGGTATTTACAATACATTAGGTGATTGTGCAAACATTTCCAAATGGGCGGGTGGCATTGGTCTTCATATTCATAATATTCGCGCAACAGGAAGTCATATAAGAGGAACAAATGGAACTTCTAATGGAATTGTTCCCATGTTACGAGTGTTTAATAATACCGCAAAATATGTTGACCAATGTATTCATCCTGAAACACTCATTTACACAACTCATGGACCAAAGGAAATTCAACATTGCGAATCTATTAATACACATATATTTGGAAAAACGGGAATAAGTGAACCCATTGAAAATGTATTAGAGCATGATTACAATGGACCAATGTTTGAAATTGAAACTATGCATAGTCTGTTTCCATTAAAGATTACTCCTGAACATCCTATTTACGTATTATCGAATCAACAAAAGGGATTAAACTATAAAGTTATTAAAAATCGACTTGATAAAAAACACGCATGTTTTGACTGGGTTGAAGCAAAAGACTTAGATAAAAATGATATGATCGTATATTCCATACCTTCTTATTCTAGTGATGTACCTTCTATAAGTGAAGAAGATTGTCGAATGTACGGTATTATTTTAGGTGACGGATATATGAACAATTCTATTCAAAGTGCTGGATATGTTTCATTACATACACAAAACAAAAAGGATACGCGTGATTTTATCATGAATTATTTGAATAGTCGATGTATTCAATATAGTATTGATATAAACGAAAATACAACGCGGATTCGTTGGAATCGTAATATTGTTCTTCCTTTCCGCCATCACGATTTTTATGACGAATCGAAACAAAAACGAATATTGCCAAAATGGTTACATCTGCCGATACATAAATCTAAATATATTGTAAAAGGGTTATTAGAAACAGATGGATGTAATAGTGATAAAGAATTAACATTTGAGAATACATCGTTAAATTTAATTGAATGTATACGTTATTTGTGTTTAAGAATGGGACTATTAACAAGTGGATACATACGAGATCGTATTGGAGAAAAACATATTACACAAAACGGTATTATTGAAAACAAATTGATTTCCTATTGTTTACGTATTCCGAGAACAAAAGACATATGCGAACTCATGAATATTCACTATAAATCTGACCAATTTTTCAAATTTTTTAAATATAATCATTTTTTACTTAGTCGCATTAAGGAAATTCGGGAAATCACGTATGATGGAATTCTATATGACCTACAAATGAAAAAAGAACATAATTATTTAATTCATAATGGATTAGTACATAATGGAGGTGGAAAGCGTAACGGAAGTTTTGCAATTTATTTAGAACCGTGGCATGCAGACATTGAGGTATTTTTACAAATGCGAAAAAACCATGGAGATGAAGAATTAAAGGCGCGTGATCTGTTTTACGGACTTTGGATTCCGGATCTCTTCATGGAGCGCGTCAAAACCGACGGAGAGTGGACACTGATGTGCCCGGATGAATGCCAAGGATTAGCTGATGTTTATGGTGATGCGTTTAAAACACTATACGAATATTACGAAAATGAGGGAAAAGGACGTGTTACAATGAAAGCGCGTAAATTATGGTTCCAAATTTTGGACGCTCAAATGGAAACTGGCACACCTTATTTATGTTATAAAGATGCTGCCAATAAAAAATCAAACCAATCAAATGTGGGAATTATTAAATCGTCTAATTTGTGTACAGAAATTATGGAAGTGTCTACCAAAGACCAAAGTGCTGTATGTAATTTGGCAAGCATTGCTTTACCATCATGTATTGACCATAGTACAACACCACCAACTTATGATTTTGAAAAATTACACAGTGTATCACGTGTAGTAACGCACAATTTGAACAGAGTGATCGATGTAAATTATTATCCTACAGATAAGACAAAAACCAGTAATATGTTACATCGTCCGATTGGTATTGGTGTACAAGGTCTAGCAGACACATTCATTCAAATGAATTATGTATTTGATTCTGTAGAAGCAAGACAACTAAACAAAGATATTTTTGAAACTATTTATCACGCTGCTTTAGAAGAATCATGTTCTATAGCACAAAGAGATGGTCCTTATAGTACTTTCAATGGTTCACCTGCGAGCAAAGGAATATTACAATTTGATATGTGGAATGTACAACCTTCAGATCGATATGATTGGAACGAATTGAAAGACAATATTAAATCCTATGGACTACGTAATTCACTATTATTGGCACCTATGCCAACTGCGTCTACTTCGCAAATATTGGGTTACAACGAATGTATCGAACCAATTACATCCAATATTTATAGTCGACGTACACTTGCTGGTGAGTTTATTTTAGCCAATAAATATTTGATGAAAGAACTTATTGATTTGAATTTGTGGAATGAGCGTGTGAAAAATTCCATTATTGCCAACAATGGTTCCATTCAGCAAATTGATATTATACCCCAAGAAATACGAAACAAATACAAAACAGTATGGGAACTGCCCATGAAAGCGTTAATCGATATGGCTGCTGATCGTGGCGCTTTTATTTGCCAAAGTCAATCATTGAATCTGTGGTTGGAAGATCCGACATACAACACTTTAACATCCATGCACTTTTATGCTTGGTCAAAAGGATTGAAAACAGGCATTTATTATTTGCGAAGACGCGGAAAACATCAAGCACAACAATTCACAATTGAACCTGAAAAGGATGAAGAAACACCCGAATTCGTTTCGCAAGAAGAAGAAGTATGTGAAATGTGCTCTGCTTAGACAAAATTGAAGGTCTTTTTTCCTTTTTACTTGAATGTAAAAAAGAAATCTTGAAGAAGGAAACAATTAAATATGGAACTTAACAACTTTTACGAACGCGCCCTTTGGAATGAGTGGAAGATGAGAATGAAACTATTTGCCAGTTATACTGTAAGAAAGAATTATTATCCTCACAATATGGATACTTATTACGAACTGGAAAAAAAGATGGTGTCTCTAAGAAGAGAACAAATTCAAAACGCAAAACAAAAATTCGATAAATTGGACGAACCCGATATTCGCGGGGCGTATTATCAACTATGGAAAACCAAGTGTATGCCGATTAAGAAACATGATGGAGAACCAATTTATTGGTCGTCAAGTGACAAGATTAACCAATTCTTCGACAAACTTTCGGTTTTGGAGAACGAACGTCTTGAATTTATGTATATGAAGTTGTCACAATTAGAAGCAGCAAAAGCACTTTTACTATTACGCGAGACAATAGTAAAAGAAGAAAAGCAGAAACTGGCGAACGAAAAGAGAGTCAATACAATTCGCGAAAAGAAGGTCCAAGAACCCCTTCGTCGTTCTAAACGAGTTCAACAAATAAGAAAAAGAGAAACAATGAAGCAAGTAGATTGATTTTGTATTATTAATAATTAACTAAAATTTATTTTTTTCATAAAATTGAACCTTTTTTACTGTTTTCATGAGTTTTAACAATAAAAATCATGAAAAGTAACTGCGTCATTTGTTTTGAAAACGTAGATTCTACTACGTTTATCAAGAAATGGGAGTGCTCTCATTTATTTCACGAAAGTTGTATCGAACATTGGGATCATCATTGTCCATTATGTCGAAATTCAGACATGATTGTACCTGAAATTACTTGGACTATTTCGCGAAATCCACAGTGCCCATTGTGGATGAATCAAATCCGAAATTTAGCGCCCGCTATAGAAGATAATCAACCATATCAATCATTATGGAAAGATAATGATTGTATTAAACATCAACATACTATGTCTTATTATCAATTGAATTCTATAGATAAAAAAGAAATTATATGTATTTGCGAAAAATGTAATACTTATCAAAAATTACAATAAATTATTATATAAAAATAAAAAAATCATCTTGATTGTCTTTGTTTCTAGACTTCTCAATATAATTCGTTACTAAAGGACATTTCGAATAAGTGTAACTATAACTACCTCGGTCCAAGACATATGTTTGATTCGTGAGTTTTGATGTACAATATACATCAATCATTTCGTCCGCACAATTTTCTTGGATCGATTTTTTTCCAAACATCCACCAATCATTATACGTATTCAATTTAAATTCGCGTGAAGTGATTCCGATTCTACTTGCCTGCATATCTGTTAATTCTTCACCAATTTGTTTAATATATTCTACATAACTTTCGATTTTTGCTTTTTCGTCACGAACTCCATAACTCATTTGATGTTGCATTAACGTAGATAGTGGCGTAACATATCTTGTTTCACATGATTGTAAAATAACAAACCCCATACTAATTGCTTTTTGAGCAATACATGTAAGATTGTGTTTTTGGATTTCATTCACAATTTTATTTCCTGCGTCAACAGATCCACCATTGGTGTCCAAGAAAACATATAAACCACTCTTCTTTTTACGACTATTTAGATCAAATACAAAATCTGTTGCCAATTTTTCATTGATTTCACCGCGAAGTAATAACGTATTGTTTGTGTCCAAGAAAACTTGTTTGGCACTTGTAAATACAAGTGTAGAACAAAAAAGTAAGGATGTTAAAAATGAAATGTACATTTTACTATAGTGAGATAAAAATTTGGTGGGCAATACAAAACTGCTAAATCCACCAAATTTTTTATGTTTAATATACTACAGGTAAGTCGTCACGTACAAACTCAGCAACACCATTAGTGTTCCATTTTACCACCATCGCAAATACTTCTACACCACTTTCTATGGCAATTTTCAACGCATCTTTATATTGTGGATCAATTACGGACGCTTGAAACCTCGAAACATCACTTCGTTGTATTACAAAACCCAATAAACAGCGTACTTTGGATATTTTACGAATTTTGGTGAGTTCTTGGACATGTTTTAACGCACGTGGACTCACTGGATCATTGCGATTTTTTCTATATCCATCGGGAAAATACGCCACTTTTGAATCAAATTCTCGACCAGTAAAATCGTAATTCTTCCTTTCTTTCTTGGGCACATCTTCATAATCCGCAAGAGGGACATTTTTGACCTCTAATATGAAAGAAGTGCCGTTTTCATCTACTCCTGTAAAATCAAATCGCGAATTCACCAAATTCGGTATTTGAAGGTTTGTTTCACGCCTCCATAGACGGACATTTTGTAATTTCGACAGCATATTGTTTTGTAACGCATTTTCCATGAACAATTCCGCCATTTTTGGATGAATACCTACTATAATCTTTTTATCAGGATGAATTTCATCGGAATATTCGGCTAAATAAAAGGTATAGTCACATTTGGATTTCGAATTACTTACTGGCGCCATATATATTGAAGAACCAGCATCTGCCAAACCTCCGCATCCTAATGCTGGACTATGCCCCAAATATGCCTTTTCATCATATATTACATCCGCAACATATGGTGTTTTAATGTGTTTGGAAGGGCGTTTTTCAACGTGACCTTTTACTAAATTTTCTATTTCGTATAACATCTTTTGGTTAAAAGTCCAAGAAATGATAAAAAACATTCAATTTTATTTATTATTTTATTCTAATATAAAGCTATTTTTTCATTTTACTTTTTAAAAGTGTAGTTGAAACACCTGGTGTTCGTTCTAAATACAAACAAGCACAATCACAAAAATTAAACTTATTTTTCCAATCATCTCCCATAATTAATAAATTACAATTATATTTTTTAACGTATTCATTTTTTAATTCAAGACTTTCTTCATTGAATATACAGTCTGCGTAAGAACTCTTTTCAACATCATTCTTTCTTTTTTCTAGGCTATTAATTGATGTTTTTCCTTTTTTTTTATTTAATTCATCACTAGATACACCAACACACAACTTACCATATGCTTTTGCTCTTTTTAATATATTTGTATGACCAATATGAAAAAGATCAAATGTACCAAATGTTATTACACGTATATTATCGATAGTCGGTTTTTGTAAAAAAAGGAATGAGTATTTTTCGATATATTCAATATTTTCTTTATGCGAACAAAATATAGTATCAATAAAATTCAACAATATAATGTTTTTTGTATCAATATTATTTATCATATAAAAATGTATATTTATATCTTCAAAATAAAATTTGATATCAGGGCAAAATATTAAAAAATTTTCGTCTAATATATGTAAAGTTTTTACATTATGTTGCTTTATATATTTTAAAAATTCAATGTTATTTAACGTACTATTTTTTCCAAAATTAAACTGTTTAATAAATTCATCATAATTATCTAGAGTTTCATTATCTTCATATTTATGATTTTCAAATAATAATTTTGTATTATTTATAATTTTTTCTTTAATATCATTAAATGCTTCATAGACAATATTATAATGTTCTTTTATAGTCAACTGAGAACGATGTTTTACATGAAAAATACTTGTATCAAATATATCACCATATTCAATCTTAATATCTTCATTTATATTATTAAAAAATGGAAGTGTTAGGTCATGATCAATTGTTAAATATTTTTTTGGTTTTATTAAATCTATATTAATATTTTTTCTATGATATAACCCCCATCCATTTTTTGACGTATTTTTAACAATCCCATCTTCATTCACTTTACTGTAAAATATATCACACTGAAAACACATCGAACCAAATTTTGAAAGAATAAAATATCCACCATTTTTAAAATTAGGATTAAATTCTCCAGGTTCAATACAATTAAAACCGGCATCTATCAATTTTGGTAATACCTCTTTTGTAAATTTATTTATTTCGTCTTCAAATATCATTATATCATAGTCATCAACCCAAGGAATATTTTGTTTATTTCTCAGATAGCCTATACTTGTTCCAGCAAAAACGTAATAATCCAAATTATGAGTATCAAGAAAATTAAAAAATATTTTAGCGTATATATGATTTATATTTCTATATGTATTAACATCATTATTAAAACCATATACGTCGGAATAATATTTATCTTTAAGATCGTTGTTAAATAATGAGGTTACGATATTATTTTTAATATTATCCATTATATATATAGAATCAAATAATAATATTTACAAAAATATTTAATCATAATATCGAAAGGAAATTTATTTTTATGAATTATTTCAATCACAATGATGTAAATTTTTGATTTATATCAAAATGTATAAGTATTAAACTTCACTACCCACGTTTTATTCAAATACAAAACCTAAGTATTATATATAGTTTTTCTTTCAAATGTGCTATAGTGCCGAATCTTCACAAATATCTTTTATTGTAGGTAGTTTAGGAGCGATTTATTTATTAAATACAAAAGAACCTGCTTTAAAACATGCTGGATTATTTTTATTTGCGGTAGTATTCATTCAATTGTTGGAATATATGATGTGGATTGACCAAGAATGTGGAAAATTAAACGAATATGCTTCTAAAATGGTATATCCAGTTCTTATAATACAAATAATGACCATCTTCTTGGGCGCATATCTATATAAAACTACATTTATACATGATAAAATATTAGTTGGTCTTATTGCGTTTTCCTTTTATATGACGTTGAAAATAATTTATCTAAACTTTACTAATGATTCTATTTTTTGGTGTTCCAAACCCAATGAAAATAGTGCGTTACAATGGGCAAATTTTGAAAATATAACTATGAATGAATCGCTTATGTATTATTTGTTGTTTTTAATAGCACCTTTTCTAATGAAAAATAAAAAATATGGGTTCACATTATTAATTAGTGGTTTAATTATATTTATAGCCACACGTTATGAAAATCCGTATTCCAATAACTCACGATGGTGCTTTTTCAGTGCGTTTATACCGCTCATTTTGATTTTAGTTAAAAAAATGACTTAATATTCAAACATTCTATATTTATTTTTCATGATGAAATATTTCTGATTTATATCCACGTGTACTAATGTCAAATTTAAAACGCATTTTAACAAAACAACGTAAACATACATATGTATCAATGAGCGAATCATGTAAATTCTGCGGCGCTTTTGTTTCAAATAAATGTTCGTATAATTCTGACAATTTGGGACTTTTATAATAAGTTTCTCCTTTGTCATCTTTGCGCTCAATTTTACATATATTTTTGCTTTTATACATGGTACAAAAGTTTTGTTTGTTTTCCTCTTTTTCATAAGATTGTAGAAATACTTTTTCTACATGAAAAGGGTTCAATGATTCACTGTGGCGACTAATTTCCAATTGAATCATACGACGATCAAAATATATATTGTGCGCAACAATTGTATCGCATATCATATAATCTTCACAAAACTCTTCCAATGCTTTGTCCATGGTGATTCCCTTATTACACATCTCTCGATTGATGCCTGTAATTTCTGTTATTTCCGATGAAATTTCTACATGTTGGGGTATATTGATATAATGATTAAACTCCTTGGATACTCTCCAATTACTGGTTTCAAATATGACATAACTTAATTGAATTATGTGGGGCAATTCTTCAACAGGTACTTCTTGTCCTTTTTTCGGTAGAAGACCGGTCGTTTCCACGTCAAATACTAACACGCGTTTGATATTTCTACTTTGGTTCATTTTCGTAATTTGCTATTTACAACAAAGTACGAAATCATATCAATTTTATACTTCCACACGATATTTTTGATATATTTCTTGGAGTTTATTATCATCATCTTCCTTTGCTGCCTTAATTGACTCATTATAATAAGAAAAGGGGATTTTATTTTCTTTGTCTTGGACTGAAAGATTTTTGAACTTTTGTTTATAAATATCAAAATCGCAACTTTCATAATGTTCTACTTCTAAATCATCTAATTTTATCGATTCATTGGATTCTAGTTCACTTTTCATACGATGAGGACCAAAACAAGAAACATCTGACGCTACGCGACCACCACTTTTACCGTTTGCGTAACTCACACACCCCGAATTCTTCGTTCCACATTTAGCAAATTTCGACGCATTGAAACAATTGTCTTCTTTCCCAGGTATTTTATCAAACTTCGCCTCAATATTTTGTATCCAAAAAGTGCGCACATCTTCCGGTAAATCTTGGACTTTCTTCAGATCACCTTTTAAAATTTCATCACAATCAATATGGATCAACCATTGAATATTGTTTCCATCTAATTTAGCTAATTCGAACGCTTGATTTACCCACTTATTTTGTCGTGTTTGGATTTCATCGTATTCATTTACACCAGTAGAATTACCAACTTTCACTGTTACATCGGGTTGTGATTCTAAATAATCTTCTAAATCAGGTGTTTCTTCTAAACGAATATAAAAATGCTTAATACCTAAGGTGCGGTGTTTTTCTAACCATGTATCTATGTTCTTTGGTTCTTTGATCATTGATACAATTCCTATATTTGAATTATATTTAGGGGAAGAGTCCAAGAAATTTTCTTGGATTTCATTAGATTTCCATGTTAAATATTTAGTCATGACAATATAAAATAATATCAAAATACCGAATATAGCTAAAATAGTAGCAAACAATATCCATGGTTTGTAAAAACGACTTCTGGAAATTTTCATTATCTAACATAAAGTGATAAATAATTTGTTCCTATATTATATATTAAAATGAGTGATCCTAATGCTAATCCTGTAATTGATCCTAATGATACTAGTACTGTAACGCCTACCGGTAGTGGTACTACTGTAACACCTACTGTAACACCTACAGGTAGTGGTGAAACAACTACAACATCAATGAAAATCAAATCGGTGAAGTAGAAAATATTAAAGGCTTTGATCGTTTTTCACAATATAATTTTGGAATGAGTATTGGAACTACTATTTATGGCCTTTTTAATTTTAAAGAAGGTAAAAACATTCAATCAATTCGTCATGTTATAAGACCCTCAATCAATTATAATATAAGACCAAGCTTTGAAAAGTATTACGATACCTACATAGTTGATGCTGATGGAAATACAGCAGAATATACGAGATTTGAAGATTCATTCTTTGGCAGACCCTCGAAGAATTACTCAAGTAACATTGGAATAAATATAAGTAACAACCTAGAAGCTAAAGTTGCAAGCAAAGACAGCTTGAGTACAGAACCAAAAAAAATTAAAATTTTAAATAATCTAAATTTTTCCACAAGCTATAATCTTGCAGCAGATTCATTAAGATTAGCACCAATTAGAATGACAGCAGGT
>Ga0181585_10005070_pt1 | contig 11416 bp, 10 predicted proteins | sample 071ome_29_FD_132469 | JGI IMG/M metagenome (GOLD analysis project Ga0181585, IMG submission 132469) | Coastal salt marsh microbial communities from the Groves Creek Marsh, Skidaway Island, Georgia - 071407BT metaG (megahit assembly) | ecosystem: Environmental > Aquatic > Marine > Intertidal... | reverse complement strand
AGGTACATTTTTCTTTAGCGGTTTTGCGATGTTGCTTGCATTAGGGAGACAGAATAAACTACAAGGTATCTCAGACCAAATTAAATATACATTAAGAGATGAGAGTTCACATATAGCTTTTGGAACTTACTTAATTAATACATTAATTGAGCAAAATCCATCAATATGGACAAAGAAAATACAAGATGAGTTTGTTGAGCATATCAAAAAAGCGGTAGAACTAGAAATTGCATATGCTCATGATGTTTTGCCTACAGGTATACTTGGATTAAATGCTGAAATGTTTGTTGATTATATGCATTACATTGGCAATAGAAGATTAGAAGCTATAGGTTTAGATTATAGATTTCCTAGTGATAAAAATCCATTTCCTTGGCTAGGTGAAGTTGTTGACGTTCAAGCAATGGGCAATTTCTTTGAAAGAAGAGTTAGAGAATATCAACAAAGTGGATCTTTAGAAGACGATTTTTAATAAAATTGTGTACATATATGTATGGCAAAATACATGTCTCTAGCTTCAGCTTTAAATGAATATCCTGCAAATGAGGTTGTAAATTGTAAAGATATTGGCGATCTAGTAGCTAGAGGGTATCGTTATGTCAGTGTTAAAGATGGTGGTGGAGCTGGAACTTATACTTATCAAGATGGCAATTTGAGTCATGGCCAATTAGTAAAACCCCCAGACACATTACAATGGGATAAATTTAAAGACGAGATTCCTACTTTACTAGAAAAAAATGCAACATGTGATGGGGCACAAAATTCAATTGAATATGGATTCAAATGGGAAGATAGTTACTTTCATGCAGAAAAGGTAAACTGGTTCGGAGGCTCGGTAGGCAAGCCTGTTTTTTTTGAAAAAATTGGAATTAATAAAAAAAATCCTACAAAAGGTTTCGAAGTAAAAACAAATTCAGATGTTACTCTAGTTGAGATAAATAGCTCAAAAGCTGTTTTTGTAGGAACTTCTGACGACAAACCAATTGTGGCTTTTGAAAATGGAGAAATTTTTACTTATGTAGATGTTGAAGTGAGAGGCAGCAGTCAAGCAGCAAAAATCTTTGGCTCCAAAAGTCAAGAAGTTACATTTCCAGAAAAACCAGCGGGATTTGAAGAAGATTTTACAGGAGAAGGGTGCTCATAATTATGGCTTGTGAAGGTTGCTCTGAAGGAACTACTCTACACCAAGCTGTAGACCCCCATCGCTTATCAGTCAATTCGAGAGGGGGAGACACAACAAAAGCTAAAGTGGGCTTAAATGGTGGGCTTACATTGGAAGACATAATGCAAAACATTAGAGGTGACATTAAATTACCGAAAAGACCCAAAAGAGACAGTACTTACTATTTAGGAAGATTTAATACACTTGCTGCTGGAATAAGGGGATAAATATGTCTTTAAATGCTGAAGAAATATTGAATTTCAGCCCACTTGCTTTCAGAATTGGGCATCCTCCGACGGAAGATTTTTGGAGTGAAATAAGCAAGGCAGATGTAGAAGATGTCCCTGAATCAGTCTGTGCTGCAGGATTACCGATTTTAGGAATAGAACAAAACAATGAAAATTGTTTACAATTTGAAATCGATGGGTCTGATTGTTACAGACTGGGTGTTTTTGATTTTTCTTTAGTTAAAGCTTTCGGAGTGCATGGCTTCTATGATTCCAGTAGAGGTGGATTTAAAGACGATGATGGACAGAGTATTTTCCCTTTTTCTGCTCCAAAATGTTTTAATGTTGCTGAGAGGTATTTTTCTGGTTGGTATGATTCTGATAATAACATAGACCCAGAAATAGGCTTATCTTATTCTTATGCTCAGGATACTGATGGTAATTTTACTCCACCAGGAGGGTATTTTGAACAATTGTCAATTGGCTATGGAGATTTAAAACGAAATCACCCATACGGCAACCAATCTCCATATGGAGATGAAAAACTCAACGACAGTTTTGTTGGTTTTGGCGATCCACTTTTTCACCATATCTATGCAAAAAAAGTAGAAACCATAGGATCTAGCGATCAGCAAGGTGTAGTTTTCAATGACCTTGAATATGCTTATTTTGATAGCGTTAGCATAAATGACAATCAATCCCCTTTAATTGAAATTACCCAAGATAAAATTATATTTCATTTAGATACAGCTCCAGACAGCTCGGATAAGCATGAGGTCACCTTTCATACTTGCAAAACATGTGTTAAAGGTTTGCCCATAGATTATTATAATGCAGTAGACTCCGAAGATGATTACGACGGAGAACACACAAGACCAGAAGGAACCCTTGAGTCAGAAGAGTATGACAGGCTAGCTCCTGAAGGGGGATGCGCACACTGTGCTGATGAATTATTTTCAGCATATGTAACACTGAATGGTAGTGATTTTGAATCAAGCAACCTAATAGGTTATTACAGCTCATGAGTTTTGAAAAAATATATACAAATATCAATCATGTTTTAACTCAAGAGAACAAGTTAAAACGAAATCCTGATACCTTTTTTTTATTTAACCCCACAACTCCAAATAATCCAGATGTTCACAAAGTTCCAAAAAGTTGCATAGCAGGCACAACGGCTGAGGGTGTAGGTGTGCCTTGTAATGTTATCTCTGGAGATTACCATGGAGGTGATAAAGGTTTTTATTTTGAAAGAAGTGATGCTCAACTTGGATGTGGCGAGCCTATTGATACTTTTGAGTTTTTAAATGAAAGTGGAGAATCTTTAGATCCTCCCGCTAAAGGTTGGATCACAGATGGTTCAGTGTATTCTGATTTTGGGGTAACTATTGGCAGCTCAGAAGAACCCACTGATAATGAATCTTTATTTATCAATAAGGTAGATGAATCTTTAAATTTTCCAAACATTGTACTAGGAGCTCCATTTGATAAAAGGCAAGATCCAAAGTACAAAAAATTAGATTTTACATCAGACACGGATGATAAACAATATGGAGTTAGTTTCAATCAAGGCAATGAATATATAGATAAATACGGTAGACTAAAAACAACGGTTCATATTATAAAGGGTCGATTAAAAATAGAAGAATGGGATCTTTGGGCAGATTTTGAATCTTTGGAAGGTGATGAACCATGTACTCCTGGGAGCTCAGTTCTCTACGAGCACGAATGTCAAATCTGCAATGCAAGAGCAGACAATGCAGAAACAACCGTTACAGATAGAGTCAATCATTGCTATGACTGCCAAGGTTATTTTCACTATAGCTGTGCTGAATGGGGGGACTACGACGAATGTATTAGATGGACCAGAGAGGACGACGGCAGCGATTACACACCAGGATCGGACCCCAAGGGACTCATGAAAGGTAGCTCACATCCTTGCGGAAGAACTTGGGTGGTTGGCGATGATGGCCAAGGGGGATGGGATAACTCTATTTTACCTGATGATGAAGGTTTAGAAGCTTGCTTGTCTTTAATTCATGCTAATATGAATAAATCTAGCACAGCTGAAGATAATATAAAAAGATATAGGGAAGATTGCTACAACGAGTGCAATGAAGGTGACTCAAGTTATTTTGAAGATGGTCACCCATCCTTTGCTAGTTGTAAAGATTCGCGCTATGAAGAGGATGGGGGTAGGCTCCCAGATGCTTTTCATGCTTGCGGCATTGGCTCAACTCAGGATTCTAAAAAAATTCGGATACCATTAAATATTTCTTCTTGACTTTTGTTTTGAATTATGATAATATAATTCGTGGCAAATTATGATAAACGAAAAATATTAAAGAGAATTTTAACAATTCCCGCAAACCAAAGAAATTCTTTTTGGCAAAGAGAATTTAAATTATTTAAAGATTTATTGTTAGACTATCCTAGTTTAGAATTTTGGAGTAAGGTAAATTTAAACTTAGAGATAGACTCACTTAAAGTTTTGCATTCTGATTTCGCAAAAAAAATACTTGAAAAAAAGTATCAAGAGTTTAATTATATATTACCAGAACAACAACAAACAAAACTAAACGATACAAAAACTGGCAAAGACTTTAAAAGTTCCAGTAAACCAAAAAACTTAAGGCAATTTTTATCATGAGTAAAACATTAGACCAAATAAATAAATTCCTGCAAGATAAAGACAATCAAAAATACCATTTTAATAATTTTAACGAAGAGGATTATAAAATTCCTAGTGGTAGCTTAAATTTAGATTTAGCGTTAGGTGGAGGATTCCCATCGGGAGCTCATCGCTTCACTGGGGTTAATGAAGGCGGAAAAACAAGTTGTGCATTAACGGTAGCTAAAAACTTTCAATCTCATTTTGGTAAAGATGGAATGGTTGTTGTAGTTAAATCAGAAGGCAGGTTAAGCAAAGAAATGTTAAAAAGAACAGGGGTTGATCAAGATCCAGAAAAATTTTTTGTTTTGGATTGCAATATTTTCGAGAAAGTTTTTGAGTTTATTAGAGACTTAGTTTTCAATAATGAAGATCATAAAAAATATATGTTTATCATTGACAGTGTTGATGCTCTTTGCAGAATGAACGACGTGGACAAACCCTTTGCAGAAAGCGAACAGGTTGCTGGTGGAGCACTAGTTACTTCAGTCTTCTTAAAAAAAATGGTTCTTCCTATTACAAAAATGGGACACATGATGCTATTAACTTCTCAAGTGAGAGTGGAAGTAGCTTCTAATCCATATGCAGCAAGAGGAGGTCCAAAAGTAAAACAAGCTGGAGGCAATGCAATAAAACATTATGCTAATTTCATCTTAGAGTTCGAAGAAAGATATAACAATGATATTATGTGGCAAAATCCTTCAGCAACTAAGCTAGAAGATAAGGGTAATCCTATTGGTCACTATTGCAAAATTAGATTTAGAAAAAGTGTTAATGAAAAAACTGGAGCTCAAATAAGATACCCAATTCGCTATGGTAGAACTGATGGCAATTCCATTTGGAAAGAAAAAGAGATAATAGATATGATGTATCTGTGGGGATTTATTGAAAAAAAGGGAGCATGGATTTCATTTGATGAAGACTTGTTAAAAGATTTTAAAAAAGCAAAAATAGATTGTCCAGAAAAAATACAAGGGGACCAAAAATTACTGGAACTAATTGAATCTAATTTTAATATAAAACAGCATCTAGAAACAGTAGTAGTAAAATTATTCAATGAAGAAAAATAAAATTTTTATTTCAATTGCGAGTTACAGAGATCCAGAATTACTCCCAACTTTAAAAGATTTAATTAACAAGGCAAAGTCTCCTCAAAATTTAGTATTTGGTATTTCTAGGGAGTACAATCCTGAAGATAAATATGATAAATTAACTAAATATAAAAAAGACAAGCGATTTAAAATTATAGAAACATTATGGAAAGACTCTCTAGGTGTTTGTAAAGCCAGGCATAATATTCAAAAACTTTATAGCGGTGAAGAATTTTATCTTCAGTTAGATTCTCACCATAGATTTGTAAAAGACTGGGATGATAAATTAAAAAAAACTTTAAGATCTCTCTACAAACAAGGACATAAAAAACCAATCTTATCAGCATACCTTCCTTCTTACGAACCCAATACACCAAAAGAGTCTAAATTAAATGATGTATGGAGAACTTATATAGATAGATTTATGCCCGAAGGTCCTATTTTTATCTTTCCAGAAAGTATACAAAATTGGAAAAATAAAAGCCCCGAAAAAGCTAGGTTTTTATCTGGTCATTTTATTTTTAGTTATGGAGATTTTGTTACGAATGTTCCTTATGACCCTGATTTATATTTTCATGGAGAAGAAAGCTCTTTGGCAGTAAGAGCCTATACTCATGGTTATGATTTATTTCATTTACACAGACCCTGGGTTTGGCACTATTACTCAAGACCAAATACGGCTAGACATTGGGATGATGTACCTAAATGGGAAGAATTAAATAAACAAAGTTTTATTAAATTTAAACAATTATTAGGAATGGATGGAATCAGGCGAAGATCATTTAAGCAATTTGGCCTAGGTAAAGAAAGATCCTTAAAAGATTACGAAGATTATGCAGGAATACGTTTCAAGGATAGAAAAGTACAGCAAGACACTTACGACAGAAAACCGCCTCCATTAAAAAAGACTTCAACAAAAGAGTATAATTCTAATTTTGTTTCAAAATTTAAATACTGTATAGATATACATAAGCCAGCTTTCAAGGAAGATGATTATGACATATGGGCTGTTGCATTTAAAGATAAAAATGGCAAAGAATTGATTAGACTTGATGCCAATGAAGATGAAATTAAAAACTTATTACACTCTGACCCAAACGATGATTTTGTTAGAATGTGGAGAGAGTTTGAGACTAGTATTATACCAAAAGAATGGTTGGTTTGGCCTCATAGCAGATCGAAAGATTGGGTTAATATAATTGAAGGTCAAATACCTCAGGTATGAAATCTATACTAGTACATCTGCCTGCCTATAGAGAGCCAGAACTTTTACCTACCATTAAAAGTGCTCTGGAAAATGCAAAGTTCCCAAAAAGAATTAAATTTGGAATTTGTAGGCAATTTAAAGAGGAAGATGGCTTTGACAACATTGATGAGTATAGAACTGACTCGAGGTTTAAAATTATTGACATGCCATACAATGAAGCCAAAGGATTACCTTATGCAAGAGGCTTAATTAATGATGAACTATTGACAGATGAAGACTATTTATTGCAGTTAGATTCTCATCATAGATTTGATAAAAATTGGGACGACTATTTAATTCAACTACATAATAAATTACTTAAAAAATCTGATAAAGTTATTATTGGTGGATACTTGCCTTACTATAATCCATTTAATGATCCAGCAGATAGAGTCCTTGAAACATGGCAAACACAAGTTGTTTGCTTCTATCCTCATGGCACATGCTTCGTGAGACCAGGCCATTACCCTGACACTAAAGAACCTATTCCTGGGAGATATGTATCTGGGCATTTTCTTTTTTCAACGAATGATTGGGGAAAAACAATTAGACATGATCCAGATATAATATTTGCTGGAGAAGAATTGCATATGACCATCAGAAGCTATACACATGGTTATGATATCTACCATTTACCAAAACCAGTAATCTGGCATGCAACAATGAGAGAAGAGAGGGATGGCATTCTGGTTTGGGATGATTTTCATAAAGCTGGGAAAGATTTTAATGGAGGTCAAGATAAAGCTAGATCTAAAATTAGGCAACTCTTAGGAGTGGAAGATAATGGATTCGATTTAACTGGTTATGATTTAGGTGATAAAAGAACAGTGCAAGATTATGAGAATTTTGCAGGTTTAGACTTTACAAACCATAGGATACAACAATATACTTTAGATCATAAACCGCCACACAATCCCCCAGTGAGTAAAGAAAATCCATGGGTGAAGTCTTTTTATTATTGTATTAATGTGCCTAAGTCAGAATTTAAAGGCAATGATTATACATCGATGGTAGTTGCATTTGATGATGCTGACGGCAATCCAGTTTACAGAAATGATTGGGATGAGAATCGAATTAAGGAAGAATTTGCAAAGCCTGGAGATTGGTTAAGTTTTGAAAATATCTTCAATGAAAATCAAAACAGAGAGCCAGTGAGGTGGGTAATGTGGGCTCATAGCAAGTCCAACAGCTGGGCAGAAAGGGTAGAGAGTTCATTATGAAAGGCTGGTTTGCTTACCAATCAAAACTAGGTCATAAAGTTTGCGCAATGCAAGTTGAAGGAGTTTACAATGTGTTTCTTGAATTATTTCAAAGAGAAAAGTTTGATAGAGTATTAGAAATTGGCACAGCTCAATGCGGCACTACATTAATGGTTAGAGATGCTTTAAATGAGTTGGGTCAAGATGATTGCGAAATACTCACGTATGATCCTTTAGTAACAGCCCCTAACTTGACGGAGTATACAAAAAAAAATAAAAAAATAACTTTTCTACAAGAAAACATATTTAGCAGTGATTATAAATCAATTAAAGAAGATTGCTTAGCTGTTGATTTTATTAAAAAACCAGGAAAAACATTAGTTCTTTGTGACGGAAATTGCAAGCAGTGTGAAATTAATTTATTAACTCCTTTTTTAAAACCTGGAGACTTCATCATGGGTCATGATTATGCTAAAACAGATGAGCATTTTGAGCATTTTGTAAAAGATAAAATATGGAATTGGCTCGAGTTAACTTTTAATCAAATTAGCACCACCTTCTTTGATAATGATTTAGAATTTTATATGGAAGAAGAATTTGCATCAGTCGCTTGGTTCTGTGCTACTAAAAAATGATATGAAATTGCAATATATAGGTGGAACTTGCAATAATCAATTGGAGTGGTTTTGGGATTTCAACAGAAAGATGATAGCCATGCTTGAAGAAAATGGTTATGAAATGTCGGCAGTTCCAAAAGTAAATCCAATCTCAAAAAATCCTTCTGGATGGCCACTTCATGATCTTTTCGGACACAAGACAGCCTTAAATGCAAATAATTTATTGATCGCTAATCCAAAAACAGAAAAAGCTTTACTCTTCACAACTTTTTTTGACTTGAGGATGTTGTGTGGAAAATATTGTGACTTACCTACAGATAATATGGTTCAAATTTATTCTGGACATTTTGATGAAGCTATTGTTGCTGAAGATGGACCAGTGTTTAAAAAAATAATTAAACCTTGGTTTTTTAGGCCATGGAATAGAGAGGGTGGATACATAGAAAATAGCTATAAACCTAAAAATAAAAATTTATTTTTTAGAGGAATCAATATTCCAAGAATAAGAGCTTGTGCTGAGCAGTTGCAAGAATTAGGTATTCCAGAAGTTGACGTACGTTTTGCAAAAACTAATAGAAATGCTTATTGTAAAATGCTGGTTGAGGCAGGTGTGTGTTTCTCTCTTTCTGGAATTAGAGATATGTGTAATAGAGATATAGAATATTGGCGAGCAGGAGTGCCTTTTATAAGACCTAGATTTACCTCAAAATTAATTGTTGATATTCCTGATGAAGTTTATTTTCCAGTAGAATGGGAATCAACAATGCAAAGACAAAGAACTCCAGTTCCTGTTGACCCTAAACAATTAGCTATTGATGTCATAGAAAAGTATAAAGAAATTATCGATAACAAGAAACTGCTTCAAAAAATAGCTGACAATGGCTATGATTTTTATAAAAAACATTTTACAACAGAAAATATAGTAAAAGAATCTTTTAAACTATTGCAAAAATCTAATATACTAAGTAATGACTGAAATATCTAAACAAATTTTTACTGCATTATATAACACAAATGGTTTTGGTTCACTTGAATCCAAAAGTGGCCCAGGTAGCACTTTAGAAAAAACTAAAACATTAACTCCTTTCATAATTGATGTCATTAAAAAGTACAACATTCAATCAGTTACAGATTTTCCCTGTGGAGATTTAAACTGGGTAAATGGAATTTGGCCTCAAATAAATCAATATGTCGGATGTGATATAGTTGAGAATTGCATAAAAGATAATCAAGCTAAGTACCCAACTGGAGACTTTAGGTGTTTGGATTTATCTTGTGATGAAATACCAGCAGCAGATTTATTAATAGTTAGAGATGTATTAGGTCATCAACCAATAGAAGTGGCCCTTCAAATGGTTGAAAATATTTTAAAATCAAAATGTAAATATTTGCTAAGTACTACATGGGCTAAAAAAACTGGCGACAATTGGACTCAATGCCAACAAGGTGAAATTTTAAGAGAAAATCAAGGAGTTAATTTTGGTGGATTTTATCCAGTTAATTTAATGTCTAGTCCATTTAATTTCCCTTTAGCTGAAGAGTTTCACAAAGAGGATGTTTTTGTAGATGACCATGAAGCGGGGTATGCCAAAACCTTAGCTTTGTGGGATTTAAGCAAAATTAAAAATGCTGTTCTTAAACAAGTTGTTGAAGTCGCTACCGAACCAAAGCCAATAGAAACCTCAAAAGAAGCACAATTGGAAGTGCAAGACAATCAACTGCCGACTAGTAAAGTTGAAAACTTAACTATCGTAAGTGGTCTTTGGAATATTGCTAGAGAAGGCAGAGACTTTTCAGTTTACGAAGAACATTTTGATAAGTTTTTAAAAATTCCTTGCAATATGGTCTTGTGGATTCCTAAATCCTTAGAGTCTTTTGTCTGGGAGCGAAGATCTAAAAAGAATACTTTCGTTAAAATTTATGAATTGGAAGATATTAAAAATAGTATGTTCGCGCCTTTTGCCGAAAAGGCTGAAGCTATCAGAACTAATCCTGAATGGCTTAATTTAACTGGAGAGGGAGGCTGGCTACCAAATAGTCCACAAGCATCCAATAAATGGTATAATCCTATAGTAATGAGCAAAATGTTTTTTGTTCATGATTCTAAAATATGGAACCCATTTGATACTGATTATTTTGTATGGCTTGATGCAGGAATTACTCAAACTTGTTATGAAAACTATTTTTATGAACCTAAAATTCTAGAGGGAATAAGAGATAAGATAGATCCTTTTTTATTTTTATCATATCCTTATGAAGCTTGTGATGAAATTCATGGATTTAAATTTAAAGAAATGAATAAATATGCAGGCAAAAAAGTTGAATATGTTTGCAGAGGAGGTTTATTTGGCTCCCATAAAGATTTTTTATCTCAAACTAATAGTTTATACTATGAATTATTAGGTAGGTCTCTATCAGAAGGTTTAATGGGTACAGAAGAGAGTATCTTTAGTATCATGGCTAATCTTCATCCTGAAAATTTCAAAAGATATGAATTAGATGGAAATGGTTTAGTTGTAAAATTTATTCAAGCTCTAGAAAAAAATGAAGCTGACTTAGCTGAAGTCAAAACAAATGCTCAAAAATTTGAACCAATTGTTAGTAATATTTCAAAAATTAAAACACATTTATATTTTTTAACTTTCAATTATCCAGAGCAACTAGAGTTTACAATTAAATCTTTAGAAAAACATGAAGGCTTTTTAACACATCCAGTAAAAAAGTTTATCATTGATAATTCAACATCTTCTGAAGCAATAGAAGGGAACAAAAGATTGTGTGAAATATATGGCTTTGAATATTTGCCTAGAGAAAAAAATACAGGCATATGCGGAGGCAGACAGTTTGCTGCAGAACATTTTGATGAGAGTGATGCAGACTTTTATTTATTTTTTGAGGATGACATGACAATCTCAAATCCAGATGAAGGTATATGTAGAAATGGTTTCCAAAAATACATTCCAGATTTATATAAAAAACTTCATCAAATTATGCTAAAAGAAAACTTTGACTACTTAAAGCTTTCTTTTACTGAGGTATATATGGACAATCATATTCAAGTCAGCTGGTACAATGTTCCACAAGCAAAAAGAGATGAGCTTTGGCCTAATTATAATAAGCTTCCAGTAACTGGACTTGACCCTAATTCTCCAAGAACAAAGTTTAACAAGATAGATATGCTTGATGGCTTAGCTTACATATCT
>Ga0181585_10005066_pt1 | contig 11417 bp, 12 predicted proteins | sample 071ome_29_FD_132469 | JGI IMG/M metagenome (GOLD analysis project Ga0181585, IMG submission 132469) | Coastal salt marsh microbial communities from the Groves Creek Marsh, Skidaway Island, Georgia - 071407BT metaG (megahit assembly) | ecosystem: Environmental > Aquatic > Marine > Intertidal... | reverse complement strand
CGCATGCGTCCATGCGAGCACTTGAGCACCCATGGACGCATCTTCACCCAACGCTCGGTCAGGAAAGCGCGGACCTCCACGGTCGAGCAAGGCGCCGGCCGCTGAGGCTCGCGTTGAACGCGCAAGGTCGAACAGGTCCACTCCCAGCCAAACAAGCAGTGCAAGGTTGTCTGGTCCACCGAGGCCCGGAGTCCAAAGAAGCGCACCAGGGAAGCGCTGTTTCAGGGTCGTGATGGCTTCGACCAAGCGGTCAGGGCGGCTGGCCAAGGCCACGGCATCCGTCAGCACGACCAGCGCTGGGTCAAGGTCGACGTCCATCAGGGCCTCATCGTGCCGCATCCGCTGCCAACTGACGGGCAACAGTGGCCCTGTGCCAGCAACTTCACCGGCATTGGCCTCCTCCATTTCGGGCGGAAGGACATGGCCAACACTGACCTCCCACGCTGGCCCGATCTCCTCAAACATTGGGGGCGCGAGGGGAAGACGTGCGGCCACCGTCAGCACGGACGGGAGGCGGCGCGAACTTGAACTCGTGAAGGGTGCGAGCACTGGGTCAAGGTCCGGGTCGCCCTCCGTCAGGACAAGCGCCGGCGTGGTGGCAGCGGGGGAACGCCGGTCCCCGAGCCCCCATGAACGAGCAAACCGGTCCCGTGCGAGCACCGTGCGTCCGAGGCCCGCATCCATGCCATGCTGCGGAAGGACCACCACTTGAAGCATCAGGGTGAACGAGGTCTTGAAACGCTCCGTGCTTAGGGGCGTACATGCGGCGAGGCATGGTGTTGCTGCTGCTGCTGCTCGCCCCGTGCATCAACGTGGCCGCTGCCAGCGACGCACCTGTGGTGATGGTACGCGACGGCGTCGTCGTCGGCCTCGAAGGAACGGCCGGCTCCGTCTGGACCTCCTCCGTCGAGATGGAGGCTGGGGGGGCGGTGTTCCTCGACGTGGCGTGCGGGTCATGCATCGTTCGCATGGATGCGGACGGGACGGAGGTGGTGTCGGCCACGGGCGGGGCGACCTCTGTTCACACCGTCGGGAATGCTGGAACGCTGACCCTTCACATCGAATTCGTCGAAGAGGAATCGGCCGAGGTCTCCTTCCTTACATCCACCGTCGCCGCAAGCAGCCAGCGACCCCTTCCAACCGACGATGCTTCCGTGGTCTTGACCCAGACCGGAGAAGGCGAAGACTGGTGGGGGGGGCAGCTTGACCGACCGCGGGGCGACCTCGAGGCCGCCGAGCGCGTTGTGTTCAACCCGACGAGCGAGAACGACGCCTACCTCCTGGTGGAGGTGGCGGCACCCGGGTGGTTGGACCTCGTTCAGCGTGCCGGAGACGACCGTGCAGCAGTTGACATCAAGCTGCACGAAGACGGGTCAGAGTCGAGCGTTGCGCTTTCGTGGAGTGAAAGCGATGACCTGAGGTGGACGCGCGTCGCCGTCGGCCTCGGCCAGCGTGTGCTTGTGCAGGCGAGCACGGACTACCCCGACGCCGTGGCGGTGCTTGACCTTGTGGCGCATCCCGCCGTAGGCAACCTCCGCATGCTGAACGATACCGGCGACGGGTTCTTGCTCATCGGCCACGGCGGCCAACGCGCGATTCTTGAGGTGGATGCAACACACAGATTGACCTTGACTCCGCTGACCTCAAGCAACCTCCGGGTCGAACACCTCGTGGACGGAGCATGGTTGGAGAGCACCTTGTCTAACATCAGCGAGCCCACCGTGTTTTGGCCGCTTCCGGACGCGGTGGCGTTGCGCCTGACGTGCGCCTCCCAGAGTTGTGCCGTGCTCGGAGCCATTGACCGGTTTGGTGATCTTGACAGCGAACACGATGCACCAAACGCTCTGGACCTGTCCTCCGACGACGTCCTGACCGGTTCTCGCACTGGCCTTCTCCCACTGAACGGGACGGGGACGGGCCACCTGGTCCGCGCAGTGCACGATGTGGCCGACGTCTTGACCATTCACATTGATGCATGGGAAGACAGCGTGCACCTGATCAGCGTCTCGGTCCACGCCCCCGGAGGAGCGATTGTCGTCGACCTCGTCCCGTTGGACCCGACGACGGGGGCCGTAGATGAGCACGCCCGTCGAACCACCACCATGTTCGACGAGGACAGCATCAGCACACAAGTTGGTCGTGGCACCCACCTGCTTCGACTCAGCGTTCCGGACGCCAACGAAACCCTCGCGACACCTTGGGGCAGTGACCTGGCAGCACTGAACTATTCCGTCACCCTGACACATGTCGTGGTTGATGAAGGGGAGGAGCCATGGTTCCCTCCGAACGATACCGCTGAAGTCTGGGGCGAACGGGTCCGATGGATCCTTGGAGCGAGTCTCCTGATTCCAGCCCTCGGGTTCGCCGTTCTGCATCGCCGACGACTCGCCTTGTCGAAGGCCATCGCTGCGCAACGTGCGATTCTGTCACGCATCACGGCTCGCTTGGACGCTGGACGTGCGCCACGGCTGGAGCAACGCGACCTCCGTCGGGCCCTCGACGCCGTGGCCCTGCTCGACTTCGATGAGGCGTGTTCAGGATGGGGGACGCCGGAGGTCACCTACAGGACCAACGAGGTGGCGCTTGCCTGTTGGAGGCTTGATCCTCGGCTCGCAGAGCAGGACGGAGAGCGCCTGCTGATTGGCATTTCCAACGCAGGCGCTCAATGGGACGTTGTGGCGCTCCGGCTCGATGCACCCGTCGGCCAACCCGTCAACATCGTTGCTGTGGAGCCTCGGTTCCATTTCCGTGGCGAAGAGGTGTTCATCGACACCCTTGGTGCTGGAACCGTCACCTTCCTCACGATTGAAGTGGAACGTGGGCCGACGCACGTCGACGTTGAACTCAACGGATTGGTTGAATCCAGCCCGCGTGCCGCTCGAGCGACCGAGAGCCTGATGCTTTCGATTCGTGAAGAGGAATGATCAGCCATTGCGACGACGTTCGTCGGCTTCTGCCCGAACGCGAGCCACCACATCTGCTGGAGCAAGGTCCGCACGGAGTTCTTCGAGGGCTCGTTTCGTTGATTTGGAGAGCGACGACGGCATGTGGAGTTTGAGCAGCACCACGACGTCCCCTCGACCACCTCCGCGAAGACGTGGAAGACCCCGACGCTGAATCTCAATGGTGTCTCCGGCCGACGAACCCTTGGGCACCTTGATGTCGAGCGGCGCGCCATCCACGTGGTCGAGGGACACCGTGGTGCCGAGGGCGAGGTCCGCGAAGCCGAGTGGAAGGGACATGATGAGGTCGTTCCGGTTTCGTTCAAACCATGCATGAGGAGCAACGTCGATCTCCACGAAAAGGTCACCTGCCGGCTGACCGTCCCGCCCTGGCTCACCTTTTCCGCGCAGCCGCAAGCGAGTCCCGTCCTCCGCACCGGGCGGGATGTTGAAGCGGAGCGTGGTCGAACGGTCGACACGCCCTCGCCCACGGCAGGAGCCACATGATGTTCGGGCCGTTCGACCGCGGCCGCTGCACGCGGTGCACGGTCGGTCTTGACGCGTCTGGAACGGACCCATCTGAACCACTCGGGACGTGACGCCCCGGCCTCCGCAGGCCTCGCATGTGTCGAGCAACGCGCCTTCTGCTCCAGTTCCCTCGCAGGGAGTGCAGGCCACAGGGAGGTCGAGCTCGACTTCCTCCTCTGAGCCGTTCATCACGTCTTCGAAGCGAACGGTGTGATGGTACACCATGTCGGCCCCGCGACGACGTTCTCGACCGCCACCCCCGCCTCCAAAAAATGAGGAGAAGATGTCCGCTCCACCGAACAAATCGGAGATGTTGATGCCACCCCCACCAAAGCCACTCATGCCCGGGCCGTCGTGACCAAACCGGTCGTAGTTCGCTCGTTTTTGAGGGTCGGAGAGCACGGCGTACGCTTCCTGAATCTCCTTGAACCGGTCCTCCGCATTTTCCTCGTCGCTGCGGTCGGGATGATAGCGCCGAGCCAAGCGCCGAAACGCGTTCTTCAGGGCCTTGTCGTCCGCCCCTCGGTCAACGCCGAGGACCTCGTAGTAGTCACGCTTTGACACAGCCCTCGGGCCGTGGGTCCACATGTCTGCCTTCAACCCAACGCAGGCTTCAGCGAACCTCACGCCGTGGAGGCCCCGCACGCGGGGCAGAAGCGTTCAGCGTCCCGCACGGCAGCGCCGCATACGGAACAGGAGGAGCCACCCGGTGCTACGGAGGAAGAAAACGCGGCGGGGGTGCTGAACCCTTCCGACGGCACTGGAGTCACGTCGTCGGGCAGCGGTGCGATGGGACGAGCCGCCCTGATGGGGTCGGCCTCTGCTCGCGCCTCAAGTTGCTGGCGTCGGCGTTCCGCACGGCGGTCGCTGCCAGACTCGCCGGAGAAAAAATTCTGCACACCATCGATCAAGCGGTCCATCGGTGACACGGGCACCACCGCACCCACGCTTCGCTCCACCTCATCACCATCCACCGTGAAGCGATGTCCAGTCAGCGTCGTGACGTCCACTTCCACGCCCGTCTCCCGTTCCGGGCCTTCCATGGTGAGGCCGCCCACGCGTTCACCGGCCAGGGCCGCTGGTGCCTCCCCCTGCGGCACGGGCGTCGATGCCTCCCAGAGGCCTTCGTCCTCGGCCCGAAACACGTGACGAAGGCGATGCAACGTCGTGCTTCTTCGATATTCGCGGTCACGTTCGACAACGGTGGACCTGTAGAGGAGGAGTCCCACGCCGAACATGGCCGGGTACAGCACCCAGCGCGACCACTCTACCGCATCCAGCATGGCATGCAGTGGGTCGACGCTGGTGTCGAGGCTAAGTCCGACGACCGTCGGCAGCACCAACATGCCAACGCCGACACCGGTTCGGACAGCCATGCCCTCACGCCCATCGGTTTGGGGATAGAGGTTCGTGCAGGTTGTTCACCGGTCTCGGGCCTTCGGCGGTCGACCGAAGGTGGAACGCAGCAAGCCTGCAGTAAATCCTGCGTGGAGCAGAAGCAACGCCACTGGGACGCCGATAACGTGGCTCGGCGCCCGGTCACGGACGATGGAGCGCACCCCCTCTCCCCCGATGGCCACGACGTAAGCGCTTGCTGGCACCCACGACACGCTCGGCCAGGAAAACCACAGCCCACAGGTCAGGAGTGCACCAAACAACGGAAGAAATTCACGCGGGTCCAACCGTGACGGATGCCGACGCAGCAAGCGACCTCTCCAGTACCCGTAGCGGACGCACATGCGCCAATGGTGCTTCAGGGTTGGTCGACGGTTCATCCGAACCGTTGGACGAGGATCACGAAGCAGGATGCCGCCGGCTTCCAACAACCGCATGGACAAGTCACTGTCCTGGCTTGTTGGCCACGAAGGATCCCAGCCTCCAACGTCCTTGACGGCGGAACGGCGATGCATGGCAAAGGCCGGGACCTTGGTTGGACCTGCTTCGTGGAAGGCTGCAAATTGCCCACCTCCCCGGCCGAGGGGCGACCGCAGGGCGGCATCCACCCAACCTTCGACCCGCCCAGTGCGCTCGGAGGGGCCGAGCACGCGCACCCCCATCGCGGCAAGGGAAGGGCCGTGGCTCGCCTCTGCTTCCTCCCACGCCTCGACACGCCGCTCAAGGTGGTCAACATCAACGCGCACGTGACCTATCAGCTCCACCAGCCACTCGACGTCGTCGGGGAGCAGGTCCATGGCAAGGTTACGGGCATGCGGGACGGTGGTGCGATGGTTGTCAACGACCTGAAGGCGAAACGGCACGGCGTCAACCATCCCCTTCGCCATCTCTGCGGTACCGTCGCTGGAGCCTCCATCCAGCACGATCACGTCAAACATCTCCGACGGGAAGGTTTGTTGGGCCAGGTCATCCAGCAGCAAACGAAGCCCACGCACTTCGTTCAGCACAGGCACCACGACACCGAGGCGACCATGGATACCCTTGGCCATGTGGAGAAGGGAGGTAGGACCAACCTTCATGCTGTCTGTTCGAGTTCACGAGGCAAGGTCAAGAAGTCGAGGGGGGAAGCGACGCCAATGTCGACACCACGCCCTCGACTCACAGGAGTGGACGACGGCCTTCGAGTCCGCGTCAGCACACGCATACGCGGAGCGGACGATCCACAACGCGTCTCAGACGCCTTCCGTCGACTCTTCCCCGACGCACCGGACGTGACGTGGCCTCCCCCTGCGGTCTATCCCACCGAGTCGGACAACACGGTAACGGTCGAGAACGTCCCCCTCGATACGATGATGCAATGCATTCGCGACCAGCGAATCCTTGACACGGCACTCGACGCAATGACGATCGACATCGACAACGACACCACCTCGTTTGGGCTGGAGCGCGTTGCTGCACTCGCTGGCAAGGTCGCGTTCGGCCTTCCCGGCCATCCTCCGCTCGGGGGCACGTTCGAGGTTTGCATCGAAGGACCTGGTCTTCGTGATTGGCTGACGGCCGCCACGCATCACGACGGACGCGCTTCCGTCCCCAGAAGCATTGGTGATGAACGTGCGATGGCACCGGACGGCGAGGTGTCCGTCTGGTTTGAGCGGTAGGTCACGTGCGCCCTTTCACGGCCTTTCGCAGTGGCCGCATCAGGCGAAGCACGTGTGCATGGAGTTCCGGAAGCAACCGAAACATGACAAGCGCCATCGCATACATGGCCAACAAGGCAACAACGCGGGCAGCATAGGTGTGTGCGAAGTCGAACATACGCAGTCCAAGCACCTGAACCGAGCCGTGAACCGTGTCAAGATAGACAATTCCTGCGTTCCTAAACACGTTGAGGACATGGATCAACGGCAAGGTCAGCAGCAGGGCCCGGAGCCTTCGACGCCATCCAAGGTTGAGCACAGCAATCGCGCCAACAAACACGATCATCGATTGGAGCGCCGTGCACGCGAGGACGATGTTGACCCCGACGCTGCTGCCGTCCGCAGCCCATACCAGATCGGTGCGTATGGGGTACTCACCGACCGGGTCGATCCAGAACCACCTGTTCCCGTCCCACGACGACCACGCAACAGGGCCGTCGGCCGTGGCGACCCACGTTTCCCCCACCTGGACGTCACCTGCACCAGTGAACCGCATCATCCACGCGGTTTGCGCGGCAATCGACACAATCGCAAAACGGCTCAACCAAGGAACGTGCGATGTCGCGAGGTACGGCAAGCCTGCAAAGGCAACAGCACCTCGAAACCAATGCAGCGCCGCCCTGTCGTCTTCGTCGGTGACGACCCATTCCCACCATGCAAGACCGAGTCCCGCGGGCAGGGCTGAGGAGAGCATGACGGTCAGAAAGGGATCACCCTCCTGGAGGTACCCGTCCGCCATCAGGAAAAATCCGAGGCCAACCGCAGGCCAGCCCAACAGGGCCAAGCGGGCCATCGGACCAACACGAAGCAGGGAGAGTGCCAACAGCACCATGCCGCCGGTCAGGGCCAGCATGGCGGAGGCGGGCATCCCGGCCATGACAGACGCTCTCATGGCTCCACTTTGAAGGCTATGTGGCACGGCGGTGAACCTCAAGGGGAAGCAGCGGTCCTACCAACCATGGAGCGGGCCTTGGCGTACGCGCAAGGGTCGAGGTCAGCCACGCCAAGGACGCCCATCGCCTTCCTTGACAGGGACGGCGTGATCAACCTGAGCGTGGACGGCCACGTGTCCCATCCCGACCAAGTACGCTTGATCCCCGGCGCAGCGTCGAGCATCGCACGCCTACGACGGGAGGGTATGGCGATTTGCATTGTGACCAACCAGTCCGGTGTTGGCCGAGGATGGACTTCAGAAACAGCCATTCACGCCATCCACGACCGGTTGACGGAACTGCTGCTCGAGGAGGATTGTGAAGCACGCCTTGACCTGACCCTCACCTGCCCGCATACGCCTTGGCACGGGTGCGGGTGCAGGAAACCAGAATCGGGCTTGCTCCGCCTCGGTGCCCATTTGATCCGGACGGCAGGATGGAAGGACGCCCTCCGTGGTCGGATGGACCTCCCGCGAACGGACGCAACGCAGGGAACGGCACTGGACGTCATGGTGGGTGACCGACAATCCGACCTCTTGGCCGGACGTGGGCATGGGGCGCGAAGTTTCCGTGCCCCACGGGACCTCGGATTGCAACCTGTGCTCAATCGCTTGCTGGACCACAAGGACCGTGGTGACGGAGTGTGATGAAGGCATGGGGTGGCTGGGTCTCGACGACACCGACCACCTTGGCGGTGGCTGCACAACATGGACCATGCATCAGGTCTTGGCCTCATTGCCCGAAGGGGCGTTCGTGGTCGACGTCCCTCGCCTTGTGCGGCTGTACCCTGCTGCGCCCCATCGGACCCGAGGAAACGCGGCCCTTGCAGCCGAGGTTCGCGTGGAATGCTCACCAACCGAGTGGTTGACCTGGTTGGACTTCACGTGGAAGAAGATCGTCGTACCGCACCGCAACAAGCGAACAACGTCGACGCACAACCTCCGGGAGCAAAGCGCAAGCGACCCCGGCATGGTGTGGTTCGACGCCGCACCTCCTCACGCGTTCTACCTTCGCGCCGTACGCGAACTCGTGGACATGAAGGACGTCCCGAAGGCGACGTGGAGCGCCGGTGGACGCGGGCGCATTGGCGCCACGGCTGCGGTAGCGTGGAACGGGACGAGGGCGACGTGGGAGGGCATCGCTTGGAGGCAGGAGGCGAAGGGGGCTCGACGGGTTGACGGCAACGTGCTTGCTTCGCTTGACGACCACCCCGACCTCTTCGCCTGCCGCGACCCGCGCCAAGGACGTGGTTTGGTGGCGCCACGCGGCGTGTCTCCCGTGCTTTTTGGCCTGCGGGGCACCTCGCCTGAGGCTGTGAGCACTGGCGTCGAAACGCTGCTGAACGCAACGACCACCGAATCCGCGATTGCGTGGCAACTGCATCGAACCAACCAAACCTCAGGAGATCACCTGACGTCGGTGATGGAAGCGACGGTCACCGACGTGCAGGTGAGGCGTGGTGGACACGTCATGCTCCTCACCGACCACGCACCAATGGTGGCCTTCCGGCCCTCCGGCCCGGTCGCTGCACTTGCTGCCACGCTCGTCAAGGACGATGTCATCCACAGCCTCGGGATGGTGATCGATGGAACGGTTCACCTTGAGGGCCTTCGGCACGTGACTGGACCACTTCGTGACCGCCAACGGCCGTGCTGCCCGACCTGTGCCCGCCGCATGAAATCGCTCGGGCAAGGGCAGGGATTGCGGTGCAGAACGTGCAACCACCGCGAGCCTTCGCGGTGGATAGGAACAGAAGTGGCCCCCACAGGATGGGTGCAACCGCCCCTTGACCGTCGTCGCCACCTTGCGCCTGACCTTCGCAACGGGGTTCCGCCCCACCTTACGGAGCCCCGATGACCGGCACCTTCCTATGGCAGCCACCCTTCCTACCACCATGACCCCCGAGCAAACCACCAACATTGCGACGGTGTTGGCGCTCCTCGTGTTCATCGCGCTCGTTGCGTTCATGCTTCGACGTGCCCGGGAAAACCGGGAAGCCGCGCTCGCCGCGCTGGCACCAAAGGTCGCAGGCGACGATACGTTGGAAGGTGGGGCCCGGCACCCCGAGGCCTTTGAGGAACCCACCGAGGAAGACCTCGACATGATGGGCGACCTGCTTGACGACGACGAAAAGGACTGATCACGCGCCCTCAAAGCCATCGTCCGTCGGCGACAACTGGACCTCTGTGCCCCCGCTGGAAAGGCGAATTTGACCTTGGTTGATTTTCTCAAGCCTCCACACCGTGCACCCCGCAGCCTCGAGGTCCGGTTGCGAACGAACACGGACCCCGTCCTCGGCCTCCATGTCCGTCCCTGGTTTTGCAATCAGCAGCACCGTGGCGTGTTCCTGCAAGGCGGACAACAACGCCACAACGGCCGAGACGTCCGCCGCGGGGATGCGACCGGTGCTAGGAGCCCAATCGTCCAACACCACCAAACGAACACCTGGGAGATCGCGCGCGGCCCCCTCGAGGGCCTTCGTCACGAGGTCCATCCGTCCGATGAGGTTCATCGCGTGGAACCGTGTGGACGCGGCAAGGGACAGGGAACCCAGAATCTGGCTGAACCGAGCGGGGTCCGGCATCTCCGGTGCAGCCCAGAGCACCCGGCCACCGTCCTCAAGGCAGAAGCGAGCGAGGTGAAGCCCGACCGACGTCCCTCCGGAGCCGGAATCTGCGACAAGGTACGCCGCTCGTGAGAGCATGGTTGATTCCCATCCTGCCATGAAGCATCCTTTGCGACGATGGAGCAAGACGCTTGTGGTGGTTGGAAACGCTCATCACCCTCCCACTGTACCTCCATGCATGGCCGACGAAATCCGTGAGCATGAGCGCATCCCGCGCCGGCCCGCACCTGAGTTCACCGAGGTTGGCTCCTTTGGCGAGGCGCTTCGCACCCATGGCCTCATCGGAACGGCGGTGGACGACAAGAACCAGTACGGCCCGCTTGGGATGATGGTGATGCTCTTCATTGTCGCCGCCATCACGTCCCTTGGACTGCTTATTCTTCGCGCGTCCTGATGGGAATGGCTTTCCGCCGTCGCCATTGACTGACCTCCATGGCTCAAGGGAAGGGCGGCTCCCATCCGACCTCCCAACAGATTACGATTGCCAGCGCCATCGACCGACGATGGACCATCATGGCGGCGTTGCTTGGTTCGAGTTCTGCCGTGATGTTGTTCCATGGTTTGCAGCAGGAATTGCACCCCACACCCGGACGTGAACTCGCCCTCACGATCATTGCCTTCACGCTCCCGTTTCAAGCCGTGTGGTTCATGATCCACACCTACCACATTGCCTTCGGCCCTCACCTCGGAGCCCAGCAACAACACACGCTCCATCGCCTGTCAAGCATCTGCCAACTCCTCGCGTACGTTTCCGTTCTTGGACTGGCCATCCTATGGAGCAGTGCCTCGTTCTATGTCGGAGGAAGCTTCCTCCTCGCCACCTTCATCGCCCTCGGAATGGTCCGAATGGCGATGTCTGAGGCACGGCATCACGACCTCGGTACGGCCGGGGCCCGCGGCGAAGGTTGATGGAGCGGAGTCAGAGCCAAAGCGGCATGGCCTTCTGTCCGTTGGATTACCGGTACGGCTGCCAGACCTTCAAACACATCTGGTCCGAAGACGGACGGCATGAGCGGCAACTGGAGGTGGAACGGGCGCTCGTCTGGGCCCACCATCGTCTTGGGCGCGTATCCTCCGAGGACTATGCAGCCATTGAAGCGATTGCTACACCGGAGGTCGTGACCAAACAACGGGTGTCCGAAATTGAAGCAGAAACACGCCATGACATCATGGCCCTCACCAAGGCCATGGCGGAAGCGGCAGGCGAGGCGGGTTGGTGCGTGCACCTCGGTGCGACCTCCAACGACATCGTCGACACCGCCGTAGGCCTCCAATTGCGTGACAGCATGGTGCTGCT
>Ga0181585_10005054_pt1 | contig 11431 bp, 4 predicted proteins | sample 071ome_29_FD_132469 | JGI IMG/M metagenome (GOLD analysis project Ga0181585, IMG submission 132469) | Coastal salt marsh microbial communities from the Groves Creek Marsh, Skidaway Island, Georgia - 071407BT metaG (megahit assembly) | ecosystem: Environmental > Aquatic > Marine > Intertidal zone... | reverse complement strand
TGCGACGTCTTCTCTCGCCCGTCCGACGCGCGCGCGCGCCTCTCGAAGCATCGCATCCTCTGGGCTCGTTTCACCCGGCGTCGACGCGCGCGCGACGCGTTCCCCCGAGCGACTGATCGATGACGATATCCCCATTCCGACGCACGTCGCCGCGATCCGTAACACCTCTCGTCGTCCGCGCGTCGTCGTCGTCGTCGTCGTCGTCTCAACCTCGTCGATGCGCTCTTCCAACTGCATTCGTTTCGTCGTCGGCGGATTCGTCGTCGTCGTCGTCGTTCGTCGCGCGCGGTTCGTCGACGCACCGACGGCGGCGACGCGTACCGACGGTGTCATCGACGGCGACGACATGTTCGCGCGCGCGTCCGCGTCCGCGCGCGCGACGAAGTGAATCATCATCAAAGCGCTCACATTCATTTTTTACACGCATCCTACTCAGACTCGCTCGGTTACCTACGTCGGCGTCGTCGACGCCCTCGTCGATCGAGTTTCCCTCGGAACCACCGGGGTGGTGATCGACGGATCGATGTCGTCGCACCCGTCGTCGTCGCGTCCGTCGCGTCGTCGTCGCGGTATCTTCTTCGTCGCATCTGTCGTCGCATCCGTCGCCGCCCTCTTCTTCGCATCCGTCGTCTCTTCGTCTCCCGTCGCGTCCAACGCCGTCGCGTCCAACGCCCCGAGCGCGCGCCCGCGACGCATTTCCGTCTCCTCATCCACCGCGAGCGCTCTCGCGGCGTCCTCGATCGCCGCGCGCGCGTCGCGAAGGCTCGCGCGCGCGCACCCGTCGTCGTCGTCGCGCGCGACGAAACCGACGACGTCTCGCGGTGGCGCGTCGGGTGACGTCTCGCATCGCGAGCGGCGGCGCGGGGTGGACGTCGAGGCGTGGATCTCATCCTCCAGTCGACGGAGGTCGCGCATCAGGCGCTCCATGGGCGTCGCGAGTGAGCGGCGTCGGCGTCGGCGTCGTCGGCGCGGCGTCGTGTGGGAAGCGCGCGACGCGGGAGGTTTGGTTTGGGTCGGGTTGTGAGTTTTTTGTTGTATGTGTAAACAGTGTGATATGGAATAAAATTGTGCATTGAAACGTACGAACGCGCGTATCGGTCCGTCGAGGTCTTCGTCTCGCCGTGAGACGGGATTATTATTCACGCGGTGTTTTGTTGTTTTTGTTTCTTCTCTCCTCTCCGTTCGGGCCGTGACCCGGTGTGCGTCGGCGATGGAGTTTTGAAACGAAACGTCGCGGGCGTCAATGGTTTTAGACGGATTCGTCCGCCGGTTTCGACGACTTTGCGGATGGTTTGATTGCGTCTTTGAATGCGTCGTCGTCGTCGTCGTCGACGTCGTCGCCGGTGGTTTTCGAATTCGATTCGTTTCTAGCGAATTCACCGGTGACGATGGAGCAGGCGACGGAGAGAACGAGGGCCAAAATTGCGAGAGCCATGGCGACGGCGGCGACGGATGTTTGCTCACGTTGCGTGTACGTGTCTCCGGCGTTGAAGACGTTGGCGCTGAGGGAAATGAAACAGTAGACGATACCGATGGCAATGCTGAATTGGACGTTGTGTAAACCTCGCTTGTACGGTCTCAGACATAGCATGGCGACGAGGACGACGCCAATGGAGAATTGAGCCATCGATATTTGCGTCGCGCCGTTGAATTCGCTCGAAGTGTCAAAGCCAGAGCTCTTCGAGCGGAGCAAGCGCTCGTTGGCGAAAACTGGGATTGCAGCCAAGAGAAACTTTAGGAATAAACCCGTCAGTTCCCAAAATGGGACTTGTTCGCGCAAGTTTTTGTACAGGAATCCAAAGTTAGCCTCCACGGCGGGGTCGTCGAGCCGCTTGCGATGTTTGAGTAGGAGCGCCGTGATGACGACGGGAATACCGATGGGATACATCAGAAGCGCGATGTATCCCGTGATGCGGTACCTCATATGCTCGCTTCCTGATGCATTGATGGAGTAGTCTCTGCGCAAGTAGATACCGACGTCGAGATGACGTTGGTTGTAAAGCTGAAGCACCGTCTTGGCGACGCCGGAATACGAAAGGACGACCAACCACATGGCGTTACGTCTGCATTTGGAGCGCGCATCGCGCGCCAGATTTCGAATGCGTTCAAAAGGTGCTCTGTTTTCGACGACGCCGGTGAGCGCGTAGATGAGCACGCAGAAGGCGGTGACGCCCGGAGGCACGATCACGGCGGTGACGTACGTGGAGTAATAGTTTGACTCGCTGCCAGAACACCCCGGCGTCAAGGACTCCATGTTGAAGTTTGTAATGTCGAGCACTTCGACGAATCGGCCGATAGAATCGGGCCAAGCAATGTCGTACTCTTTGAGCAATCCAACGATTTGAGCGACGAATAACATGGCGGAGAAAATCACCGTGCCGACGGCTTGCTTGAGCGGCTTTTGGAAAATGTACACGAAGAATGCAATGAAAACCATAATCCCAAGAGCCGGGACGGCGAGAGACGCGTCGGAACCGCATTTCGAACATTTACCACCCCAGTGTCGATAACCAGGCGCGCAGAGCGCGCAGACTGGGCCTTCGTATCCTTCTTCGCACGCGGCGACGCCCGTGCTGTTACCGGCGGCGCAAGCGTCTTTCACCGGACAGGAGAATAAGAGGTCAGAGACATCAGATGAGCGCCACCAACCTGGAAGCGAGTCGAGTGAAGTACCGCCACGACAGTAACCACCTTCTGGACATTCGCGGCACTTGATGCCGTCAAAGTTGAAGGTGCGATCCTTGCATACTGTGCATTCTCGTGCGACTGCGACGCCGTCGGCGTGCTGAACCACTAGAGGCTCCGATCCAGGAAGGCAAAGACCGATGCCGATCGTCAACTCGAGCTGAGCGATGTCGACGAGATTTGAGTTGGCTTCTCTAGTGCAGGACACGCGAGCAGCGTATTCTTCACCGAGCTCACCTCGCAAGATGGTTCCAGAGAATGTTGCGACGCCATCCTCGACGCTTGCCGAGTCGGAACCTCCGATTTCAAGAGAGTCCCTCACCGCCACGTTGGAGTTTTGGACGGGTCGTATCTCGCACGTCGTCGGTGACATTTCGTTTTCGACGGCGTTGGAGTAGAAATCGATGAGCTTGACGGAAAAGTCACTTGTAACTTTGCCAGATTCCACGGCGGATGGTAAAGCTTTGGCGGATTGCACGGAGAGCGCTTCAGTGGCAATTTTGCCATTCGTCGTCCCGTCTGCGTGAGAGTACACGCAAGACGCGCAAGAATACTCGGTAGTCGGACTGGAGGAGCGCAACCAGAACGCATCTTGACCAGATATTGCACGATTCGTGCTGAGGCTGAGCTGACGCAACACGCCGAGCGCGACGTTCGACGCGAAGAAGAATCCTCCACCTCGCGACGCGTCGTTGTTCGTCAATTGCGAGCCGAGCACCGCGTATTGAGGAGGCGCGTTCGCGTCACCACCGATGTAGACCCCACCACCGTTGACGGCGCGGTTTTCACTGATTGTGCCCATCATGACTTTGAGCTTTGCGCCAGTGTGCGCGACGGCGCCGCCGTGACGCGAGGCTTCATTCGCACTGAGGTCGGTCGATTCGATCGTCATCGCGGCGTCAGCGGCGGTGAAAACAGCCCCACCGTCATGCAACGCAGTGTTCGAATCGATCGTGGTCGCAGACAAGGTGTGGTTGCCAGCGACAACGTGAAGCGCGCCGCCAGAACCTCGAACGCTTCCGTCGCATCCCGAGGCGACGTTGTCGGCCAAGGTCGCAGATGTTATTCTCACCTGGGCCCCACGTGGAGAGTTCACATCCGCGGCGACCGGTGCGGGAATGACAAAAATACCGCCGCCATTCGGGGCAGAGTTTTCGTTCACCGTCGTGGGACCGTCGATGGTGAGCGTCGTCGGAGCGGCTTCGGTGTTCGGCTCGAGCGCGAATGCGCCACCACCAACGGCGTGCTCAGCGCGGCAGCTCGACCCGCTCAAGGCTTGGTTTTGATTGAATGCTGACGAACCACCGATTTGGACGCCACACGCGCCGGTGAGATGCATGGCACCTCCGAGACCGTGAGCCTTGTTTTCGGTGAACACGACGTCAGACATGATGACGTTGCCGCCGCCGTGATCACCACCGTCACAAAGAAGACCGGCGCCATCCGCAGCTGTGTTGTTGACAAAGCTGACGCCACCGGAGGATGTCAGTTCAGCACCCGTGGTGACGTGCCCGCCGCCTCCACCGAGCGTGGCGACATTGTGCGAGATTCTCGTGTTGGAGACGCTGAGCGAGGAACGGTCGTCCAATCGCAAGCCGGCGCCAAATTTCGAAGCCTTATTCGATAAGACTCGCGAGTTGTCGACGACTGCAGACGATTGAGAGTACATGAAGATACCTGCACCGATTTCGGCCTCGTTCTCTTCGAAAGAGAATTGGTCAAAATACGCGTGCGCGCCCGTGTACACGATTGCGCCGGCGCCCCAAAGGCTTGCGGTGTTCTTCGCCACGCGTCCAGTGGTAAATGTCGGTCTACCACCGATGAAAACACCGATCGCAGCGCCGTAAGACGCCTCATTGCCGGTGGCCAAAACGTTGTCAAAGGTACCATGACACCCTTGACCGACGAATAAGCCAGCGGCGAAGAAGGCGGTGTTGTCGGCGAGAACGATGCCATTTGCCGTGACGTTTGAGTTCTCGTCGACATTCAAACCCGCGCCTTTACCGCTACCAACGAGACTGTTGCCGATGAAGCTCACATTGAGAAGAGTCGCGTGCGATTCTTCTTGTAAATACGCGCCACCGCCTCGAACGTTGTTGCCGGTTTCATCGTTACCGCCGCTGTTGGAGATGAATCGAGAGTGCCGAACGATTGGCTGAGAGTTTTTCAAATGCATCCCACCACCCATGGTTTGCGATTTGCAGCTCACCACGTCGACGGAATCGATGACGACGGACGGGGCGTCCTCCATCATGATGCCGCCGCCCGTGCTCGCCAAGCCTCTGGTGATTGTCAAACCAGAGATGAGCACGTTCGAGGTACCGGCGATGGTGAATCCTCTGGACGCTTCGGCGCAATCGACGGTTGTTTGCAAAGCCCCACCGACGGTGGTGATTTCGACGTCCGCCGATCCGAGAGTGGACCCGCACGATGTCGCGTGTACGCCCGGGAGAAGTAACACCGTACGCGTCGCCGCCGTGGAAGAGGTTGCCGCCAAGGCGGATGGAATGGAATCGCACGGCGCGTCCCACGATCCGCACGAAGCGGCGCTCGAAGCCGATGAAGACGTCGACACGATCAGCTTGCTGCGCGCGTCGAGCATGGGAACGCTCGTCGGGGAAGAAGACTCACTCGCTGCGGTTTGAGTCGCAGACTTGATGCGATACACCATCGTGCTCGGGGTCGAGACACTCGAGAAGGTGTAAGAAGACCCAGCCGACGCGAGCACCGTCGTCCTCTCAGGCGTCGCGCACGACGCAATGTTCGCCGCGTCGCACGCGTCGATCGCGTACGCGATGACATCCGAAGAAACGCTCGGTGTCCATAGTAGGGTAACTTTATCTTCACCCGTGCGAATGGCATGCACGTGCTCCGGCGGAAGTGGACCCGCGGGCGGCGGCGGCGAAGCCGAGGGAGACGAAGAGTCGGATGCTTGATTCGCCGCCGCCGCCACGCACGTCGCATCGCTCGCCGACGTCGTCATGTCGACACCAGGACACTGCGATGCAAAATACGCAGCACCAGCGCTCTGCGTCTCATCCAGCGCCGTGTCGACGCCATCACAAAAGCACCCGTTATCGTTCCAATCGCCGATAGCCGCGCAACACGCCGTCAAATCGCTCGTCTGACACGGCGCCAAATCGTTCGCATTCGTCAAGCAGTGCGTTCCCACGGCGCTCGCCGATACCGGAACCGCGACACTCGACGCGACGAGCGCGACGGTCACGATCACCGCCTGCGCGATCGTCGTCGTCCTCACGCGAAGATTCGGAAACACCAATCCACGCGAAACCACCCGAGCGCCGTTCGCGTCGCCCTTCCCATCGCTATGCGTACCGGCGCGCGCGCCTCGCATCCTCCGTCGCTCGTCCACCGACGACGCGTCCACCGTCGCGCTGTCGAAATACGTCGCGAAACCGTCGCTGTCGTCGTTCGCGTCGGCGTCGCGCGCGCGTCTGGTAGTGACAGCGCTGGGAGATGAACCGACGCGTGTGCACACGTGATACTTTTTACACAACGGACCAACACGCAGCGCAACACCAATCATCATCGCGCGTCGCTCGACGGCGAACGACAGACGACGACGACGACGGTCTCGAACGAGCGAACGGATCGAGCGGATCGAATCGCGCTCGTTCCGGATCTCCCATCCGCTCCGATTCGTCGAGCGACGACGTCGACGACGGCGGCGGGGAGGTTTCGGTGCGTTCGCGCGAGACGCGCTCAACACCAAACGCACGAAACCTGATCGTTGGAAGGCGGTCGTTTCGTCGTCGTTCGTCGAGCGAACGGCGCGATGGGTGGGCGTCGACGTCGTCGCGAAAGGATGTCGTCGCTCGGGGACGCGGGGGAGACGGCGGCGCTGTTGATGCGGGCGGAGGAGGGCGGACGACAGGGGGAGGAGTTTGAGTCGCCGAGCGCCGCGGGCGAGGCGTTTGGGATGACGACGGTGGGTCGGACGGTGAGACGGGTGGCGCACGCGGTGTCGCATCCGATATTCGTGGCGTGTTGCGTCATTTTAGCCGTCTTGGGTACGGTGTGTTACGAAGAGGCGGGGTCGGCGGGGACGGGGGGGTACGTCAAGGTGGCGCACGAGATTTGGCTCGGCTCGGAGGTTCCGGGGGTGAAGCGCATGATTTTCGATCGTAATAAAAAGATTTTAGAGAGCGAGGGGTGGACGATGAAACTGTGGACGGAAGGGGACATTTCGAGCAGGTACTTTCCGATGACGAACGCCGTGCTCGAGCGAGGGCGGGCGTATCATCAGCTGAGTTCGTCCAACGTGTACTCGATGCTCGTCGATTTGATGAAGTACGAAGTCTTGTATCAACACGGCGGGTTGTACTTGGACACGAACGTTGAATTGTTTAGAGGAGTGGATGCGCTGTTTCAGAAAACGGCGCAAGGAGGAAAGGAGGTTTTCATGGTTAAAGACCCGGGGGATTCTAGATTTTATAGTGCGGGTATGCTCGGCGCCGTCGCGCCCGGAGCTCGCGTTTTCCATTCGTTGCTCAACGACACTGAGTGGTTGGATAACATAGACTTTGGCAAGAGGTGCATCGCGAACGCCGTCACCGGTCCGGTGTGGCTGTCGCACCATATTCGCGAGGAGAAGCTTGAAGACACGATTGAAACGTTTGAGCGCGAGGTGGCGTATCCCCTCGGGTGCGGCGAGAACGAGTTTGACGTCTGCGTCAAACACATCACGGATGACGACGTCAAGTCTGATCCCAGACTCAAGTGGATGATGGATCATTCGGCCGTAGACGGTAGAGATTTGAGCGGGCACCAGCAGTCTTTTACGAGGTACGTGGCGCAGACATGGAAACGCGTCACCTCTGGCTCTGGCGTCTGGAATCCGCTCGAGCTTTCGCACGCCCTCGTCCAAGAGGCGGATGGGACGTACTGGAACGTCACTTTGCCGTGCGAAACGATTTCATCCAGTTATCCAAACTCTTTCGCCATAGATCACTTTTCGTTTCACGGAGCGAGCTGGCAACAGGGATGCACGGCGAAGGAGCGGCAATCCATGGTGCTCGATTGGTTGGAAAAGCAAGTTCCTCCGAATGAGGATTTATTGCACAAGTGGAGCATGTCTTTCGTTCGCATGCTTTCCGCGCCCGCACCGACGAGCTCGCTCATCGCCAAGGTTCGCTTGCACGAGTCGCAAGGGGTGTATAAAAAGGCGCGATTGCTCCTCGCGAGTTCTTCGCTGAGAAGCGGCGCCACGCTCTTGGGAGAGGCTTTGGCGACGACTCTCAACCACCCGGTGAACTCGACGATGTGGGAGCGCGAGGGGTTCCCCAGGACGGATTCATACTTTGCCAACTTTATAAACCTCGGCGATTGGTGGTCGGTTGAAAAGTTGCCAAAAGAGGACGAAGACACGTGGCGCTCGAGACTGCGAGCCTACCTGCTCCAAATAGGCGTCAAAGAGTCGACAATCGACGCCTCTCTTTCGTATCCGGGTGAGTTTGTCAACGAAGTGCGGAGTCGCGCTTGGGAAGCCGGTATCGATAACGTGTACACCTCTGTCATTGGCGCGAGCGTACACGCCGATGCGAAACACGTCCAACGTTCGGCGCACATTCTCCACTCGATTCTCGAGGCGTCGAGCGACGACGCCCTCTTGCTTCGCTTGCGTCGGCACAACAAGCTTGACATGTACGCTTCAACGCTTCGAGCGAGCGCGGGAATCATTCCCTTCCAGCAAATTCGCGAGGATGCCGAACCGTACGACGCGCAAAATATCACCGCGCGCGAACGTCCCGACGACACGGCGCGCTTAGCCGCCGTTCGTTTCAATGAAAAGGCGTTTGACGATTTCCTTCGCGTCGAAGCCGCCTGGGATCGAGCGACGTCGCACTTCCCGGAGAAGCAAACGGTGGTTGACATCGAGTACGAGCAGCACTTATCCACGAGTGCGGCGCTTCAAAATACGATTTCTCGCTTACGCGACGAGTTTGGCTTGGATTTGAACGAGCACGCCTTGTCTCTTCTCAAGCTCGAGCGAGTGAGTGACTACGTCGACGCTCGGGACTTTACCGCTCCGCTTCCGGCGAACGCTCGCGTCTTTCTCAGGCGCGACCGAAACTAAACACAAACGCAATCACCGCCGTGATTAGCACACGGCTCGGTCGATCACATAACGACGATTAGAAACAGCGAGTTGTAAAGATTTGCCAACGTACTAGGTACCTACCGAACGCGACGACGAGGGCGCGCGCGCGATTCGTTCGCCGCGGCGCACCGGGACCGGCACCGGGACTGTTTGTTTGTCGTCGCTTTATGAATAACTCTCTTCTTCTTCTTAATTCGGTTTACATCGTACGCTAAACCACACCAACCCTACGAGCGCGATTTTGCTTACAACAACTGTTGCGCAGACTGGGAGGCGAGCGCCAAGAAACCGACGGCGTGTCCGATGGAGCCCCACGCGAGAAGGTCCACGAGCGTGAAGCCCGCCGGGTCGCGCGTCGACGTGACGAAGCTCGCCTCTTCCGCGCGAGAGTCACCCGCGGCAAAGTGCGTTTGGCCGTTTTGCGTCGGCATACCCACGCGTTCGACTTGCGCGCGCTGGTACGGGAGGAACACGAACCGGCCGAGCGCCAGGCAAATCGCGTTCGCGCTGCTCACGACGAGGTTGACGTCGTCGTACGCGCGCGCGACGGCGCGCGCCCCGCGCTTTCCGCGGGTTTGCTTCGCGACGCGTCTGTTAAATCGCACAAAAAAAGCCACCGCATCGTCGTCAGTCTCGTCGTCGTCTAACTCGTCTAAAACCCGTCGTTCGTCGTTCGTCGTTCGTCATGGGATCGTTCGAATCGTTCGCGAACGAGATACTATGAGAAAAAACCGTATCCCCGGTGATATCGATCGATCGGGGATCGATCGATCGCGTCGTTCGCGTCGTTCGTCGCGCGTACCCGTTGAAAGTCGCGGTCGCGCGCGTCGGGATGGATCGAGCGGTGAGCATGTTTCTTCTTCTTTTTCGGCGGGGTGAGCGCGTCGTGGTGTGCCGTCCAGTGAGTGTCCCGTAGGTCCGTCGGTCATTCCCTCATCATCTCACTCATTCCACTCATTTCACTCACTCGTCCCGCGGGTGTGGTTCGGCAGAGATCGACCGACCGACCGACCGACCGACCGAGCGATCGACCGTCTTCCACGACTGTCTCTCTGTCGAGTCATGAACCGCGTTCAAGGAGAAACACCCATCCCTCCATCGGTCCCTCCATCGATCGATCCATCATCGATCCATCATCGATCTCGTCCGTTCCGTGTTGTAAAAGTCTCAGATGTACTCCCGGTAAAAGTCTCAGTCGGGGATCCTGGCCGGTCTCGTGTTGTAAAAGTCTCTCTCATGGTTATCCTGGTCTCGTGTTGTAAAAGTCTCAGTCATCGTGGTCTCTCGCGCAACACCAATTCGAATCGATCAGTCTGAGCCGGTCGCCCGGTCGTCATGGCCGGCGGTGGGTTCGGGCGACGACGACGGGGTCGACGTCGAGAGGGGGACGACGCGTCGACGGGGGAGGGACGCGTCGGTGACGGTGGTGATGGTGGCGACGATCCCGGCGTGGATGAAACGTCGGCGCTTTTGGTCAACACCAATGACGCGATGGGTTCGGTGGGATCGTCGGGCGACGAAGACGACGAGGATTGGGATTCGGACGCGTCGGAATCGAGGTACGCGTCGTCGAGTTCGTGTTCGAGCTCGAGTTCGAGCGAGGAACGGCGGAGGCGGCGGAGGAGGCGACGGAGAGAGGCAAAGGCAAAGTCTGAGAGACGCGCGTCCGTCGAGGAGGACGAAGAAGACGACGTGGAGAAGGGGCGAACGAAACAGCGGCGACGGAAGAAGGAGAAACGGGAGAAAGCGGGGAAACGAAGGAGGCGACGGTACGATCGAAGCTCGGTGGTGTCGACGATTGGGGATTGGTTTAGGGAGACGCCGGCGTCGACGCGCGTCGTCGTCGCGTGCGCGGCCGCGGCGTGCGTCGTCGGATTTGGGTTTGTCTCGCTCTTCAAGGATTCAAAAGGCGCGCTCGCGCTGTCGCACGCGATATTCGGTGCGGATCCTCCGCCGCCGCCGCCGCCGGCGCCGCCGAGCCCGCCGCCGAGTCCGAGCCCGCCGCCGCCGGCGCCTCCTCCTCCTCCGCCGCCGAAACCGCCGCATCCTCCGCCGCCGCCAAAGGTGGATTGCGACGCATCGCACGGCGATCGCTCGACGGGTCTGTACCAGCAGTACAACCCGGATTGTTTGAAAGATGAGGGCGTCCCCGGGGGATGCGTCGGGGAGGATGGGTGTCAGTTTTGTCACATCGCCGACTCGGACGCGGCGAAGAATGGAGCGGCGACGCATCGATGCAGTCAGTGGGTGTGCGAAAAGTATGAAGTGACGGGATGTAAAGGCATGTCGCGCGATGAAACGCAGGAAAAGAAGACCTACGACATAGGTGATTGTTCGACGGATGTGGGGAACATTGACGCTGGGAGGTATGCGTTTAGGGATTGGGATTGCGCCAACGACGAAGGCGTGCCGAGCGCGTGTCAAGATCCGGGTTCGACGCCGTGTCGGTTGTGCATGGTGAAATCGACAGATGATCCGCTGGATAACTGGCCGTATTGTCCGAGCGTCGTGTGTGAGGATAAGGGCTTACCCGAACACGAGTGTCCGGGGTTGGACTACGTCGCGCCGATGGGTCACCACCACCACCATCACCACCATCACCGTCTTTCTCACCACTCTCACGCG
>Ga0181585_10005052_pt1 | contig 11433 bp, 28 predicted proteins | sample 071ome_29_FD_132469 | JGI IMG/M metagenome (GOLD analysis project Ga0181585, IMG submission 132469) | Coastal salt marsh microbial communities from the Groves Creek Marsh, Skidaway Island, Georgia - 071407BT metaG (megahit assembly) | ecosystem: Environmental > Aquatic > Marine > Intertidal... | reverse complement strand
GTAGGGTGTTTCCTTTCGGAAGAAAGTTAAGGCGCATTGCCTCTGCCTCGATTTTATCTTTGATCGGTGTTGATATAAATTTCTTTACATCTTCAGGATCAATATTATTTTTTTCACAGACGTCGAGGACTGCGTCCATGTATGACATTTTCTTTTTGATTACAGCATTCTCAATGAGAACACTGAATTTAGATTTTGTTAGAAATTTTTGTTCAATCATACGTCGCTCCAAACGAAACCGAGATCTTCATAGAAAACTCCGTGTGTTCGTTTCTGATTCCCTTCTCTATCATAAGCCGGTGTAACACACCGCCATTTGATTTTATTTTGTTGATATTCGCCGTAATAGTCATCGGCCCAATCACCATCTCGTAAGAATCGTTCGAGATTACTTATATATTTTTGATGACTATGAAAACGAGCAGTTGCTCCTTTTACATCTTGACGCATAGCTTTACGCTCAGCAGACATTAAATCTTTTTGAGTCTTAATCCATCTACGAATATTTTTCAAAGACATTGGTTGATCTTCTGGAATAGCTAAGACAGATGGATGTACATTTTTATATGTAGGTGGATTCTCCTTCATTCGCTTTTCGCGAGCCTTAGCCAAACGTTCTGCAGCTGCAGCACGTTGCTCAGGTGACATTGGCTTACGTTTTTTACGAACTTTTTTCACTGGTTCCATAATATACTCCTTCATTCATATTTTTATTCTAATACAAATAAAAACAAATGTACACAGTTATTTTTCGTCGAGAGGAAATAATTCTATCTCGCCGTTAGGGCGTCTTGCCCATTTAACCATGTTTTCTTGAATAAGATGGTCTATAGTTGCATCAACTATATCTTGACGATATTCTTCGTCATCTCTCCTTCCGAGCTTGTAAGTACCGTAAGCCACCACAATTGTGATGATTGAAAATAACCATTCTAGCGGTATATACATCTAGTCTCCTAAGAAAAAGAAATTACAGAATCAACTCTAAAAGATCGCCAACCTTTGTTCTCTATATCCCATACTGCAAGTACATTATCATTGTGTGCTTTCACATCACGACCAGCTTTTGTACTATTATCAATAGCTGATTCACGAAGAGTACACATCATAGTTCGTTCAGAGCCGTCTACTTTTTTAAAAATGACTTTACAATCACGAGTAACAAGCTCTTGAATCATATCTATACGATTCATTGTCTTCTCCAAATCAAGTTCCATTATCACTATCTTCGCCTCCATTAAATAAATCAGGATTGAGTCTAATTACATTCTCATCCACTTCATCGCGTTCATAACTACTCTTCAATATGAACTCTTCTATATTTATCAAGGTTTCAGAGTCTTCAAATAAACCCATATGATTTTTCAAAGCTTCCATACTGTCTGATAAATGTCGATTAATATTATCAATACTCTCATTCCATGCTAATGTCACATTAATAAGAGCGTCTAGTTTCTTGGTAATATCATCTAGCTGGCCCTTCAGAGGGCTCAGCATTAATTCAATTTCAATAGGATCAATCCCATTCGTTGTCGAACCTTCTTGTTTCATACAAGGTTTCTCCATAATATTGTTGTGCATACTTTGATGCATCAGTCCATGCGTAAACATTATCGCCTTCTTTTGGAACATCCATAAAGTCACGCTTCACTTTTACCTTTTGCGGTAAAACTTTAGATTGCTTTTTAACGCGAGCCATCTTCTTACGACGCTCTGCGATTTCGCGAATTAGGTTGATACGCTCGTCATATGTAGTTGCAGTTTTCATACTATACTCCTCAATCATTTAATTGCATACTATACTAAAAATGAAATAATGTAAATATGACAAGTTGTCACATCTTAGATTTAACTGAGTTAGTACTACGTTTTATACTACGTAAATCATCACCGTGATCCATTACTTTTTGCTCAACTTTACTTAAACGTTTTTCAATATCGTTTAACTTTTCTGTAAGCTGCATAATTTGCACTTGTATGTGCGCGATATCACTACCCATCTTTCTTAAACCTCGATACAAAGAAACCTTCTTTATGATTTAAAGCTTCTATCATTTCTTTAAACATTTCGTGTGACATATGAATTAAATCATATCGATTTATTTTTTCGTTATATTGACGAATATAACAACCATCATCGGCTATGAACATTACGACGTCTTCAAACCGTCCTTTATCGTCCATAACCGTTGTAATTGTTTCATCAAATTCTATTTCATTTGTAAACATATTACCACTCTTTGTAGTGACCGAGGTCTTCATTATATCTATAACCTGCGTAATATGCTTCCAATTGCTCATCAGTCATATCTTCCTTTTCTATGCGATCAGAAAGCATAGTTGCGCCACGATAAAAGTGAGGCTTAGGACCACGACCGTAATACGAATCAGCCGCTCCACGATCGAAAGGGCCTCCATGCCGATCATCGTAAGTTTTTCCATTATACTTCTCCATTATACCCATTCCATTTCTTCATACTCAACTATCTCAAGCAATTCGTTAAGAAGTTTTTTACCATAATCAGTGAACAAAATTCCTTGTTCCCAAACAAAATGCTCAACGCTTTGTGAGTGGTAGAATTTTTCTTGAGAAGTAATCCAACGAAGAGCTGTCTGACGATTGCCAGCACCAAGCTTGATAACATCAGCGATACGTGCTTCGAAATTTTCGATGGCTCTTTGCTCCATCTCACGTTCGTCTTGCTCTCTTATTTGAAGCTCTTCTGCAAGCATATCGAAAATTTCTTTTTGGCCTTCGTCAGAAAGCTCTTTCCAACCTTCCCAAAAATATTGAGAAGGACGATAGCCACGAGCGTCTTTGTGAAGATCTGAGATTATATCGCCGTACATTATACTGTCTCCATATCAAAAAGTTCGGTGAAACCAAAGTTAGCAACAAGATAAGTCTTACGTGTTTCAGGATCTTCGATAATGTCACCGACAGAAACTGAAGCCATACGATCAGCGATACGATTGATGTAAGACTCAGGACCAATGTTGCCAACTTGAAAAACTCCGTTCAAATCAGGTGCAGTAATTTCTGCAACAAGTGTATATGAGAAATCATTGAAAAGTTTTTCTGCCAAAGCTTTTGGATCTTTACCAAAACCTAGTTTAAAACGCTCATCGCGGAAGTCTGAACCTTGTAGCTGATATACGGTGAAGTTTTTCATGGTTATCTCCTTATTTGATATAACCATCCTACACTATTAAAACACATATGTACACGTTTTTGTTTTGTTTAAAATCAATAACTTAGAATTTTTTTATATTCTTCAGAATATTCACAATCTTTATATTCCTCAAACCAAGGTCCACCTTCTGTATAATGTAATGCTTTTGGACTACCATCTTTTGGTTCTTGATACCAATTTACTAACCAATTCCATTCATGACTAATCTTACCAATCTCTGAATCATCTAACCAACTAAATCTATGAAACCACTTGCCATCTTTAGTTTGATCATTTACGTCAATTTTCTTATGAGCAGGATGGCCACAATTAAATAATATTGCGCTAGACCAATTTTTTCTTGGATAAATGTATTGATATTTTCCGTTCATTTTTATTTTTGAAGTTGGTTCGTAGTTATGTTGTGCACACATAATAGCATAACGATTATCTACTTGATCAAATAATTTTTTAACGTCATCTAAAAATAAAAAATCGCAATCAATGTATAATGCCCATCCAGTCCAATTATTTAATTGTGGAACCAGAAATCTTGTAAATGTAAATTCCGTACTAGAAAGAGGATCTATTTTTCTCGTGTATATATTTTTTTGTCTTAGCTCTTGCTGTTTAATTGGAATAATATTTAATGGTATGCTTGAATGCAATTGTAATGATTTTTTACACGCTTGATATGCAGCATCTTCTTTACTATCCCAACCTATATAAATCATTAGTAATGATCCGCTAAAAAAACACAAGAAGTATTAAAATAAGGAGCAATTCTTCCCCATGAGCACGGAGAACCCATATATATTTTTGAGGCCGCAAGTATCTCTATTTTTTCAATAAGAACCTTTGCCGATATAAAATTACGGCTGTCTCCTAAATCTATTCCATTTAAATTTTTAATTATTTGCTTTTTAACTTCTGGAAATATTCCTTTTGTTCGGCCATAATTAGTAACGGCAGAACCTTCTTTATCAATAATAGAATATGCTATATTATAAGTTTTATCTGGAAAGTGTTTTGTATATGATTTAAATAAATCGTATTTGTAATCTTTAGTAGAATCCCAATAATTATTTTTATTTTCCCACTTCTCATCAGCAGCAAATGTAAACTCTTTTGGTTCTACATTAGTTTTAAAAAAGTGTTTAAACGCCTCCCAAAATAATACAGATTGTTCTATATTTTCACAATGAATAATTGCATTATTGATACTTAAATGATTCATATAATGATATTGTCGCCATGCACTCGCAAGAGCGTTAGATATTAAGAATTCATTTATATTTTTCATATTGTTCTTTTATTTCACTTACATCATTCACATTCCAAAACCCATGTCGTACGCCATTTTCAAATATTTCTTCATTCTTTTCGTGTATCTTATCAGATAATATTTGAATATGATATTTAGAGTCATATAGGAGTAAAGAAGTTTGTAAAGTATTACATATATTCATATTAGTAGTCATTATAATTTTAAATATAGTATACGGATGCCACCATCCTATTTGATCTAAATCTATTAAATATGGCTTACCATTAGAAACTAATATGTTTTTAGAATGTATATCTTCTGCAGATAATTTTAAATCTCCAAATTCTATTTTACTTAGTTTTTGAAGTAAATCATTAATGCTCTCTAAAACTGAATATGCGAAATCTATATCTCCGGTCTTTTGAATATATGTCTCAAGATCTTCTCCATCAATATATTCACATTCATAAGAAACGTCATCATATTCGTATAATTTTGGTATAAGGGGATGATCAATACTTTCTAATTGCTTAAGAGCCTCATAGTGCTTATCTGGAAATGCAGATGCATTAGGTCGCATAATTTTTGTAAAATTCATGATCTTTTAATTTAAGTATCTCTTCTTTAACTAAAGAAGATTCCCATTCTCCATAATATTGTTTTGTTCCCTGTGAAGTATCTTTACCTATATATTTACATGCTTCTTCAAATTCTATAATTTGATAAGGAAGATCGTATTCTTCAAATATTTTAATCATTTCCACAGTTCTATCTAAAACTTCTTTCTCAAATTCTATGGCATGTTCTTCTTTCCAGCGGAATTCTTTTTGAGATAAATTCATCCAACCATTAAAGTCTTTTGACTCAACATCTCTTTTAGACCATATATTATTTGTTTGTGAAAATACATATGATTTTTGTCTAGCATAAAGATCTTTTCTGTGAATTATAATATGCCTATAGTCCATAACTGGTAGAGCGGCTTTAAGTTTTTGTAACTCCCACCCTACGCGACCGTGTTTGGCAAAGGTTTCTTTGTTTATCATGCATTTAAAAGAATATCCTGAAGAAACAACTTCTAATATTCCTTTAGGCGGTAATTTATTACTTCTTACACCATGCAAATTTAAAGGTTCATGGTTCATAGGCATGACTTTAGAATTATTTCTCGCTGCATATTCATAGAAAAATGCTGAAGAAGCAGTTCTTGCACTCGCCCATAAAATAAACGGATCGCTATAATTAATTATCGTCATTTATTCTATTATCACAAAACGTTTGACACATTGTAGGAATTGTTGAATATTCTTTCCAAGATTCTGGGAGATCTTTATTAAACCACTCTGTTGTAAGAATTTCTTCTAATGTTTTATGATTTAAGTTATATTCTTCTTTATTATCCATATATTTTTTTAGTGTAGGGTTATTGTTGAATTGTCTCCCACCAGGAGTGCCTGAAGTCTTTGTAACCTGATTTACATAAGCAGGATTAGCCATATAACAACATGGAAGAACTTGACCGTCCGGATTTACCAATATCTTTTTCATAGCCAACCATCTACACACAACTTTTGGTTTTTTATCTGACATAAGTATTTACCTTGTCTTTTTGATCGTTTAGCTTTTTTTGATATTCTTTAGGTAGATTAGGTCTGTTTATAATATTTTTTGCAGCGGTATCTATCCATGGATTTTTTATAAGATGATTTATATCTTTTGTCACTTCTTCTAATACTTCTTTATTACCTTCTTCATTAATAAACTCAAATGTATTTTGGCGGATAAATCTATCAGATTTAATTATATGTACAGTTTGAGCACCGTACATTTTACAAAGATTTTCTATATCCCCAATATAATCTTGGTTGTGTTTAAATATTACAGTAAATCCTCTTGCAATAGCCTTAGTGGATGAAAGCGCTTCCATGTTTTCTAGAACAAGATCTAAATCAATACCTCTACGATATTTTTGATGCATTTCATTATTAATTCCATCAACACAAAAATATATTACTAATCGTTCTCCACAATAATTTCCTAAATCTTCATAAAATTCCGGAGTTCGTATTCCGCCATTTGTATTGATATGAACAACAGCATTAGAATTGTCTATTATGTATTTTGTAATTTTACCAATATCTTTACTCATCATGGGATCTCCCCATGTACCGCATATCTCAAAGAATGATACTTCGTTTATAGATCCAGGGGGAAACTGTCTTTTAAAATCTTCAAGCGACCATTTTACAAGCGGTAGCCATCCAACTTTATCTAGTCCGTTAGGATCGGTACGATGACATTGTGGGCATGCTGCATTACAAAAAGTAGACAGATCTAGCCAAACTTGTAATTGTTGTTTTCCTGGTTTTACTAAATCGCCAAATTTCATTCGTTTTCCTCATATAGGTACGTATCATTATGGTTAGTTTCTTTTTTTAAAAAACTAGTTATCCATATTTTAATTCTTAACCAAATAATTTCCATATCTTTCCCATATCTGTAATGCAATGTGTTTATGACCGAACGCATTGGGGTGAATATCACCTACCTTTTTATTATCTATGATAGTTGGAGGCAAAACCATTGCTTCAAATAGTGGTGACTTTCTTTCCCAAATATAATTCTCCCAATAACTGCCCTGTGCCCATGGAAATCCATAAAATTGTTTTTTATTTTTTACTAGAAGTTTAGCATAAGGACTTTTTAAAATAGTATCTACAAAAAACTGTTTTTCAAAAGCGCGCTTTCGAATTCTCAATTCTTCTTCCGGAATTCCATATTCTAGTATTTCATTTTTAAAATTATTATAAGCGGGTAAAGGATTTAAAAGCTGATTCCAAATAAATTTTATTTTTTTATCATTACATATTTGCAGCAATGTGTACATATGTCTCAGATTATGATATATTACCTCTTGTATGCCAAATGTAGTTGCCCATTGAGCCCACATTTCCATTGTTGCTTGACGCTGTGGAATTAACCATTTCCATTTTGGGTTATAGTGCCAGCTGGCGAGCTGTGCAAAAGGTTGGTAATTTTTTTGCGGAGGTATAATGTGAGACCTCATCCATTCAGTCCCACCAATCAATATTATTTTTACTCTTTGATCATATTTAGATATTGTATCTAAACAAGTATTATATACCCAATCATTAGATCCGCCTGATCTAGCCAAATTAATAAGTTCGTATGATATTCCAGTTTCTTTTTCTATTTTGTTCTTTATTAATTCAGGCCACACGGGCCAACCGCCTCTTTTTTCATCAGGCAAATGTTCATGACGACTAAAAAACTCAGGATCTGTAAATGAACAACCAGTAGCAAATATGATGGGTTTCTTCTTTAGCATAATATACCTTTAAATTACCTTTTATTTATAAATAGATTTAGGAACAAGGAGAGGGTATCGAGATGATCGATCCAGTAACAGCTATTGCTGGTGCTACTGCAGCATACAATGGTCTGAAGAAGGCTATTGCTGTTGGTAAAGATCTGCATGACATGGGCTCAACATTAAATCAATGGGCCGGTGCAATGTCAGATTTGGATTTCGCGCATAGGCAGGCCGAAAATCCACCTATGTTTAAAAAGATATTTGGGTCAAGCCAAATAGAACAAACCGCATTGGAGACATGGGGACATAAACAAAAAGCAAAAGAAATGAGAGAAGAGTTACGATCTCATATCAGTTTGTTTTATGGTCCTTCAGCTTGGGATGAGATAGTAAACATTGAAGCTCAAATGCGTAAAGAGCGTAAAGAGGCAATTTATAAAGCCCAAGAACGAAAACAAATGATCCTTGAATGGACAGTTGGTATTGCATTAGGGACTGTAGCATCAGCTGTAATAGGTTTTATCATCTATTTAATTGGTATATCGCAAGGAGCATGGTAGGAGAATAAAATGGCAGCCACTAAAACATTAGAACCAGGTTCTGAATGGGAACACTTAGATCGTGACGGTGATGGCATTATAACTGATGAAGAGATTGCAATGGAAAGACGTATGATTGAACTTCAGGACTTACGTTCTGATATGGAGAATGAAGATAAGAAACAGGACGCACAGAGAAATATGGCATGGTTTGCATTATTTGGAATGCTACTCTATCCATTTTCAGTTGTACTTGCGATATGGTTAGGATTATCTCAGGCCGGAGAAATTCTAGGAGATATGGCCGCAGTCTATTTTGTTTCTGTTGCAGCAATCGTTGCAGCCTTCTATGGTAAAGAAGCTATTACAGCAAACAAGAATTCAGTAAATGTATCTGCTAAGAAAACTGTCGTCGATAACCGATAGGTTTAAAAAACGACTGAAAGAATTATGGAACGTAGATAGCATCATTGATATTACGGTAGATTTACTACTCTTAATCTTTGATGTTATCTACTCGCCAATTCTTATTATTGTACGACTAATCCGACATTTCTTTAATGAATGGATTGTCAATACTGTAAAACGTTTTTTAAAATGGTTTGCTCATAAAATATTGAGAATACCGGAAGTTAAAAAATGATAGAATTCGGCGTCATATATTTTGTTTTGATAATACAAAGTTTAGGCGAAGAAATAGCTGATCGAGTCTATTTCGCAAAACTTTCTGATTGCACGTATATGGCAAGAGAATTAAATTTCACATATACAAGATCGCCGCCAATTCGTGCGTACTGTATACCAGAAACCGTAAAAGATTAAAATCCTAAACCTTTTAAATCTTTTTCAGTTACCCATTCATAACATTCGTATTTTAGCATTTGAAGAGAAGGTTCTCGTTCAATAATAACTACACCTTCTGCAACACTTGTTAAACATTGTTCAAGTGTTGGATATATTTCTGAATTTGCCACTGCTTTGCATTCGCCATTAAATACGTTACAGAATAAAATTAATGCTGTAAACATTCCATATATTGATGTTGGATCCATAAGATCATCCTTTGTAAATCTCCTGTAAATGAGTTTCAAACTCTTCTACTTTTTCAAGTCTATTAGGCCAAAGAATATAATCTTTTTCAGGGTTCTTTTTTAAATTGTTCAACAATGGAATAATAGCATTATATAGTTTATCTAATCTCTCTTGAGTGGTGGTTGCTAATTGTTCTGCATCGCTGGCAAGCGCAGCTGTTTGCTGCACTGCCTGCAATTCATCTTCGTCTACGGCAGTAAAGCCAAAATCAAACATATCTGACATTAGTTTGCTCGTATAGTTACGGTAACAGGAATACTTTGACCTACACGATAATTGTTATATGTGTATGCCGAACCTTGAACACCATTCCATTCAAAATGAATCAGATTGTTTATAAATTTTCTTTCTTTTCGGTATTGTACAGTATCAAAACATTGACGTTCGACTTTATAACCACTGATAACTTGTCTTGATTGTTTTTTATCAGCAGCAATAACTCCGCCTAAAACTGCACCTGCAGCAGCACCATTATCTTTACCAGTGACTCCTTTACCAAGAAGTGCGCCAATAATCATACCACCCAGTACATCACCGCCTGAAGCACCACCGCCTTGAACTTGACTATAAATTGGTACTTCTACATCACTACAACGTTGATCAATATATTCAACATTAACTAGCTCGTAGTTGGGTTGTACACTTGTAATCTTCGCTCTAAAAGTTTCTGCAAATGACGCGGTTGCTGTCAGTGCAATAACTGCGGCGGTGGTTAGTAGTTTCATTTCTTTGATCTCCGTGCTCGACGAGCTTTACGTTTTGCTGATCCGATTTTACGACGTCCTGGTCGCGGACGATTCTTTCTAGGCCAAGGCATATAGTTGTCCTAATAAGAAACCAATTACAATCAAAGCGACCGTTCCATAAATGCATTTCCAGTGCATATTTTTAATGTATTCAATCATACTATAACTCCTAAATATTTATAGTTTACTCTTCTCTTTTTACACATACTGCCTGCATATTTGCAGGATAGTATCCTTTTTCGCCACCAGCTGTTACAGATAAATCATTCCAATTAGCAAAGCATTCATACATAGTATCATATGTACCTATGTTTGTTGCTATTACTTCATTCTCCATCATTACTATAAAAACTAATGTCCACATTTTTGGCCTCCACTGAAGGACTCGAACCCTCAACCTGCTGATTAGAAGTCAGCTGCTCTATCCAGTTGAGCTAAGTGGAGATTCGTTTACCTTCGCATGCTAGCAGCATCAATTGCTGCTTGCTTATTATCTTTGCGTACTGGCATTAAATTAGATTTGTGTGTAACGACAATACCAGCAATTTCAGTGCCAGTATATTTGACGGCATCTTTCTTTGTGCCATTCGAACAAATCTTATCAGAAGTTACTCGAGGACCAGACATATATTCTGGTATTTCATAACGATAATCTGACTTCTTATTGGTATCTATGCCCATTTTGGTATAGAACTTTTCCATCTCAGCTTCTGCTTTTAATAAAGACTTTGACTTCTTTTTTGCTTTACGACGCTTGCTTCCGTGTACTTGTACACCACGAATCATATGCATACTCATTACATTTCACCCATACGTACGTACCACGCACCAGATTTACGATTATTATAACGAGCGTAAACATCTTCAGCTTGCTCTTTTGTCAAGCCTTCCCAAAGTTCTTTACCCTTCATATCAAATCTTACATCAACCCAATACATTATACAACCTCCGCAATACAATTAGGAACTTTACCTTCACGACTTTGACCAAGAATGCCTGTGATTAAATCAGCACGCATTGTGTCCATGTTAGTGGTACGAATAGAACCCCACTTCCATAAACCGCGATCATCAACTTCGTTGTATAATTGCTTATGACGAACATCTGCGTCTTTACCTTCTACGAAGAATTCTTCGAAGAAATCACCTTTAGCATTTGTTGCTGTAACCATCCAATTAAATTTCATTATGCTACCTCATAACCAAGAATTTCACGTACAAAAACTGAACCACAGTCTTCGTTAAAAGCAATGACCAATTGCTCACGTGATGCTGTGTCCATT
>Ga0181585_10005047_pt1 | contig 11438 bp, 13 predicted proteins | sample 071ome_29_FD_132469 | JGI IMG/M metagenome (GOLD analysis project Ga0181585, IMG submission 132469) | Coastal salt marsh microbial communities from the Groves Creek Marsh, Skidaway Island, Georgia - 071407BT metaG (megahit assembly) | ecosystem: Environmental > Aquatic > Marine > Intertidal... | reverse complement strand
GCGCACCTGGAAGCCGATCAACCACAAGCCCGAGGAGATCGCGGCGTTCCGCGAGAAGGCCGCCGATGCCGGAATGGGACCCCTGGTGAGCCACGGCCTCTACCTGATGAACCTGGGTGCACCCGACCGCGAGGTGCCCACCGGGCCGCCGGCCAAGGGCAAGACGCGCAACATCTACCGGTCGTCCATCGAGAGCCTGCAGCAGCACCTTGAGATCGGCGAGGCGCTCGGCCTCGAGGGCATCGTGCTGCACGTGGGATCGAGCAAGGGCAGCACCACCGACGAGGCCATCGCGCGCATCGGCGCCGGTATCGCCGAGGCGCTGGACGCCGTGCCCGGCACCTGCGGCATCTACCTGGAGAACACCGCCGGGGCCGGCGACACCATCGGCCGCACCTTCGAGCAGCTGCGCGCGGTAGCCGATGCCGCCGGGCACCCGGACCGCGTGGGCTTCTGCCTGGATACCCAGCACATGTTCGCCTCGGGCTTCCCCATCCACGAGGAGGGCGGAATCGACCGGGTGCTCGCCGACTTCGACGACGTGGTGGGCCTCGACCGGCTCAAGTGCCTGCACCTGAACGACAGCAAGACCGAGTTCGGCAGCAACCGCGACCGCCACGAGAACCTGGGCGACGGCCTGATCGGCGAGGACGGCTTCCGGCGCATCCTGGGGCACCCCTCCCTGCAGGGACTGCCGGTGATCCTGGAGGTGCCGGGCGCGGGCGAGGGCCCCGACTCGGACAACATGCAGCGCGCCCGGCGCCTGCACGAGGAGGGCCTGGCGCTGCGGGGCTAGGCGGCCGCAGCGGCTAGGCTGCCGGTCGCATGCGGGTGTAGCTCAACGGTAGAGCAGGAGCCTTCCAAGCTTCTGATGGCGGTTCGATTCCGCTCACCCGCTCTCAGCAGCCCGGTTGACGCGCTCGGCGTGCCCGGACGGTGCAACACTGGGGCCCGTGGCAGACGACGCCCTCAGCGGACGCGAACGCACCCTCCGCCGGTGGATCATCGCGCTCGCGGCCCTCGCCGGCGTGCTGATGATCCTCGTGCTCGCGGTGGTGCTCTACTGGCTGCGCTTCGTGCTGCCCACCGAGCCCGATCCCTTCACGCGCGGGCCGTGGGTGGCCGAGGTATCCGGCACCACCGCCCGCATAGCATGGCGCATCGAGCCCGAGCAGCCGGTGGACGTGAGCGTCACCACGCCGGGCGGGCGCACGGTCACCGCCGACGCGGAGGGCGTGCTTCGGGGCCTGGCCCCGGGCACCCGCTATGGATGGACCGCCAGCGCGGGCGGTGGCGCCCGGGCATTCGGGTCGGTCACCACGCCGCCGCGCACCGCCGGCGCGCCAGTGCGGTTCATCATCACCGGGGACTACGGGGTGGGCGGTGAGGACCAGTACGCGGTGGCCCGCGTGGGCGCCGCCCAGGGGCCGGCGTTCACGGTGTCCGCTGGCGACAACGTGTACCTGGCCGCCGCGCCCGTGCTGTTCGACCAGACGATCTTCCGCCCCATGCGACCGCTGATGTCGCAAGGTCCTCTCCTTGGCGTGGTAGGCGACCATGACACCCTGTGGCAGGGCGGGCGCCCGCTGGCCGAGGCATTGGGGTGGCCCGGCAACGGCGACCGCTCGGTGCAGCGCTATGGCCGCCTGGCATTCATCACGCTGGGCGTCAAGGGCGACGCCGCCGACCTGCCGTTCCTTCGCCGGGCTCTGGCCGACACGCGCGATGCGGATGCCCGCTGGGTTCTGATCCACCAGCCGGTGGAGGTCGGCAACCCCGTGCTGCCGGTCATCCGGCAGGCGGGCGCGGCGGCGGTGCTGAGCGGCCACCTCCACCGGTACGAGCGGCGAACGGTGGACGGGGTGCTGTGCCTCACGGTGGGCACAGGTGGCGCACCGCGGTCGGACGGCGATCAGTTCACCCCCGAGAGCGCAGATGCCGTGGTGTCGATCGCCGAGTTCGGTTCGCTGCGGGCCGACTACGGGGCAGACGCCGTTCGCTACGCGTTCATCGACGCGGCGGGGGCGGTGCTCGACCGCTTCACCACGCCGGCGGGCGGGTGACCTACCGCCGGGTGATCCTGCTGGTGCTGGCCGTGGCGGACGTGGTGGCGCGCCTAGTGCTGGGCCTGCCCGCCGCATTCGGCGTGCTGATGATCGTCACGCTCATCGGAATCCCGTTGTCGGCGGCATTCCTGGCCGCCGACCTCATCCCCGTGCGCCGCACGCACGCGATCGCCTCGGGCATGGCGCTGGTGGGCCTGCCCCTGGCGCTGATCATCCCCACGTGGGGGTGGATCATCGCGCTCGCCGTGGCCGGCGCCCAGGTGGCCGCCTGGGTTGCCTCACGGCAGTCGCACTCACCGTGATCGACGCGCCCTGAACCGGAAGGAGCCGGTCTCGATGTGCCCGTCCTCCGCCTGCACCTTCCAGAGCACGCGGTACCGCCCCGCCACGGGCCGGCGGGTCCTGATGACAACCTTCGCAGCATTCCGCCGGTCAAGGCGTGCCCAGACCACGTGATTCCTCCCCCGGGCATCAATCACCCGCGCCCGCGTGACACGGAGAAGGCGGTCGCGGAAGGTGATCGTCACCTTCTTCGGAAGCACGCGGACGACCGAGCCCTTCTTCGGCGACGTCGCCCGAACCCCGGAATGGCCGATCGCCACGGTTGAGGACACGAGGAGGAGCACACTGGCCAGCAGGGCGGAGCGTCGGAGCATCAGGAGTGTCCCTGCGGCTGTGAGACGGCGGTCATCACAAGTTCCCATCCTAATGCCCCGGAGTGGCGGCGGGTACCTGACAGGTATCCTCGCCCGCATGAGACGAATCCTCGCCACGACCGCCGCCGCGGTCCTCATCGCCGCCCCCGTGCTCGCGGGCTGCGGCTCATCCGACTCCACCACCACGGCCGCCGAGGCCGCCGCTGCGAAGTCGTGGTCGGCGCCGCCCGAGATGGCCATCGATCCGAAGGCCACCTACACGGCCGACATGACCACATCCGAGGGCGACATCCAGATCCGGCTGGATCCGGCGGCCGCGCCGAAGACGGTGAACAACTTCGTGTTCCTGGCCCGGGAGGGCTTCTATGACGGACTCACCTTCCACCGGGTGATCCCGGACTTCGTGATCCAGGGGGGCGACCCCGAGGGCACGGGGTCCGGTGGACCGGGGTACTCGTTCGAGGACGAACTGCCGGATGAGGGGCAGTACGAGGTGGGTTCCGTGGCCATGGCGAACGCCGGGCCGAACACCAACGGCTCGCAGTTCTTCATCATCGTGGGCGACCAGGGCGTGCAGCTGCCGGCCGCCTACTCGCTGTTCGGGAAGGTCACCAAGGGGCAGGACGTGGCCGAGAAGATCTCGACCATGGCGGCACCCGGCACCGAGACCCCCGAGCCGCCCGTGACGATCGAGAAGGTCACCATCACGGAGAAGAAGGCGACGTGACCCCGCTGGCCGGCTTCACGCGATCCACCGTCGCGGTGACCGGCACGGACATCGCGGTGGCAGTGGCGGGCACGGGACCGCCACTGCTGCTGCTGCACGGGTTCCCCCAGACCATGGCCATGTGGCACGAGGTGGCGCCCGTGCTGGCCGAGCACTTCACCGTGGTGTGCGCAGACCTCCGCGGCTACGGGGCCAGTGGCCGGCCGGAGTCAGGGGATGATCACGCCGGGTACTCCAAGCGGGCCATGGCGCAGGACCAGGTGGAGGTGATGTCGGCCCTCGGGTTCGACCGCTTCGCCGTGGCCGGACACGACCGCGGGGGGCGCGTGGTGCGGCGCATGTGCCTGGACCACCCCGAGCGCATCTCCGCCGCCGCGGTGCTGGACATCGTGCCCACGGCCACCGTGTTCGCCACCACCGATCAGGCGCTCGCCACGGCCTACTACCACTGGTTCTTCCTCATCCAGCCGGGCGGCCTGCCCGAGCGCATGATCGGCGCCGACCCGCGGTGGTGGCTGCGCGAGACCCTGCGCCGGTGGGCGGCCCCGGGCTTCGCGTTCGACCCGGCGGCGCTCGCCGCCTACGAGCAGGCGTTCGACGACCCCGCCACCATCCACGCCCAGTGCGAGGACTACCGGGCGGCGGCCACCATCGACCTCGCGCACGACGCCGCGGATGCGGGCAGCCGCATCGGGTGCCCGTTGCTGGTGCTGTGGGGCCGCCACGGCGCGATGGAGCGCATCTACGACGTCCTCGGCACATGGACCGATCAAGGCGTGGACGTGCGCGGGCGGGCACTCGACTCGGGGCACTTCCTCGCCGAGGAGGCTCCCGGGCAGACGGCCCGGGAACTGCTGGGGCTGCTCTAGCCCGCCTTCAGGCGCAGCCGCCCGCGTCCGCGGGCACGGGCGGCGCCATCGGGCGCACCGCCGAGCACCAGGCGGGTCAGGTCCTCCTCGGCCACGGCCGCCCGGGCCTCGGCGTCCATCACGCGCCGGCGCAGCAGCAACACCTCCTCGCGGGCGCGCGCGAGCGCCGCCTCCGTGGCATCGAGCGCGGCCTGCATGGCGCGTGCCTCCGACACCGCGTCGGCCATCTCGCGGGGGTCCACCCCCGCCTGCGATCGCGCCGGGGCCAGCGACACCAGGCCCGCACGCAACAGATCGACTGCCCGCACCGCCCGTCGCCCGTCGGCATCGAGGTCGGCCGGAAGGCTGCCGCGCTCCACGCGCCGCTCCAGCGACTTGCGTGAGCACCCGGCCAGCCGGGCGGCGTCGGTGAGCGGCATCAGGCGATCGGGATCCACGCCCGGTCTGTTCGTCGCGCCGCGGCGCGACCCTGCCCGCGGCGCGCTAGGCGCTGGCGGATTCCGGGCTGGCGAGGGCCGCCACCACGCGGCCGTCCACCTCATCCAGGTCGCCGCGCACGATGCACATGCCGAGCGCCCTCAGCACCCGGTCGGGAGCCGGGGGCGGCGCCTGCGGATCCATCTCGGCCAGTCGCGCCGCCACGGCCGCCCACAGGACGCTGCGGGGGATGCCGCCGGGAACCGATGCCACCTCGATGAGGGCGATCTCGACGAGGTCGGGGGTGAGGGTACGTGCCATAGGGCGAGGCACCATAGGGGCCGTCGGGGTGGCGCGCCAGATCATGCGCCGGTCGAGATGCGCCCCCTCACCCTCGATCAGGGGTTGAGGGTGAGGCCCCGTGGCCCGCAGGGCCGCGCGCCGGACGACGCACTGCACGAGGCCCGCGACCGGGGGCGCGCGGGGGCCCCGGCGCGCGCCGCCGCGAGCTCCACCAGCCACCGTGACCGCTCGTCATGCACCTCCACGCGCAGGGATCCATCATCCGCGCGCGCAACGCACCCCACGGCCTCGCCACGGGAATTGCGAATAGTGATGTCCGCTCCCTGAAGCATGCCTGCCACGGTATCGCGCCTCACGCCAGTAGGCTGGCCACATGGTGAGGACCTGCACCATCGGGATCCATCGGGCGCGTGCGACGACCATGCTGGCCGCGGGATCATGGCCGTGAGCCTGTACGACCGCGTCCGCGACCTGCCCCTCGCCATCGAGGAGGTGGTGCTGGAGCCCCGGGCGCTGGAGGTGTCCCCGCAGTTCACGCGCACCGTCACGGTGGTACGGCTGCGTGGCGCGGGCCACGAGGGCCTGGGCGAGGACGTCACCTACGAGGCGGACGAGGCGGCGGCGTTCCACGCGGCCGCGCCGCCGGCGCTGGAGGGCGAGTGGACCCTGCACGCACTGTCACAGTCGCTCGCATCCATGGACCTGTTCCCGGCGGCGCCGGACTGGCCGCCCAGCCGTGACTACCGGCGATGGGCGTTCGAGAGCGCCGCGCTGGACCTGGCCCTGCGGCAGGCCGGCCAGCCGCTGTGGCGCGTGCTCGGAGTCGAGCCGCGCCCCGTGGACTTCGTGATCTCCACCGGCATCGGCGAACCGCCGGATGTCGCGCGCGTGCTCGACTGGGCGGAGGCAATGCCGGGCATCGGATTCAAGGTGGATGCCACGCCGTCGTGGACGCGCGAGGTGGCGCGCGCGCTGGCGGCGGGCGCGCAGGTGGAGGTGGTGGACCTGAAGGGCCACTACCCGGGCAAGGAGGTGGACCCGGGAGCCGACCCGGCCCTGTACGCGATGGTGGCCGAGGAGTTCCCCGGCGCGTGGCTGGAGGATCCGCGCGTGGACGCCCGCACGCGCATCGCGCTCGCGGGGGCCGAGCAGCGCGTCACCTGGGATGCGCCCCTGCACGCGGCCGACGACATCGACTCCATGCCCATCACCCCGCGCACCGTGAACGTGAAGCCGTCACGGCTGGGATCGGTGCAGGCGCTGCTCGACCTGTACGACCGCATCGCGTGCGACGGCCTGGGGGCCTATGGGGGCGGGCAGTACGAGATCGGGCCGGGACGCGGGCAGATCCAGTACCTGGCATCACTCTTCCACCCCGACGCCCCGAACGACACATCACCCGTGGCGTACCACCGGCCGCCGCGCAGCGGACTGCCCACCAGCCCGCTGCCGACGGCGGCATCGGCCACCGGCTTCCGTTGGGGGGACGAGGGGAACTAGGAGGCGGCGCCCGCCGTTTCGGTCATCTCCCGGGCGGCGATGAGGCGGCCCCACGCGGCCTCCTCGGCGCGCTGGTGCTCGTCGTCGCTCGCGTACAGGTGGCCACCCCGCGAAACGCGCAGGTAGTCGGCCATGGCGCGCTCGAGTTCCTCGTCGGGAGTTCTCGGGCGCCGGGTGGGAACTTCACTGCTCACCACGTCACCTCCTGACCGTTGGAGCACACCGTAGCGCGGCCCCCGGACCCATGCCCCCGCGGACGTTCCGGCATGCAACGGCGTCTCATGAGGTGATCCGCGGGCGTGGGTAGAGTGCTGCCATCGTCCCGGACGCAACCACCGCCGACCCCGAGACCCCGCTGCAGAAGGCCCAGCGGTGGCGGGGGTTCCTCTCGTTCGTCCTGCTCGCGCTGTCGATCGTGTGCCTGGTGCTGGGCAGCCTGTTCGTGTGGATGCGGGTGTCGGCGTTCCAGCCCGACGGCTATGTGGCCTCGGCGCTGCAGGTGGAGGGCCGCACGCTGTTGCGCGAGAAGGTCGTGCAGTACGTGGAGGACGACCTGCTACCGCAGGAGCGCGCGAACCAACTGGCCAACCAGGCGGTATCGCGGCTTCCGGTGGACGACACGCAGAAGGCCCTGCTGGCCACCGGCATCAGCACCGCGGTCCGGTCACAGGTGGGCAACGCGGTGAACGCATTCCTCGACTCACGCGCCGGGCAGGACATCGGTGAGGCCATCACCTCGCGCCTGAGCGAGGAGATCGTGGCGCTGGTGCGCAACGAACCCGGCATCTTCCAGTTCGAGGGCGATGCCATCGTGCTGGACACCACAGCCATCGCGCAGAAGGCCCGGGCGCAGGTGGAGGATGCACTGGGCGAGTTCGCGGCATACCTGCCGCCGCCGCGCGAGGGGGCTGACCGCACCATCACCCTGGTGCAGGGCGACTACGTGGTGACCATCCAGGACGCCATCTCCATCATCTGGACCCTGGCATGGGTGCTTCCGCTGCTGTTCGCGGTGCTACTGATCGCGGGCATCATCACGGCGCGCAACCGCCGCAGCGCGGCGTTCCGGACCATGATCGCCATCGTGGTGGCCATCATCATCACCACCATCACCATCCGGATCGCCCGCGGGGTGATCACGGGGCTCGTGGGTGATCCCGCCACGCAGGACGTGGTGGATGCCATCCTGGGCTCCGCAACGCGGGACCTGATCTCGCAGACGCTGTGGGTGTCGTTCTTCGCCGCGCTGATCGGGGGGGGCCTGTGGCTGCTGGGCCCGGACAAGCCCGCGCGCCATGCACGGGGGTGGATCGCCGCCCGGTGGCATGACCTGCGGACGGGCACGGCATCGGAGGCCGGGCGCATCACGCAGTTCGCACGCACCTACCGGCGCCACCTGCAGATCGGCGGTCTGGTCATCGCGGCCATCGTGCTGATCGCGATGTCGTCCATCGGGCTGGCCACGTGGATCCTGGCCCTCGTGGCGGTGGCCGTGTGGTTCGCACTGATCGAGTACGCCGCATGTGCGGGGTGGATGCAGGCGGTGGCCAACTGGATCGCCGGCCTGCGGAGGCAGCCCACCGCGTAGCGCCATGGCGCCGCGCAGGTACGAACATGTGTTCGCTATGGTCCCCCGCACATGGGGGACCCTGTGGAGGACATCATCCGCGTGGCCGCGCTCACGATGAGCGAGGACCAGGCCGACCGCCTGATCGGCTGGATCGCCCTTCGCACCGGTCGCAGCAAGGCGCTTGCGCGTGGCGACGACACCCTCGCACGGCTGCGGCACGTGGCTGAGAACTGGCTGGATGACGACCAGCGACGTCGACTTGCCGGCTGGATCGCCCGCAAGGTGGCCCTGGGCGAGGATCCGGTCCCGGCGTCCCCGGGCGCCATGCGGCATGCACGCGGGGCCTCTGACAGCCTGCCGTCATGAACAGCATCGACACCCCGCTCACGCGGCTGCTCGGCATCCGCCGGCCGATCCTCCTGGCCGGGATGGCCGGGGGGCCCACCACCCCCGAGCTGGTCGCCGCCGTCTCGCGGGCCGGAGGCCTGGGCGTGTTCGGCCTGGCGGGGATGCAACCGGACGCGGTGCACTCCGCCGTGCGGGCCGCGGTGGAGATGTCCGGAGGTGCCCCCGTCGGGGTGAACGTGCTCATCTCCCCGGAGATCGCGCGGCCAGGGGCAAACCCCGCGCGGATGGATGCGGTGCTGGCCGGGATGCGGGCGCGGATGGGCCTTCCGCATCCACCTCTCCCGCCTCCGCCGGCGGCCTCCCCGCGGGAGCTGGCGGAGGCCGGCATTGACGCCGGGGCCTCGGTCGTGGCGACCGGGCTGGGTGATCCGTCGGCCGTGGCAGACATCGCGCGCGCTGCGGGTGCGCCGCTCATCGCCATGGCCAGCACCGTGCAGGACGCGGTACGGATGGTGCAATCCGGGGCCGACGCGGTCGTGGCGCAGGGATCCGAGGCCGGCGGCCACCGTTCGAACATCGATGTCCCGGAGGATTCCGCGGTACCGCTGGTCGGGACCCTGGCCCTGGTGCGCCAGGTGGTGCGTGCGGTGGATGTTCCCGTGGTGGCCGCCGGGGGCATCATGGACGGGGCCGGGGTGGCGGCCGCACTTGCGCTTGGCGCCACGGGCGCGCAACTGGGCACGGCCTTCCTCGTGGCGGATGAGGCCGGCGTGCCCCCGGGGTGGCGCGGCCGGCTGCGCGACGCCACCGACGACGGCACCGTCATCACCCGGTCGCTGTCGGGCCGCCCTGCCCGCGGCCTCCCGAATGCCATCACCCGCGCCCTCGACGTTCCCGGGGCGCTGGGATGGCCAGGCCAGAACGCCGCGACCGCCGACGTGCGCCGGGCGGCGGCCGCCGCCGACGACCCGGATCACATGGCGCTGTGGGCGGGCCAGGCAGCGGCGCTCGCCGGGCCGGACCGGCCGGCGCGCCGGATCATGGATTCCCTGATCGACGAGGCGCGCGCGACCATGCAGCGCCTCGGGGAGATGGCCGCGCGCTAGGAGCCCCGTGGGGTCCTGCGCGTGGTGACCGGCTCGCGCCCCTCCGCTGCCCGGGGATGGGCAGTCCGGAACGCCTGCTCGGTGCAGCACCCCTCGTCGCGATGCGGGAACGTGGGGTCGATGGCGGCCTTGCAGCGACCGTTCGGTGCTCCCTCCGCGCGCAGCGCGCCGAACCCCGGGTGCGTGGCCTCCTGCTCCTGCAGGCGCCGCAGGTCGACCTCGGCGGTGAACACCCCGTCGATGCAGCCGATCCACCGCACGCCATCGTTGTCGTGCGCATACATTCGCGGGCATTCGGTGGCCACGCAGTGGGCCGGGTACACCACGCGCTCACATCGCACCGGGCATGCGCGGCACGACCCGTGCTGGGGAGGGCTGCTCACGGCCCCAGTGAAGCGCGGGCCGCCGGGGCGATCAAGCCACGGCGCGCTCGCCGAACATGCTCTTCAGCGACGCCAGCAGCCCGCGGTCGGCGGGGTCCACCTGGTACTCGCTGCCCAGGCGCATGCGGGTCTCCCCCTCCGGCGTGCGCAGCGCCACGATCACGCAGGCCTCGCCCGGGTGGTCGCTGAAGAGCTTCTTCAGCAGCCCCATGTCGGCCGCTGCGAATCGCGAGGCGTCCACCTCCAGCAGCAGGCGGTCCTCCTCATCGGCCGGGTCGGGCTGGAAGGGCTCGACCGCCTGGGCCACCAGCTTGGTCTCACCCTCGCCCTTCTGGTCGATGCGCCCGGTGATGAGCACCAGGGAGTCCTCGGCCAGGATCTCCCGCGCGGCGGTGAGGACCTGGGGCACCACCACCACCTCAATCTGCCCCTCGAGGTCGTCGAGGCGCACGAAGGCCATGGGCTCGCCGCGCTTGGTGGTGATGTTCTTCACCGCGCCCACGATGCCGCCCAGGGTGACCGACTGCCCGTCGGCGCATGTACCGACCTCGCCGATGGTCACTGTGGTCAGGCGCTTCAGCTGCCGCCGGCAGTCGGCCAGGGGATGGCTGGACACGTACAGGCCGATGGCCTCCTTCTCCCCGGCCAGCAGGTCGTCCTTGTCCATCTCGGGCATCGTGATGGGCAGGTCCGCGTCCAGGGACCCCGCGCCGGCGTCCTCCAGCAGGCCGAACAGCGACTCCTGCCCGGCGGCCTGGTCGTTGCGGCGCTTGGCGGCCTGGGCCATGGCGGCGGACAGGGCATCGAGCATGCCGGCACGGCTTGCGCCGGTGCAGTCCAGCGCGCCGCCGCGGATCAGGCTTTCCAGGGCGCGCTTGTTCAGCTGGGCCGGGTCGATGCGGCGGCAGAAGTCCCAGATGGAGGTGTACGGGCCATCGGAGGTGCGCTGGTCCACCAGCGCACGCACGGCGTTCTCCCCCACCCCCTTCACTGCCGTCAGCCCGAAGCGGATCTCGCGCTCGCCCGTGACGGCGAACCCGGACTCGGACTGGTTCACGTCGGGCGGCAGCACGTCCATGCCCATGTCGGTGCACGCCGCCACGTAGAAGGGCACGCGGTCCTTGGTGTCCATGACCGACGTCAGCACCGCCGCCATGTACTCGGCGGGGTGGTTCGCCTTGAGGTACGCGGTGCGGTAGGCCAGCAGCGCATAGCAGGCAGCGTGCGACTTGTTGAACGAGTAATCCCCTGCGGCCTCGCACAGGCCCCAGAGGTCGTCGGCCACGCCCGGGTCGGTGCCCGAGTCGATGCACCCCTGCACGAACTCGTCGCGCAGCGAGGCCATGAGCTCCTTGTCCTTCTTCCCCACGGCCTTGCGCAGGTCGTCCGCGCGGGCGGGCGAGAACCCCGCGAGCGCGCGGGAGATCTGCATGAGCTGCTCCTGGTACACCGCCACCGAGTACGTGGGGCCCGTGATGGGCTCCAGCCGGGGG
>Ga0181585_10005040_pt1 | contig 11447 bp, 24 predicted proteins | sample 071ome_29_FD_132469 | JGI IMG/M metagenome (GOLD analysis project Ga0181585, IMG submission 132469) | Coastal salt marsh microbial communities from the Groves Creek Marsh, Skidaway Island, Georgia - 071407BT metaG (megahit assembly) | ecosystem: Environmental > Aquatic > Marine > Intertidal... | reverse complement strand
TTCATCGTTTGATGACACGATTGAGGACTCAGTCCTCTTTTCGGATTTGATAGGTCATTTCCATGTCTTCATGGGTCCTTGACCAATCCATTTTGTTGTCGAGAATTTCAACCATACCGAGCCACTCTTCCGAGTCTTGCTCCATACCAAAGGCATCAGCGTCCCACCAAGCAACGATAAGTTCAGTGTCCTCACCGTGTTTGTTGATGTAGCCTTGAAGCCATTTGATGGCGTCTTTGACCTTCATTGGTTCACCCCTTCAGGGAAGGGTCGTTCATTGAGAATAGCCCGCAGCAGCGTAATCGCTGCCAGCAGGTCATCTGCATCGTCACCAATGTGGGCAACACTTGTTATTGCATCATACAGCCTTTGCAGGTTTCTGCATTGGCGGTCTAACGCGGTGTAATCCACAATGATGGTCATGCCTCGTCCTCCTTGCGAGGCCCGGGGCATTCGTAGCAGACCCACATCTCAGTGAACGTCCAAGCGGTTCGCTTGGTCATCCCGTTGTAGTCGAGGTCAACGGTTTCGTCTGATTTGCAGGACATTTTGCCCCCGCAATACGGACATGAAACCATTATTGCTCACCCCTCTTCCTTAGTTCTGGGAAGTAAGAGTATGCGTAAGCAAGTAAAAGTTGACACGAGGCTTCATTGAAATTATGATTCTCGTGTGCACTGACAATTGCTTTACAAAGAGCCCTTAGTTCGGTTCTTTCGTTTCTCATCTTTGAGTCTTGGTGACAGCATTCGCACATCACTTCAGTCACTCTTCGCCCCCCTGTTTTTCAGGTCGTTTGCTTCCTTGGTAAGGAGCCGAGAAATGTCGGATGACCGACGGTTGGCGTTCTCTCGTTTTTTTCATTACACGCTGGATACCAGCGATGGCGAGTCCATACGTTTCATAAGGCCCGAATTCATCAGGCATGTTCGCATTCAACTCGCTTATCATAGTGAAATACCATGACACGATTGTCTCACTCCTCTTCGAGCAAGACGGGTTGCAGGTCGCTTTCGTCAGAAAGGACAACTCCTCTTTTGTCAAGTTTCAAGCCGAAGTCTTCGATTTGAAATGTCACAAATTTGGGTGTGGTATTGGGTCCGGTCCAGACATGTGTCTTGAGGCCAGCATTTATTTGCTGCTCAGTCAATTTGCATCCATTTGAACCTCGTGCCACTCTCGTGTTGCAGTCATCACACTTGATGATGACAATCCAACTTAAGGCCGGTTGATTCTTCCCTTGTAATTCAGGACGAACGTTTGGTCCGTATGGGATTCCACTATCCTTTTTCCGTCGAATTACCTTCTCTTTGTAGGTGAATTTGTTTGAAAGGCAGAACTGGCAAAGTCCGTATTCTGTTGCTCCTTTCAGTTTCAGCGAAATCACTTGGTCGAGTTGTTGACCATCATCCTGATACATGGTATCAATGTCGTTACGCTGGAGGGCCCGTCGAACGATTTCGATAGGTTTCACCCTCGTTTGGTATGAGAATGTTTCATTCAGTCCGTTGTCCAGAATGATGGTAAAGCGGGGAACCCATTCCCCGTTTTCATCCCAAAGAACCTGCACGGTTCTGCCTTTTGCTGGATTGTGCCCGAGGTAGTCACGAATGTATTTCGTAAGGTCTGCCTCGGAAATCAGTATATCGGCAAGCGGATATTTCCGCACGTAGATTTCGGGCTCTTTCGAGCCTTCAAGTCGGTCAATGATTGACACGATTGGCTCACATGTTGTGAAGCCTTTCATTTTTGTGGGTTGGCCGTGGGTTTGCCTTTCGGTATTCGGCGAACATTTCCTTTGTGCATATTTCCTTCTTCGTTCCACATTTTTTGCATGGACGGTAGTCGAGGAAATAGCCGGGAATATCAGTCGGGGCAATACCCAGCGGGAATATGGCTCCTGCTGTGGAGTCATTTGTTTTGACTTGTGAGACAACCAAGCAGTTTCTGCAAATGGTCATCGGTTTGGTGGTATCAAGTTTTTCCACGAATGAGAGGAGTTATTCCTCTTCGTTGCGCTCAATGCGCATCCAAACAATCGCTCCCTCGAACAATTTCCTTCCGGGGCTTTTGATGAAATCATTCGCCTCCTTCAGAGCAAGTCCGAGTTCTCGGGTGCTTGGAGTGTATTTCCCTGTGAAGAAAGCAGTCTTCGGTTGGGAAACAAGTAGTCGTATTGCAGTTTTCGCTGTGAACTCCTGTCCGGGTTCGTAAAGTTCCCGCAGGCGTTCGATGCATTCGCTCATTCGCTTTTTCATCACCAACACCGGTCCAATTCTTCTGCTTCAAGGTCTCGCTCGGGCCAAGGTTCGCCCTTGTTGTTTCTGAAGTTGAAATCATACGCAACGAGACCGTAAGTGTTGCAGATGTGGCACAATGGATTGTAGCCACCGGGTAAGGTCGGGTTGTGACTTTTTTTGACAGTGAAAATCTGGCAGTTTTGGCAGATGTAGTGTCTGGTGCATCGCGTCAGCAGAGGTAAGGGCGGGTTGTAACTTCCCATTTCACTCATCCTCTTCTGCGCCAGTCTCTTCAATGAGTCTTTGCAGTTGTTCAACGTCTTCCCCCACCGTCATGAGTATATCAGGACAGTGTTTGTTTTTCGTTTCTGGTGTTTTGGATTTAGCGCACTTCCATCGGAGATACGGCTTGATGATGCCGAACTCAAGGAGTGCCATTACGCCAATGCCGATTGCAGCAGCAGCAAAAAAAGAGGCGAGTTCAATCATTCAACTCGCCCCTTCGCAATACATTCGATTGTGACGGTATAAAACCGTCTTGGTCATTTTTTGATGACACGATTGGCTCACATTCTGCGGAGCCTTTCATTTACGTGAGCCGGTCGAGGCTTCGGAAGTCTTCTTCGGTGTTCATGCGAGGAGTCCTTCAAGAACTCATCTGCGAACTCGTCGGTCACGTGCAGAATCCATGTGCTTTGCTTTTTGGGGCCAGTCCGGGTGGTTTTGTCTTGGTAGACCCACTCGTATCCCTTCAGTTGCATCGCCACTTGGAGTGTCAGAAGTCCGCCTCCGATGAGAGGGGCTCTGTCTTTGATTTTACCGATGATTTCATCAGTCGTAAGAGGGCCTCCGTCTCTCAGCGTTTTGTAATATTGGTAGGCTAAATGCCTTCCACCTTTCACATCACGCAGAAAGTCTCGAAGGAGTTCCTCTTTGTGTAGCCGGGTTTTTCTCCTTGGCACGATTGCCTCATTGTCGAGGCGGTAGTTCGGTTATTTCATCCTGAAGTTCCTTCCAATTTTCTGGGTTATTCCCTTTTTCGTGTTCTGCGCAAAGGCTTGAACAGACTCTGGAAAATGTTTCTCCTTCTCGGAAAACACCCTCAATTTTTGAGCATAAATCACAGGTCTGGTATTCACATCCTGATGACATGCAGAAGTTTCCACCTGAAGCACAAAACGGTGCGTCACACACAGAGCAGGAAAACGAATGAGCGTCTTCCCACCTTCTTGCGTCTTCACCGTCCTCAAATTTGATTCCTTCGACGCTCATCAGCGTCCCATCCTTGTCAGTCAGGTAACAGAACCACTCAGCGGTTCTTTCTCCTACCTTTTCAAAGGGTGGTGATTCGTAAATTCTTGCGAGTCCCGTGATTGAGGGTTTGTGCTTTTTGTGATGTTCATAAAACCGAACCATTTTTTCTGTGATTGGTGGGAGTGGTATCTCATCACCGTCACAGAAACAGGTCAATTTGAAAGGCATCTCAGCCTTCTGAGTGTCTTTTTGTTCGGACACGATTGCTTCTCAGTGAAGCGGGTGTTCGACGCCTTGTTCTCCAAGAACCCATCGAAGTGTTTTGTGAACACCTTGAAGGGCTTTGTAGTTTCGAGCGGCTTCTTTCTGCCCCTCAACGTCACGTTCCTCTTTGCAGTTCTCATACCATGCTTTCCACTGCTGCATCCGTTCGGATGCTTGGTCGAGCATGTCTTCGATTTCTTCCCACGTCTTGTCGTAGGTGCGAGGCATAGATTGGCGCAGGGCGTTCCCTTTTTCAGGGTTCCCTCCGTTTGGCTCAGATTGACTGAACACGATTGCCCTCAGACCTCGTCTGTGAGCGTGATACCAAGAGCGTGGAGCGACTGCATAGCCGCTTCGATAAGCCGTCGGTAACGGATTTCTCCGGTTTCTTCTTGCATCTCTCGTAAGAACGAAGCGAGATGCACCAGTTTGTCAATGGAGAGGGTCTCCATGTAATTCAGGATTTGGCCGTCTTCAAGTTGCGATACCAAACCGTATATGACTTCATTTTTCAGAGTCACGATTGCGCTCTTTCAGCGCGTTTTCTCATAGAGCCACGCAAAGGGCAGCATCATGAGAAGAAGCAGTGTCACCAGCAGTGTTGCCAGTATCAGGGGTATTGTTTGCCACCACTTCAGATTTCTTATCCATTCTCGTCGGTCCTCGTTTTTTGTGTAAGTTCCGATGAAGCGCCACCATTCTTTGATGACACTTTGAGCCTCTCGCTCTTGGTTTCCCATCCGATTGACCTCAAACATTTGAATGAACGAAGTCGGGGTGTAGCATCTCGTGCAAGTCGTCTTTCATCGCATGAATTGCGAAGTCATGAAGGGTGCGAACCAAAAGTGCGAGGCCCCGAATATCGACGGTCGTCTCTTCGGCACCTGCGAGGGCAGTCATCGCTGACTGAACCCACTGCATGGCACTTTCTTTTTGCTCTTCATTTGCTTCCATTTCAAATGCAAACGCGATGAAATCATCGACACTTGATGCGCATTTATTCAGGATTTTTTCACTTTCCTGACCAGTGAGAGTTATGTTCTCCACGATTGACGGAAGAGAAGGCAGCACATAATGCTCACTCCTCCCCATCTCTTGCTGTAACTGTTTCATCATTGACGTGAGCCCATACAATTTGGTCTCGGTAGTCGCCCATGGTTTGCTTGACAGCGGTTTTGCTGTGCTCATAAAAGCACCTTGGATTTTTGGACAAAATGTTTCCGAGTCTGTTTCTTGTTGGAACTCGTCTCGTTTGCTTCTGAAATTCTTCAAGAATCTGTCGCATTGTCATTGGTCCATTGTCCAGCAGTATTCGCTGGACCCTGTCGATGTGTGATATTGCACTCACGATTGCCTCACTGAGAGGCGTCATTTGCGAAGTTACGAATCTTCGTAGCATCAATCCCATCCGTAGATTTGATTGGCAGATGTCCTTGAGCGATTGCCTCGTCCAAGTCATCTCGTATGATGCGTAGCGCTTTTCGTAAGCCCTTCTCGATGTCAGATGTTCTGACGAAGGATTGAAGCGTCTCTTTCTGAGACACTTCAACCTGCTTTTCGAGACGGCGTTCTTCAACCAGCCATATTTCACGAGCCTTCATCAGGAAGTCTTCTCGTTCATACATTCTCTTCAACTCAGCAAGAAGGTCGGGGGCCATAGCGAAAAGTTTCGCCATCGCTTCCTGTCTTTCACTTTGCACAATCCCGTGTTCGGGGTCATCGACCTCATAATGAGAATCAATGTGTCCAACAATCCACCCGTAGCGATTTTCGTCATCTTCGGGGTAATTCCAATTTTCATAGATTCTGTTGTTGTCTGTTGCTATTGTGTAGGTATTGGGTAGAACCATTAACGGAACTATCCCCTTGCCTTCAAACTGAATCAAGTCGATTCGCTGCGGCGTAGCCGCATTTGTTTCATCATTCGATGACACGATTGCCTCACTCCTCTTCGAGGGGCAGGCGTTTTCTTTTCGGTTTGACAACAACTGGTTGTTTGACGTTCAGGCGTCGGTTCCAAGACGTCTCCAAGTGGTTCTTAATCCACTCCGAGCCGTATGTTCTTGCCAGTTTTTTCCTGCTCCACAGTCCTGTTCGAGACTGGTCCACCACTTGGACAGTCCAGTCTCCGACTTCAATGGTCTGTGCTTCATGCGCAGTGTTTTCGTCGTAGTGCTCAATGATACGGTCCCTGAGGTATTCGATTCGGGCGTTCACTGAACTGCGTTGTTTTGTCAATTCCTTGTATTCTGAAACCAGTTCCTCAATGCTGGTTTCGGGGACTTCTTCTGAAGCCTCTTCTGCGACGTTTGTAGCCACGATTGTTCGCTTCAAGCATCTCGATATTTTTGAATGATTCGAGTGTGCTCTCCGGTGACCCTCGGGTCATCTGCGAACTTGCCCCAATTGAATTCCATTTCTTTGGGGACTTTGATTTTGGCCGTTCTGTTCTCATGCCTTGTTCCTTGTCTGCCTCGTTGTCCTTGGTATCTCGGGATTGAGTGGACCCCTCTTCTTTCCCGTTGTTCACGGTATTGAATGGTTTCCATCCCGACTTCGGGGGATTGAAGCAAGTCGTAGAAATCGTTGTTGGTCTGTTCCTTGAAATCCATCAGGGCTTGCAGAACTCGGTGGTGTTGGGTTGAGTTTCCCTCACCTGAGCCGAGCCCGTAAAGAGCCGTGACAAATCTCCTGAATCCGTATCCTTGATTGATTGAAGCAAGGTAGACGATTTCCACAGGCAGCCATTTGAAGTTCAGACCACTTCGACAATCGGAGCAAAATTTCGCTCCCTTCCTGCCGAGGTAATAGGCTGAACAATTGAGACATTTCCTCTTCACTGGACTGTTGTTGCGCTGGTTATAAGCAACACGTCGGTGGTCGAGTGAGCAGTATTTTTGGCCATTTGATATAGCGACGAACGTTTCGTTGCATACGATACATTCGCCTGTGTGTCCTTTCATAGTGGTCACGATTGTCCCCGTTCAGGGGACTGATTTCCTGTTCATAAGCAGTTCTGTGATGCGGTTCAGAAGGCGTTCATCGCTGTCAATGTCCACGCTTTCTTCATGCTCCCAGCAGACCAGTTTGGTCAGGTGCTTCAGGAGTTCTTCTGATTTTTCCAACTCAGCAACCAGTGCTTCATCACTTGGTTCGTAATGAAATATCAGTTGCTCAGATGTATCGGTTTCGGTGTCATTGGACACGGGTGGAATTTCTTCTTCAAGAAGTTCCTTGAATGCGTCGAGGAGTGGCTGAGCGAGGTTGAAAGGTGCTCGGTTCACAACCCTCATTTCAGGTTCTGAACACTGCACACACGCTTTTTCGTTGATTCTCATCGCTGCGGATTTCCACAGCCCGTCATTCCTGACATAGCCACAAGACCGGCAAATAGAAAACCGGAACCGTGTGTCCTTTGTCAGTTTCATGTGAGCCTCGCGAAATCCGTGTCGAACCATCGGCGACTCTCTTTCCCACGCATCCATCCAGTAGGGAAACGCCCATAAGTCGGGGTTCTCTTCTGGTTCCGAATAGATGTGATTGTGCAGCCCTTGTAGCGCTGCTTCAATGTCCGTTTCTTCAGACACGATTGCCTCATTCTTCTTCAGAGGCGTTTTGTTCGATTTCTTCCATCGAACCATCTTCTTTGACCCAGTGGGACATCGCAAAGCCCCTTTTTCGGTCGAGGGCTTCGGACAGTCCAACATCGTCCACGAGGTCGCTGATTGGTCCAATCGTTCGTCCGTCTTTCAGCGTCACATCGAACTTCAGCCATGTTGACATGGTAATTGATGCGATGTCGTTCCTTGTCACCGTTTCGTCAGGGCCCAAGCAATCATGGAAAAACATGTTGATGACATCAACAATGTTTCCCAAATATATGTGTGGTATCGCAAGGCTTCCGACGTAGGTCAGTCTGATTTCGTCAACATTTTCAGGAATGTCGACTTGTTGTCCTAACTGAATAGGCACGATTGCCTCACTCAACAAGGAGTGAAGCGGGTGCGTCAGCGAGCGAAAGGAGTTTCTCATCATTGAGTTCAATCGAACCATCCTCGTCCAAAAGTGACTCTGGGAAGATGAAAATGATGCTAAGGGCGACTGCTTCGCCGTCCTTATTCCTTCCAAGGAGACAGGGATAAAGACCATCGCCTAAACCGGCATATGTCCAGACCCCATCCTCATTGGCATTCCACCAGTAGTTGTCTGGGTCTTTCTCATATCGGTCGTATTCCCACTCTCGTGCAGCCTGTCCGTCTTCGTTGTTGTATTTCACAGCATTCCAAATGCTCATCCGTCCACTGTCGACGCCAAGGCTTGAGTTGTATTCCCATTCGCTGACTTTTTCGTAGCGCCTCATTCCTTCAGCCCTCGGGCTTTTTCGGATGATACGCAGTCTTGCGACTCGCTCGCCGAAATTGTAGGTTTTTTCCTCACCTTCTTTGGTGGTGTATTGGCCTGTTATCTCGCCTCGAGCAACCCGGACTTCGTATTCTCCGGGCTTCATCGCTATTTCAAATTCGCCGACTTCTGTGCCCACGCTGTAACACGGGTCAGTTGCGGCCACGCTCTCACCGAGCGTGATGTTGCAGAGTTTTTGCTCTTGCACGATTGGCTCATTCGTTTTTGAGCCGTTGACATTTTCGACAGTGCCCCCAGTCACACCATTTGGACGGGTGGGCTTCTTCGATGAAATCCATGACCAAGTCAGCGTAGTGCTCGTCGTGCATGGTTTCCATGATGTGTTCAGAAAATTGGAGTCGTTCCTCCAGAACGTCGATTTTGTCGTAGGTTCTCTTCAACTCAGCAATCAGGTCAGGAACGGCGGCCATAGCAATCAAATTACAATGGTCTTCCACCGTCAGGAGTCCGTCATTGTTTATCACGTTGTAATTCCAAGACGGGTATTGGGCGATGATAGAGTTGTTGCGTCCCGCCTCTTCAGCATGGATTTCGCCTCCATCATGTTCCCATTTTCCTTCTGACATACCTTCAAACTGAGTCAAGTCGATTCGCTGCGGCTTGTCCGCAGTTGGTTCATCGTTTGATGACACGATTGCCTCACCACAAAGGTGGGCTTGGTTCAAAGTCGTCCAAGTCATCTGCGTTGATGACTTGACACAGGCGTCCTCTCTTGCCATGAATGGTTCCCGGTAGACGAATGATTCGTCTTGGGTCAGGGGTGACGTCGTAGTCGATGAGGATTCCTTCTCTCTTCACACGCTTGACAAACCATGTTTTCCATGCCTTGTCGAGTCGTTGGAGTTTTGCCGAGGGTGTATGCTTGTTCCCTGCTCGGTAGAGTTTCTCAATGCTCTCTTTCGCCTCGCCGTGTAGATTCGGTTCGAGTCTCCAGCCGAAGTCAATGAGGTGGAATCCTTTACCGCCACTGAAAACAATGACGGGTTCTTGGTCCGATACGATGTCTTGTTCCTGATACCATTCCAACAGTTTCTTCGTTTCCGCTGCTGATTCCTCGAACGTCTCCATTTCGTAGTCGACGTCGAAATACAGTTCACGGAAGAAAAATGTGTTGTTCCTGACATGGGACATTCCTTTCTTCTTGAATTTCTTGGCACCGCCCTTGCTTAGCGGGTCGGGGCCGATGGATTGCGGGTTATACCATGCACCAGTTGAATAATACACATGGTGCGGGGCATATTGCATCAAGCGACGTTTGAGGTTTTTCTTGCCTCTTTCGTCGTTCTTGAATGTGTCCAGCAATTTCATGACGCGCATCCGTTGCTGCCGTTCGTCCCAGATGAAGAAGCGTAATTGCCTCCACTGAGCGTAGGGCGGGAGCCACAAGTTGTTGTGGTCCACATTCTGGTAGTAGCGTCGTATGGCGCGTGTTCTGCGCCTCATTACCAATCGTTGTTGCTCTTTCCATTCTGGGGTCTGTCGTAGCGATACATCGAAGCATCGTCGAAGAGCCCTTGCCGTCAGCGTAGCCAGCGGTAGTGCAGGGCAGTCGCAATCGTTTGCTCCTTTCCTATCACATGCTGGGTGATGTTGCTTCGGGAAATATTTCCCGAAGAGGCTGATGACATTCAATGGATTGCGAATAAATGAACGGAGGTCATAGGCGTGGTGTTCACAGAACACCTCACCCGGCTTCGCTTCCAATTTGCAGCGAGTTCCGTCTTTCTTCGTAGCGTCACAACGAGTGTAGTTGTGTTCCCATTCGGTCACGATTGCTCTTTTCGAGCGTTATTTGGGAGTTCCATCACCATGATGATACGTGTGGGGTCGGTATTCACAAGTGACAAGGTCACAGAGGTTGTTCTTTGCTGTATAAACAGTCGCACCGCACGTTTCACACGTTTTTGTCGCATGTTGCGATTGCCGCATGCGCTCGTAATGCAGTTCGGATAGTTCCGAAGCGCTTCGCGCTGGAATCCTTTGACTCTCGAGTGCTTCGTCGAGCCAAATGCTGTGTGTGTAGTTTTCATCGTTGATGTTGCTCCATACGAGGATGCGGATTCTGCCGCCTTCGTTTTCAACCTTTATCTGCGCTCCGTGCCCATCGACCGACATCGCGTCACCGTAGCCTTTGAACATCAGGTAAAAACCGTCGTGGTTTTCACTGTTGTCGTTGGCTGTTTGTGATGAAACGATTTTGTAGGCGACTGATTCGCCCTCGTCGTTCCAAGGTTTGATGATTCCTCGATTCAGAATTTTGATTGTTGGTTCATTGTTCCACCAATCTTCTATGTCTTTTTCTTCAGACACGAATGAGGACTCAGTCCTCTTGTTGTTGCAGTTTCTCCCACGCATTGTCAACACGAGCATTGTCAGGCATTTCTAAGCCCCATGCATTCCAAATTGCCTCTTCACATGTCTTGCAGTATCGAGGAACGATGTTTCCATGGTGGTCAACATCAAGGTCGATTTTCGGCAAGGAAATGCGGCATTTGAAACAGAGGGAACCGTCGTAGTCCTTCATTCTCGTCTCTCCGGAGCGGGGGGGTTTGGATTCAATACAGCCCATTGGCTCTTGCATCCTTTGCACCAAAAGTTGAACGTTTTTTTCGCAACCGCGACTTGGGCGAGTTCGCCACAGCCGTCGCAGACATCATCACCAACATCATAGTGTCGGATACCACGGAGAGAGGCCGCTTTGGCCAACTTGAGGAACCTTTCAGTGTATTCGGGGTTCATCATGGTCTCGACCGTTTTGTTTTTCAGTTCAAGGTCGGAGATGGTGTCTTTCGCGATTTGTTCAACCGCCTCGTTGTAAGAGGCTCCGCACGAGGAACACAAGACTTGCGTTTCAGAGTCACGCTGGTCGTGTGCCATTCTGTGCATTTTGATTCGTGTGTCTAAGCAGAAGACACATGCTGGTGTATCATTGGATAACACGATTGCCTTACGAGGTGGCGTAATATCGACTGTCTGGTGGACAGTCGCACTTTTGCTTTTCACCGTAAGGCGTTGTGGTGAGACACTCTTTTTCTCCCTCCCAATACCGACACACTACCCCGTAGTATTCGGGGTCATCTTCAGCGAGGTGCAGGCAATTGGGACATAGGTCTCGGTTGTGGTGAGGGTGCATGGTGATGTGCCAGCCTTCCTCATTTTCAGCGCAAGAAACACAGAAGGCACCACAGTTGGAGCAGTCGATGCTCTCATCTGGGCATTCCTCGTTGCATTTGTTGCACTTTGGTGTCCATTCATTGGTCACGATTG
>Ga0181585_10005038_pt1 | contig 11447 bp, 6 predicted proteins | sample 071ome_29_FD_132469 | JGI IMG/M metagenome (GOLD analysis project Ga0181585, IMG submission 132469) | Coastal salt marsh microbial communities from the Groves Creek Marsh, Skidaway Island, Georgia - 071407BT metaG (megahit assembly) | ecosystem: Environmental > Aquatic > Marine > Intertidal zone... | reverse complement strand
CGGGCGAGCGGACGCAGGATCAGGATGGCGGCCAGCGTGACGAAAAAGGTGATGGGCAGTATCAGGATATTCATCGAGACAGGCTGGGAAGGCTGCGGCTAACGGCCAAAAACAGCTTGAAATTCAGGTTGTTATAATCGGTAAAAAGTCAGGGCGCGAATTCTAACATCGATTACCTGACCGTCCTAAGTATTCTTCCCGCCACGCCCGTATGGCTGCCCTACGGATTTCGGCTGACAGGCGCAATCCCGCGGCCTGTGGATAACTTCTTGATGTGTTTGGCGGGTGAATCGGATACACTTATCCAGATATTTTGTTAGACCTAAACGCTGTCAGGGTATTCGCAATCAATGCGATTAAAAAGCATTAAACTCGCAGGATTCAAGTCGTTTGTAGACCCGACCACAGTCAACCTCCCCAGTAATCTCTGCGCCGTCGTCGGCCCCAATGGTTGCGGCAAATCCAATATTATCGATGCCGTACGCTGGGTCATGGGTGAAAGCTCGGCGAGCAAGTTGCGTGGTGAAAATCTCACGGACGTCATCTTCAACGGCTCCAGCAACCGCAAGCCGGTTGGCCAGGCCTCCGTCGAGCTCATCTTCGACAACTCCGACCACACGGTAAAGGGCGAATACGCCGCCTTCAACGAAATTTCGGTCAAGCGCATCGTCAACAGCGAGGCGCAGTCCACTTACATGCTCAACGGCACCAAGTGCCGCCGTCGCGATATCCAGGATATCTTTCTGGGTACCGGTCTGGGTCCCAGGAGCTACTCGATCATCGAGCAGGGCATGGTATCGAACCTGATCGAATCCAAGCCGGAAGAACTGCGCATCTTCATCGAGGAAGCGGCAGGCATTTCCAAGTACAAGGAAAGACGCCGGGAAACGGAAAACCGCATCAAGCGCACCCGCGAAAACCTCGAACGCCTGACCGACATTCGCGAAGAACTCGAGCGCCAGCTGCAGCATCTGCAGCGCCAGGCCCGTGCGGCGGAACGCTACAAGGAATACAAGCAGCAGGAGCGTGACACCACGGCCAACCTGCAGGCCCTGCGCTGGCAGCGGCTGAATGAAACAGTCAGCAACGCCCAGCAAAAAATCGCCGAACTGGGTGTGAAACTGGAAGCCAGTGTGGCCAAGACCCGGGCGCTGGAAGCGGACATGGAGAAAATGCGTGAGGAAGGCATCGAGGCCAATGATGCCTACCAGGAAATCCAGAGCACCTATTATTCCCATGGCAGCGAAATCACCCGCATCGAGCAGAACATCGAGTACCAGGGGCAGCGCAAGCAGCAGCTGGAACTGGACCTGGGCGAAATTCAGGAATCGCTGCAGCACTTCCAGAAGGAACTGGCCCTGGACATGGACAAGATCGCCACCCTGAAGAGCCAGGTGGCCGAGGTTGAGCCCCAGTTGCAGGCCGCCAGCGCGCGTGAACAGGCGTCTACCGCATCCCTGGCCCAGGCCGAGCAGAAAATGGCCAGCTGGCAGCTTGAATGGGACCGCTTCAACGAGGATGCGTCGGAAACTTCCCAGAAAGCGGAAGTGGAGCAGGAGCGCATCAACCACCTGGAAAACATCGTCGACCGCGGCAAGCAGCGCCGCAATTCCCTGCGTCATGAGCTGGAAAATCTCGAAACGCCGGATGATACCGATCTGCAGGACCTGGAAGAGCGGCTGCGTGACATGATGTCACGCCAGGAAGCCCAGGAAACCAGCCGCCAGACGCTGAATGAAAAAATCGACCGTATCCGGCAGTCGATCCGCAACAGCAACAACGAATTAAACGACAGGCGTAGCAGGCTGCAATCCATGCTCGGGCAGAAGTCCTCGCTGGAGGCCCTGCAGAAGGCCGCGCTGGGCCGTAATGACAAGAGCACGATCAACTGGTTGGAACGCAACAACCTGGCCGGCAAGCCCCGCCTGGGCGACAACCTCCAGGTCGAGGAGAAATGGCAGGCCGCCATGGAAATGGTTCTGGGTGAAAGCCTGCAGGCCGTTTGCATCGACAGCCTCGATACCGTCAGTGCGGTCCTCGGCGAATTCAGTGACGGCAGCCTGCAGTTGATCGATACAACCTGGCAGGGCAGTGGCAGCAGCGCCAACGACCGCCTGCAGGCAAGTCCGCTGCAGGAGAAGGTTCGCTCCGCCCAGAACCTCAGTGCACTGTTGTCCGGCATCTACTGTGTCGAATCGCTGGCCGATGCCCTGGCCCAGCGTGGCAGCCTGGCTGCCGGAGAATCACTGGTCACGCCCGAAGGCGTCTGGCTGGGCCCGTCCTGGCTGCGTGTAGCCCGGGGCTTCGATGAGAAAGCCGGCGTGATCCAGCGCCAGCAGGAACTGGAGGCCCTTGAAGGCAATATTGCCGATGCGCAGGTCCAGATCGCACAGACCGCCGACAAGCTGAAGAACGAGGAAGCCCTGCTGCAGACCCTGGAGGCAGACCGGGACGGCCTGCTGAAGGAATTGACCGTGGTCAACCGCGATCTGACCGAGCTGAGCGCCGACAAATCCGCCCGGCTGACCAAGATCGAGCAGGCGGAAAAGCGTCGCCAGCGTCTGACCGTGGAAATCGAGGAACTGGAAAAGCAGCTCGAAACCGAAAAGGAGAATATCCGCAGCTCCCGCGAGAACCTGGAAACCATTCTCGACAAGATGGAGCAGCATACGGTACGTCGCGAAGTGCTGATCGAGAGCCGCGACGAGTACCGCACTGCCCTTGACACTGCACGTGACCAGGCCGTGAAAGACAAGGATGAAGCGCATCGCCTGGCGTTGCAGCACCAGACCCTGACCGCGCAGCGCGAATCCCTGCAGCACAACATGGATCGCCTCTCGACGCAGGTGGACTCCTACAAGAATCGCGAACAGCAGCTCTCAGAATACCTGCAGCAGGCTGATGTTCCCATTCCCGCCCTGAAAGAAGAGCTGGAGCAGAAACTGGAGCGGCGCTTAAGCCTGGAAGGCGGCCTGGGTGAGGCCAAGGCCCGCGTGGATGACATCGATCACCAGAAGCGCGAACTGGAAAGCGCCCGCAACGCTTCCCAGGAAGAATCCCAGGCCATTCGGGACGAACTCAGCAACAAGCGCCTCAGCATCGAGGGTGATACCGTGAAACGAGCGGCCCTTGAGCAGCAGTTGTCCGATAGCGGCTATGACAGGGAGCAGGTGCTCAGGCGCATTGCCGAAAAGGGTGAACAGGAAGAAGAAGTCACCGAAAAAAGCTGCGAGGAAGAACTGGAAAAACTCGGCAACCGCATCAGCCGCCTGGGTCCCATCAACCTGGCTGCCATCGACGAGTACGACACCCAGTCAGAACGCAAAATCTACCTGGACGAGCAGAATGAGGACCTGGAGCGGGCGCTGAAAACCCTCCAGAACGCCATCCGCAAGATCGACAAGGAAACCCGCACCCGTTTCAAGGAAACCTTCGACAAGATCAACAACGGCCTGCAGGAACTGTTTCCCAAGGTGTTCGGCGGCGGTCATGCCTACCTGAACATGGTGGGCGAGGACCTGCTGGATACCGGCGTCGAGATCATGGCGCGTCCCCCCGGCAAGAAAAACAGCACGATCCACCTGCTCTCCGGTGGTGAAAAGGCCATGACCGCGATCGCCCTGGTGTTCTCCATATTCCGGCTTAATCCATCGCCGTTCTGTATGCTCGACGAGGTCGATGCGCCACTGGACGATGCCAACGTCGGCCGTTACATTGATATGGTCAAGGAGATGTCTTCCATGGTGCAGTTCATCTTCATCACGCATAACCGGATCACCATGGAGCATGCGCACCAGTTGATGGGCGTAACCATGCACGAGCCCGGTGTTTCCAGGCTAGTGGCTGTGGATATAGATGAAGCGGCGGAAATGGTGGCTGTATAATCACCAGGCAAGCAGCGGTTCCGGCAAAAGTAAGCAGAAGAAAAATATAAAAAGCAGTTAACCCGACCAGGTACGACAAAAGTACGACTAGAGAACAAGCATGGGTATCAGAGACTGGTTAGCCATCATAGTCATTATCTTTATCGTGCTGATCCTGCTCGATGGTTTCAGGCGCAAATGGCAGGAGCGCAAGACCCGCATCCGGGTCAAGCTTGACAAAAATATCTCTCCCGATGACGGCCAGGACACTACCGAGCTCCTGACCAAGTCTGAATTACCCAATGGCGGTGCCCGCATCAAACCCCGTTCCGGCGTTGAAGTTCCCGTGTTGATGGACTCCGTGGATATCGACAGTGACGATATCGAGGAATACGAGGACACGGACGAGGTCGATGACAGTGACGAGGCAGACGACGTCGACAGTGATGACGCCTGGGAAGAGGACTGGGAAGCGGAGTGGGATGACGAAGAATCTGACCAGGATGAGGGTGAGGATGAGGATGAGGTGCCCGCGGAGGGTTCTCCTGTAATAAAACACCCCCCTGAAGCTGCTGTTGATGAAACCGGTGACGAGGATGACTTCGAGCTGCCGGAACCGGAGGATGACGAGGAGCCCTGGTCTGCCATCGATGACTTTGACGACGATGGTATCGGCAAGACCAAAGTGGCCCCCCGCAAGCCTGAGCCCCGCAAGAGCCGGACCAGCGGCGAGAGAATAGAGCCCACATTCGGGAATGCCGATCTGACCTTCGGCCGTGATGACCAGGGCGAACTCGACCTGGAGCATAACGACCTTGTCGACCATGAAGAGGATGGTGAATCCGAGGACGAGCCCGGGCAGGGCCTGGCGGCACAGGTCATCATCATCAATGTCATGGCCAAGCCGGGCACTGAAATGGAAGGCCGCCGGATGCTGCCGGTGCTGATGAAGCATGGCATGCGTCTGGGCGACATGAGCATATTCCATCGCCATGCCGACAATTCCGGCAAGGGGCCGGTGATGTTCAGCATGGCCAACATGCTCAAGCCCGGCACCTTTTCCATGAGCGACATGGAAACCTTCTCGACACCAGGAGTCAGTTTCTTCATGCAGCTGCCGAACAAACTCGGCAACATGCAATGTTTTGACCAGATGCTGAAGACGGCGCAGGCCGTCAAGGATGAACTGGATGCCGTGCTCAAGGATGAGAATCGCAGCGTCTTTACCCGCCAGACTATCGAGCACAGCCGCCAGCGCATCCGTGATTTCGAGCTGGAGATGCTGGCCCGGAAATAACCCGGCACAGCAAGCCGGCCTCCGGGTAATCCCAAATGACAGCCCCTTCCATAGCACTCATCAGGGAACTCGGGGATCTGCGCCGGCAGATCGAGCATCACAACCGGCTGTATTACCGCCACGACAGCCCTGAAATCCCCGACCAGGAATATGACCGCCTGTTCGATCGCCTGCTCGAGATAGAACAGGAATGGCCCGAACTGGCCACGCCTGACTCTCCCAGCCAGCGGATCGGCAGCGAACCGCTCAGCGGCTTTGTCCAGGTCACCCACGAAATCCCGATGCTGTCCCTGGACAAGGTGACCAGCGAAGCGGAGCTGGCCCGTTTTGAAAGTCGCATCCAGAAACGCCTGGACTCCCATAACGACATTGACGCGGCACTGGATTACAGCTGTGAACCCAAGGTCGATGGAGTGGCGGTGAGCCTGCTCTACGAGGACGGGCTGCTGGTGCGCGGCGCCACTCGCGGCGACGGTACCACCGGCGAGGACATCACCCATAATGTGCGCACCATCGATGAGATTCCGCTCAGGCTGGAAGGCGCGGGCCTGCCGAAACGCCTGGAAGTGCGCGGCGAGGTCTACATGACCAAAAGCGGGTTCGAGAAAATGAATGCCGCCGCTGAAAAAGCGGGGGAGAAGGTCTTTGTCAATCCGCGCAACGCGGCGGCAGGTACACTGCGGCAACTGGATTCGCGGATCACGGCCAGGCGGCCACTGAAAATGTTCTGCTACAGCTATGGCCTGGTCGAAGGCGCCAGTCTGCCGGACACCCTGAGCAGCGTGTTTGAAAAGTTCGCCGGCTGGGGGCTGCCGGTTAACCCGGACAGGGAATCCTGCCGGGGCGTGGCGGCTTGTTACGCGTATTGCGAAAAACTGCTGGGCAAGCGTAATGACCTGGATTATGAAATTGATGGCGTCGTCATCAAGGTCGATCGTTTCGACTTGCAGGATGAGCTTGGCATGAATGCCCGGACACCCCGCTGGGCAATGGCCTACAAGTTTCCTGCCGAGGAAGTGGCAACCGTGCTCAACGCGGTTGAATTCCAGGTAGGCCGGACCGGAACCATTACTCCCGTGGCTCGGCTGGAACCCGTGTTCGTCGGCGGTGTCACCGTCAGCAATGCTACCTTGCACAACATGGACGAAGTTGCCCGGCTCGGCCTGAAGATCGGTGATGCGGTGGTTATCAGGCGGGCAGGCGATGTGATACCCAAGATCGTCTCCGTAATCCCTGACCGGCGCCCGAAACAGGCCCGGGCTATCGAGGCGCCGACATCGTGCCCGGTCTGTGGTTCGGATATTGAGCACATCGAGGACGAAGTCCTCATGCGCTGCAGCGGGGGGTTGTTCTGCCGGGCCCAGCGCACGCAATCGATCATTCATTTTGCCTCGCGGGCGGCGATGGATATCGACGGGCTGGGCGTCAAACTGATCGAGCAACTGGTCGACCAGGAGCTGGTGAGTTCAGTCGCGGATATTTACGGCCTGGATGTGGAAACCCTGGCCGGACTTGAAAGGATGGGGGAAAAATCCGCCGGCAACCTCGTGGAGGCAATTCAAAAGAGCAAGCAGGTGACCCTGGCCCGATTCCTGTTCGCCCTCGGTATCCGGGAAGTCGGGGAGGCCACTGCCCACGCCCTGGCTACGCACTTCGGAACGCTGGCCGCAGTGATGTCCGCAACCGAGGAAGATCTGATTGCCATTCCTGATATCGGCCAAGTCATGGCCCACCACATTGGCGCCTTCTTTGCCGAGGAGCACAACCGGACCGTGATACAGGCCCTACTGGATGCCGGTGTTGCGCCGGCTGAAACCGCCCCCGTCAACCGCGATGCCTTGCCTCTCAATGGCCAGACCTGGGTGGTCACCGGGACTCTGGAGGCCATGGGGCGCAGCGAGGCCAAGGAAAAGCTGCAGAAACTGGGTGCGAAAGTGGCAGGAAGTGTGTCCAAAAACACCGATTGCGTCATCGCCGGCCCCGGGGCCGGCTCCAAACTCGACAAGGCCGAGGAGCTCGGTGTCCGTGTCATTGATGAGAGTGCATTCTTGTCACTGCTCAAGCAGCATGACATCCCCGTCTAAAACCGGGTAAAGTATGCCCTGAACGCCTGAATCCGGGTTGCGGGGCGCATTGCCTGCACTTTTCCTCCGCGTTGCCCCGTTTTTGCCATAAACAGGAACCAGGATAGGCCTTTTCGGGACGGATTTACTCCCTTTGGTCGTGCATGAGTCGATTATGAACAGGAGCCTGGTATTGCTGGCGGCACTTTTGGTGGCCTCCTGCGCCTCCACGCCGCCGCACAATACCACCAACATCTGCAGCATGTTCGAGGAGCGCCGCAGCTGGTACAAGGCCGCCGTGAAAACAGAAAAGCGCTGGAACACCCCCGTGCATGTCTCCATGGCCATCATTCAGCAGGAATCCTCCTTTCAGTCCCGCGCCAAGCCTGAACGCACCAGGTTGCTGGGTTTCATCCCCTGGCGGCGGCCATCCTCCGCCTTCGGGTACGCCCAGGTCCTGGACGGCACCTGGACCGAATACAAGGAAGAGGCGGGCAACTGGGGAGCCAGGCGCACCAACTTCGCCGATGCCATGGATTTCGTCGGCTGGTATACCAACAATTCCACCCGGGTAAACGGTATTGCCCGCAATGATGCCTACAACCATTACCTGGCCTACCACGAGGGCAACGGCGGTTTTGCGCGGCGCAGCTACAATAACAATCCGCAACTGATCGATATCAGCCGCCGGGTGCAGGCCAACGCCAATCTTTACCAGCGCCAGTACGCCCAGTGTGAAAAACAGCTGGGGCGCAACTGGTTCATGAGGCTGTTTTTCTGAGCTGGTGGGGCAAGATCATCGGGGGTGGCCTGGGGTTCATGCTGGGCGGCCCGATCGGGGCTGCTCTGGGTGCCGCCCTTGGCCATAATTTCGACCAGGGCCTGGGCAAGGTCGGCGCCGGTGGCTTTAACGGCGATGTCGAACGCATCCAGACCGCCTTTTTTACAGCTACCTTCACAACAATGGGGCATGTTGCCAAGGCCGATGGCCAGGTGTCCCGGCACGAAATCTCCGTTGCCGAGGACGTGATGCGGCAGATGCACCTGGACTCCCGCCAAAAACAGGTTGCACAGGGCCTGTTCAACGAGGGCAAGAAGGGCAATATCCCTATCAATGACCTGTTGCACCAGTTCCGCATCGAATGCCATCGTCGCCGCAGCCTGCTGCAGATGTTCATGGAGATCCAGGTCGCCGTGGCCCTGTCTGACGGTTCACTCGATGCGAAAGAAAGCCGCATTCTCGAAAATGCGGCTGATATCCTCGGTTTCAGCAAGGCGCAATACCAGGCCATACTGCAACGCATGCAGGCGCACCGGCATGCCCAGTCCCATCCACCGGGGCAGGCCGGCATGCCCCTCAAGGACGCCTACAAACTCCTGGGCATTGAGGCCGGCGCCAGTGACCAGGAGGTCAAGAAGGCCTACCGCCGGCAGATGAACCAGCATCACCCGGACAAGCTGGTGTCCAGGGGGTTGCCAGAGGAAATGATGGAAATGGCGAACAAGAAGGTCCAGGAGATCCGGACGGCTTACGAGACCATCAAGGCATCCCGTAAAAATTGACATTACCGAGCCAGGGCAGATCCTTAACCAAATTCTTAAGAATACTCTCTAACTCTTTGTTTAAATACATAATATCTATGTATATATCTGCCTCCACCCGGTTTTCCAGGTAGTGCAGGCCGACTCGTTTCAGGGCGCCTTCCGGCAGCGCTTTCCGCCAGCGTTCATTCAACAGGGGCTCCACTTCCGCCCGCAGGGGCAGGTCCAGGCGGGTCGTGCTATTGCCGGTATCCGGTTCCGGGTCGATATGGATGACGATATCGGTGATCTCGGGAAAGGTCCGCTTCAGTGACGCATTGATGCGGTCGGACAGGTAATGGCCCTCCGATACCGAAATCCGCTCATCCACCTGGACATGCAGGTCCACAAAGATGCGTCCGCCATGCAGGCGTGTGCGCAACTCATGAACGTCGCGAACCCCTTCACAAGTCGTGGCATGCTGGCGCAAGGCTTCCACTTTTGCAGGCGGCAGGGCGGTATCGACCAGCTCGCTGAGGCTGTTGCTGATCAGGTCCCAGGCGATCTTGGCGATCATCAGGGCGACGAAGACTGCCGCCAGCACATCCATGGCTGGATATCCCAGTCTGGCGCCGAGAATGCCGATGAGGACGGCAATGGAGGACAGGGCATCGGTCCGGCTGTGCCAGGCGTTGGCGAGCAGCAGGGCGGAATTCTGTGCATCGGCCACCGTTTTGGTATAGCGGTAGATCCATTCCTTCGAGCCAATGCTGGCGATGGCTACCAGGATGCCGGCCCAGCCCGGCATGGGCAACACGTCAGGGTCACCCAGCCTGAACAGGCTGTCGTAGCAGATGATGCCGGCCACGGCGAACAGGACGATGCCGAGAATGATGGTGCCCAGGGTTTCGAAGCGTCGATGGCCGTAGGGATGCTCCTTGTCGGGCTCGGCATGGGAAAAGCGGGCGATCACGACAACGAAGATATCGGTAACCAGGTCGGAAAGGGAGTGAATGCCGTCGGATATCAGGGCCAGGGAGGACGAGACGATGCCGATGGCGATCTTAAGCACGCCCAGCACCAGGTCGAGAACCGAGCCGATCAGTGTGACCCGGATTGCCGCCTTCAGTTCTTCCTGTCTGGTGGTTGTCGCCATGACTGGCAATTATGCAGAAAAAAAGCCCGGCTTACGCCAGGCTTTTGCTAATCTATCGCGAATCAGGAGTTGCCTGGTACAGCTACCACAATCCCTGCAACTCTCCTGTTTAGAAATGCGACTCGGCAAATAGTTCCCCGGATTGGCCATGAATGTCAGAACTGGTGGACAGCCATGTTGAGGGCTTCCAGTTCACTGCTGCGGGAACGGCTGGTAATGATGCCGAGGCTGGGTTCCTGGCCGGCCAGGTATTTTTCCGTGACGGCTTTCAGTTCATCCACGTTGACCTGGAGAATGCGCTGGCGGAACCTGGCGCGCTGCTCGCGATTACGGCCGAACAGCTCGTTGTAAAACGCCTGTTTGGCTGTGCCGGCAGGTGAAGACGGTTTGTCGAGGCTGGAAATGACCCCGAGCACGGCTTCTTCCAGGGCCCGGTCGTCATGGCTGGCAGCCAGCACCCAGTCGATGGCACGACGGTAGTCATCGAGCGTTTCGGTCAGGCGCGGGTCGCGATAGGAAAAGAAGCGGAATGTCGCGGTGCCGGAATCCTGGCTGGCCCCGCCGCCGTAAGCACCGCCCTGTTCGCGGATGGCGCGATGCAGGAAGCCGTTGCGCAGGAAGCCGCCCAGGACAGTCAATGCAGCGGCATCCACGTGGCCGACAGGCACGGTCGGGAATGCCATGGCGCAGAAACTCACCTGGGTGTTGGTCAGCCAGCCTTCACGGACAGTTTCGCGGCAACCGGGGAGCGAAAAGGGTTTGGCATCAGAGGAGACGGTATTGCCCAACCATGTCTGTTCGAGCGCAGACAGCAGATGGTCCCGCTCGCTGTCTTCACTGACCAGCAGGAACTGCTTGTCGGTATTCAGCAGCATGTCGTGCAGTGTGGCGAAATCACCGGCGAATTTCGCCAGGTTGTCATTCTCGCCGAAATCAGCCGTGAGCTGTTTCAGTTGCTGGATACCGGCCATGCCGGAGCTCTGGTAATTCATGGCGGCGATGGGGCTCAACCGGCTGCAGGCGACACCGACAGCGAGGCTGTGACCCTGGCTGGTGATGCTCTGTTCACGCCGTGAGGATATCTGCTCCATGATTTCACGGATGCGCTGGTGTTCATCGAAACGGCACTCGTTCAGGGTATCCCGCAACAGGTCTGAAACCTTGCGTTGGTTGGGGTACAGGGATTTACTGGACAGGACCAGGTAACCCGCCAGGCTTTGCTCGTCATCCACGTGGCTGCGCAGGGTGCTGTAAACGTTGATGCCGCCGCTGATCGCTGATTGCAGTGCCTGGATTTCCAGGTAATCCCGGTTACCGATACCCAGCTCCGGTACGCAGCTGGTGTAGTAGGGCAGCAGATCCGCAAAATGCTCATTCATGTCCGGCAATGCCAGGATTACCTGCTGGTAGCTGATGCCGTTGGTGCCCTGGGCGAAGTAACGCGCCCTGGCGATATCCTGCCCCAAATGGATTTCATGCCGTGAGGAGTCCGGCCAGTGGATGTCAGCCGGCACGTCCTCGAGGGTGACCTTGGGGAGGATGGCGGG